>Ga0206878_10223_pt1 | contig 22992 bp, 17 predicted proteins | sample Alteio_BWOrgCont_8_FD_152621 | JGI IMG/M metagenome (GOLD analysis project Ga0206878, IMG submission 152621) | Enriched cells from forest soil in Barre Woods Harvard Forest LTER site, Petersham, Massachusetts, United States -... | ecosystem: Environmental > Terrestrial > Soil > Temperate forest >... | reverse complement strand
AACCCTTATCGTGTCTAACGCTGCCGGCGGCATGAACGAGAATTTTAAGGTGGGCGATATGATGCTCATTACCGACCACATCAACCTATTTCCTGAACACCCCTTGCGTGGGCACAACGATGTGCGCTTCCCGGATATGAGCGAGCCTTACGATCCTAAACTGATAGCCCTGGCACAAAAAATAGCCGCAGAAAAGCAGATACCGCTGAAATGTGGCGTGTATATAGGTCTTCAGGGGCCCACTTTTGAAACCCCGGCTGAGTACCGCTGGCTGCATGTAATAGGTGGCGACGCTGTAGGCATGAGTACCGTGCCAGAGGTTATAGTAGCCATACATAGCAGTATGCGGGTTTTTGCCATCAGCATTATTACAGATATTGGCATTAGCGCAGTGCCTTTAAAAATAACCCATGAGGAAGTGCTGGAGGCTGCAAATGCTGCTGCTCCAAAGCTTGCAGCACTGGTTACCGAATTGATAAAGGAGATGTAGTTTGTTGAGTTATCTTTGCACGTCGTGCGCTGAGGGGGAAACGGGGTTTTGCCTCGTATCGTTGTTGTGGATGCCGGTTTCATAGATCAATAAAGTTTTGAGCCGTGTGTGCCATTGCTGGTACTTATTGGCCCGGTTAATAAAATAAGGAATTTGAAAAAAAAGGCAAGATTTATATACCTGTACCTGCTGCCCCTATTGTGCCTGCTCTTGTGCAGTCACTTTGCCGGCGCGCAATCTACGCTGAATACAGGACAGCCTACCACGCTTACCAATACACCACAGAGAGATACCAACGCCAACAAAAGCAATACCTCTAAATGGAAGCGGCAGGATGCGCGTATCTACTTCAAAAAACTGAACTCAGAACGTATCTATACACCTGATACTGAAACGCATATATTTCACCGCTTGCCTTTTTCGCAGCCGTGGAACAGGGACCTGGGCAACTTTGGCAGCCCTACCCAAAGCCTTATGTTTACCCCAGAAGACCGGCTGGGCCCTACGCTGGGCTACCATGTTATGGATGTCTATCGGTTTAATTTAGACAGCCTCAACTACTACAATACCACGCGGCCATATTCTGTGTTTTCGTTTCACCTGGGCAGTAAGCTGGAGCAACTGAGCCAGATAATGGTGACGGAAAACATAAAGCCCAACTGGAACTTTAGCGTGGAGTACCACAAAACAGTATCGCCGGGGAGTTACCTGACGGCACGCAACAACCATGATAACGCCAATTTTACCACCAACTATATAAGCCCTAACCAGCACTACGAGGTGCGTGCTGCCATGGTATATAACAAGGAACAGCACGATGAAAATGGTGGCCTGGCTAACCCCGGCCAGTTGGATAGCTTAGACTACAACGACCGAAAGACAGTAAGCACACGGTACCAGAACGAGCTATACAGCATTACCCGCTCACCAGTGTTTAATGTGCAGCGCGATTTTGGGGTATTGCTGCAGCATAGCTATACATGGGGCAGAGGAGACACCCTGTATAACCAGGACAGCACCAGCTATACCTACAAACTTACACCCAGGTTCCGTATTACCCACAAACTGGAACTGAGCACAGAAAAGCACGATTTTAAAGATCTGACACCCGATTCTCTGCGCTATACCAGCCTGTTTCACCATGCGTTTAGTAACGAGGGCTACTATACACCAGCCCTTAGTGACACTGTGTTTTCTGAACAGAGGTGGTTCTGGATAGACAATAGGATATTGCTCAACGGCCTATTTGGTAAAGTAGGCAACCAGCTTGAGTTTAATGCAGGTATTGGCAACCGGTTTGATGAGTTCGCTACAGCTTATGGCAGCGGCATCACTCGTACCAATATGATCAGCAACTACCTTATCGGCGAGATAAAGAAGGAGGCCCTGCAATCGGGCGAGTGGTTTTACCATGCCAATGCGCAGTTCTTTTTTACGGGTACCGATGCGGGCGATTTCCTGCTGCATGGCACATTGGGCCGCGACCTGAAGAACAATGCCGGTAGTGTAGAAGTAGGGTTTCAGCAGCAGCTGAACAATGCCCCCTACAACTATACTATTTACGAGAACGAGTACACTACCATTAATACCTCGTTCAATAAAGAAAGCGTTACCGAAGCCTATGGTAGCCTGCAATCGAACAGGTTCAGGTTCTCGGCCGGGGTGAAGGTGTACCTCATAGACAACTACATTTATATCAACGAGGCCCAACGCCCTGCCCAATATACCGACCCTTTTAACCTTACCGAACTTTGGGTGCGGAAGGTAATAAAGATAGGCAGCCTGGTGCTGGATAATGAGCTGGTGTACCAGGAAAAGACGGGCAGCGCGCCTGTGAACATACCCACCTTGTTGGGCCGCCACCAGCTGAGCTATGAGCGCGGCCTGTTTGGCAATGCCCTGAGGCTGGTAACCGGCATACAGGTACAATACAATACATCTTACCACCCGGCGGGCTACGACCCTTTGCTGAACCGCTTTTACTACCAGACCAGCTATGTGCCGCCAGCTAAAAATAACTTCCCCGAGTGCTCTGTGTTCTTCAATTTCAGGGTCACGCGCCGGTTTAGGGCGTTTGTAACTGCCGATGAGTTGCAGGAAGCTATACTGCAGGAGCCAAAGATCAACTACCCCGGCTACCCGGCGCAGGATGTTGCTATACGGTTTGGTTTCGCTTGGGTGCTCATCAATTAGTGCACTCTAATTAAATCTGTACTTATTTATTTTTCCTCAAATAAACCATCCAGCAGGGGCTCGTGAAAATATGGCGTTGATTTGCCATTAATGTTGTTGTACACAGCGCTGATGAAGATATTGTTGAGGGCGCTGGTGATTGAGAAAGTAAACAGGACACCCAATACAAAGAGCACGATACCGGCGGCCTCGTTAATAAGCGCACTCACAGCCAATGCTGCTATACCAAATACTACCAGGAACCCGAACTGTATAAGACCGAAGCTGAACGTGGCACCCAGGCCCTCACCCCATTTTTCTTTCATCAGTTCGGCAGAGCGTTTTACAGCTTCTACAGGGGATAGTTTTTCGTAGGCTATAACGGGAACCACGAAGAAGGTAGCTATGCTCCAAACCATGCCTACAAGCGAGGTGGCGATCTTGCCCAGCCAGCCGGCCCTATCCTGTATCATCTTTAAAATAACGCCTACAGTGGCCGATAGTACCGCCCACGCAAATATGGCCCCTATACGACTTATGCTGAATTGTAAACCTTTGGATACGGTTACTTCCTCACCATCGAAATAGAGTTTGGCACAATGCACCAGCGCCATATTGAAGAAGACGACGACAAAATAGTTGACCACATAGAACAGGAACAGTAGGGCGTACATGGTAGCACGGTTCATATCCTGCAGGCCATCGAAGCTCCAACTATTTGCCCCCACATATACCGAGATGAAAGACGCAGTAACCAGCACCATAGATATACCTGAAAGTATGGGCAGTATAATAAGCTGCTTATTTGCCTGCAATACCTTTAAACTGCTCATAGCAATATGCCAGCCATTAGTTAAACGATCGAAAAAGCCCATAGTTTGATTTCTTAAGTATGATAAAGATAATAAAATGTTTTACTCAAAAAATGGGTGGATAGTGGGTTGTTTTGGTAAAATGTCTGTTTGTATTTGTTTTAGTGGTGTCACTGCGAGGTACGAAGCAGCCTTAAGTTTTGAGGGTGTGACGTAATGCATTGATCGTATATTGTAAGATTATGTTTCGTAAGGTTGCTTCGTACCTCAATGACACGTGGGGGGTACTTCGCGAGGGTAACCACCCCGGCCTTTGGCCACTCCTCCTTGAAAAAAGAAGAGGAACTGTGCGTTTGAAAAACCCATATCACCGCATAAACCTAGCTTATACAAGCCCTTTAAAATAGCTGCAACCCTTTTAATTAGGAGTTTTTTGCTGTAAATTTGTGCGGTGTAAGAAGCTATTGCTTAATTTAAGCGCTGAATAATTTACTACCAAGATATTACCGGTTATAACAATGGAAGATTTCTCATTCGTAATGGGCCCAACGCCCGCCTTTATTGAATCCCTGTACAACGATTTTGTAAAAGATTCAACAGTAGTGGATCCTGAGTGGAGGATGTTTTTTGAGGGTTTTGATTTTGCCCTGGCCAAGAATACCGGTAACGGCGCCGGCGATGCTAAAGCGGCAGTTACGGGCAGTCAGCTGACCAAGGAGTTCCAGGTATATACCCTGATAAGGGCATACCGCAAGCGCGGCCATCTGATAGCTACCACCAACCCCATTCGCCACCGTAAGGACCGCAAGGCGCAACTGGCCCTTGCTGATGTAGGCCTGGCCGAGACCGACTTGAATACGCAGTTTGCCGCAGGCAGCTTTATAGGCCTGCCCAATGCCAAGCTGAGTGAGATTGTAGCCAAGCTGCAGAAAATATATACCGGTAATGTGGGTGCAGAGTTTACCTACATAAACGATAGTGACAAATGCAACTGGGTGAAGGATGCATTTGAAGCGATGATGCAAAAAACGCTGACCCTGCCACAGAAGACCAGGATACTGGAAAAGCTGAATGAGGGTGTGATATTTGAAAAGTTCCTGAGTACAAAATATATAGGCCAAAAGCGTTTTGGACTGGAAGGCGGCGAGGGTACCATACCCGCGCTGGATACAATAATAAATGAAGCAGGTGATGCAGGTGTGCAGGAAGTGGTGATAGGTATGGCACACCGTGGCCGCCTGAACATACTGGCCAATACACTGAAGAAAACTTACGAGCAGATATTCAGCGAGTTTGAAGGCAATATGCCTACCGATACTACCATGGGTAGCGGTGATGTGAAATATCACCTGGGCTTCAACAGCAACATCAACACGCCTAATGGTAAAGTAGTGAATGTACAGCTGACCCCTAACCCGAGCCACCTGGAAGCGGTGAACCCCGTGGTGGAAGGTTTCGCTCGTGCAAAGGCTGACGCTTTGTATAACAGGGAATACCACAAGGTATTGCCCATACTGATACATGGCGATGCCGCTGTGGCAGGGCAGGGTATTACTTACGAGCTGCTGCAGATGAGCAAGCTGGCAGGCTACTACACTGGTGGTACCATCCATTTTGTGATCAACAACCAGATAGGCTTTACTACCGACTTTGACGACGCACGCAGCGCCGACTATTGTACCAGCATAGCATCTATGGTGCAGGCACCGGTACTGCATGTAAATGGTGATGATGCCGAGGCTGTGGTAAATGCATGCTCACTTGCTGTGGCTTACAGGCAGAAGTATAATGAAGATATTTTCATAGACATGGTGTGCTACCGTAAGAACGGGCACAACGAAGGTGATGAACCAAAGTTTACTCAGCCGCAATTATATGCGCTGATAGACAAGCACCCTAATCCGCGCGAAGTATATACCCAATACCTGCTGCAACATGGCGAAGCCGATGCACAGGAACTGGCCAAGAACATGGAAACCCGTTTCTGGGCCGACCTGCAACAGCGCCTGGATGAGGTAAAACAAAAACCGCTGCCTTACGAATACCAGGCCCCTGAGCTGGAATGGCAGAAACTGCGCAAGGCAAAACCTGAAGATTTTGACCAAAGTCCGGATACGTTCATCAGCGAGGCTGATTTTAAAGAATTGTTTAATGCGCTGATGAAATGGCCTGAAGGGTTTACTCCGCTGCGTAAAGTGGCCAAGCTGCTGCAAGACAAAATAAAGCTGTTTGAAACGGAAGGCAAGGCCGACTGGGCAACCGGTGAACTTATGGCTTATGCCAGCCTGCTGATAGAAAACAACAGTGTGCGCCTGAGCGGTGAGGACGTGAAACGCGGTACCTTCAGCCATCGCCATGCCGTTATATATGACGAGAATACTAACACCCCATACAATCGCCTGAGCCAACTGCGCGACAAGCAGGGGATAATGAATATATACAATAGCCTGCTGAGCGAGTTTGCAGTGATGGGTTTTGAGTATGGCTATGCAATGGCTAATCCTAACAACCTGGTGCTGTGGGAAGCTCAATATGGTGATTTCGCTAACGGTGCGCAAACAATTATAGATCAATACATTAGCAGTGCTGAGCAGAAGTGGACCAACATGAATGGCCTGGTGCTGTTGCTGCCTCATGGTTACGAAGGTGGTGGTCCGGAACACAGCAGTGCGCGTATGGAACGCTTCCTGCAGATGTGTGCTGAACTGAACATGGTGGTGACCAATATTACTACATCGGCCAACTTCTTCCACGGGCTGCGAAGGCAGCTGGCATGGCAGTTCCGCAAGCCTATGATCAACTTCTCGCCTAAGGCTAACCTGCGCCATGTACGTTCTTATAGCGCCATGAGCGAGTTTACCCAAGCTGGCTTTAAGGAAGTGCTGGACGACCCAATGATCACCGATGCCAAGAAGGTGAAACGTGTATTGCTGTGCAGCGGTAAAATGTACTTCGACTTGAGCGAAAAACAAATAGCAGACAAGATAACAGACACTGCTATAGTGCGCCTGGAACAGATATACCCATTACCGGTGAAACAACTGAACGAGCTGAAAGCCAAGTATGGTAAGGCTGAGTGGGTATGGGTGCAGGAAGAACCGCGCAACATGGGTGCAGCGAGCTTCCTGATCATGAACATGCCTGAAGACTTTAATATCAGCTACAAGAGCCGCCCGGCCAGCGCATCTACCGCTACCGGCTTCTCTAAGAAACATACCATAGAGCAAAATGAGCTGGTGAACAGCGCATTTGCGAAATAATATTTTACCGTTATGAGCTACATTAGCTTATAACGGTAAAGTTTCTTTAAAACATCGGTAACTTTTATTGTAAAAGATAATGGAGAACATTATTTTTGCACCCCGTTCAATACTGGTCTTGTAGTTCAACGGATAGAATAGAAGTTTCCTAAACTTTAGATCCAGGTTCGATTCCCGGCAAGACCACTTAAAAATGCAAGCCTTGTGCTTGCATTTTTGCATTGAGGAATAACGGGTTCGATTCCCGTATGTACTCCCGCTAAATCATTCTATAATATCACCTTGTTTGAAATGCATAACTTTGCGGTATGCAAACCAGCGAGACAGCAAGCGCATTTCACAAGCATTTTATTAACGATGGCAGCGAGCCTTCCCAGTTCAATGTTTATAAGAAGGAGCTGTGCGGTGTTACTCCTTTGCCACACAACAGGCGGGATTTTTATAAAATATCGCTGATAACAGGCGGTGAGGGTTTGCTGTCTTACGCCGACAAAACATTTCATGTAAAAGATAGTGTGGTTGCCTTTTCTAACCCCATGATACCTTATTCGTGGGAGCCGATCTCTGCAGATACCGAGGGATACTTTTGCTTGTTTACAGATGGGTTTATTAATCATCACCTTAAAGCTGATAGTCTGGCAAACTTTCCATTGTTTAAAGTAGGCGGCAACCCGGTACTGTTTCCTGGCCCTGACTCTATGCGTCTGTTAAGCGGCATGTTTGAGCAGATGCTTATAGAGATACAATCGACCTATGTGAACAAATACGAGTTGCTGCGCAGCTATGTACAAATTATTATGCACGAAGCACTAAAACTAGAGCCTGCCGGTGCCAATGTCAAAACAGGAACTTCGGCCAACCGTATCAGCAACTTTTTCCTTGAACTGCTGGAAAGACAGTTTCCTATACCGTCACCCCAGCATACAATACAGTTTAAAAACGCGAATGAATTTGCCGGACAACTGGCCATACATACCAACCACCTGAACCGAGCATTGAAAGAAACGACCGGAAAAACCACTACAGAGCTAATTGCAGAACGGATGATTAAGGAAGCCAAAGCGCTGCTATTGCACAGCGATTGGGACGTTGCAGAAATAGGTTTTTGCCTGGGTTTTGAGCATGCATCCAACTTCAATACCTTCTTTAAAAAGCAAACCGGGGAGACACCCAACAACTTCCGCAAGCAGACTGTTGCCATATCATAATAATCTGTTTGATTGGCATAGTTTAAGCCATTAATGGTAGTGTACCTTTGTGTTATAAAATACTACTATGACACAAGAGAACATAAAAGACAAGGTAATTGTGATCACCGGTGCCAGCAGTGGCATAGGCGCAGCGGCTGCCCGCAAACTGGTGCAACTTGGCGCTAAAGTAGTTTTGGCAGCCCGCCGCGAAGATCAGTTGAAAGAATTGGTACAGGAACTGGGCGATAACGCAATGTACGTAACCACCGATGTGAGCAGGCGTGGCGACCTGGATAACCTGACAGCACAAGCAATAACCAGGTTCGGACATATAGACGTGCTTTGGAACAATGCTGGCATTATGCCCATCTCTTTTTTTGAAGAAGGGCATGTGGAAGAGTGGGATCGCATGATAGACATTAACATCAAAGGTGTATTGTATGGCATCAATGCGGTGTTGCCACATATGCTTGCCAGGGGTGAAGGGCATATCCTTTCCACTTCATCTGTGGGCGGATTAAAGACATCTCCGGGTATTGGTGTATATAGCGCTACTAAATTTGCGGTGCGGGCTATAATGGATACGTTGCGTGAAGAAGTGGCGCAAACCATAAAAGTAACTACCATTTACCCCGGAGCTACACAGTCTGAACTGGGACATGACATTACCAGCCCTAAAATAAAAGCACTATACGGCAACCTTGCTGCTATGCCCAAAATGGATGAAGAAGCAATTGCCAATGCTGTGATATATGCCATAAGCCAGCCCGGCAACATAAACGTAAACGAGGTGGTATTGAGACCGCTTGGACAAACACGATAAGTAAACGGCCACATATAGCCGGTTAGAGCATCAATACTATTGCCACTTGAGTGTCTTTAATATATGCTCTATATCGCCCCTTAAAAATTCGTTTACAGGGCGCAGACTATCAGCATTAGGGGTTACGTCAAAATACAGGGCACCACGCAGAAAGTGTTTTACAGAGTCTGTTGCTATAAATTGATAGGCTGATGCTGCATCGCCACCTACATGGTAAAACACACCACTTACACCGTTGGCATTGTGGAAGTATCCATCATCTATATAATCGGCCTTCTTGGTATGTACGTAGGATAGTTTGTGCGAGTCGTCCAGCAATTTCTCAAGCGATTGGTTAGGGCCAATTTCTTTATAGCTGATATATATAGTGCCACCTAGCGTTGGAAATACTATGTTGATCCAGTAAGGATTTTCCGGTTTCTCGCCGAAAAACGCAGTATCCCGCACAATATTTCCATATACAGGATATTCAAAACCATATGGGTATTCAGGCTTATTAAAAGCCTGGTAGCTATGCTGCGGTGTATCTATACGAAAGTAGCCTGCAGGTTTGGGAACATATGTTGTGGGACGGCATGCAATAATGCTCAAACACAGCAGTAAAGGTATTGTGTAGCGTAACATGGCGTCAAAACTAACTAAAATAGCGCTATCCTGCATGTGGTGTTACTCCAAATGCATACTGGAAGTTGGATTTAATTCAACTTTACATAGTTACATTCTGGCATTTGTTAGTTATTGTGGCGTTTCTGGATATTCCCTTTAGGGCTTAGGGCATTTTTTTATTAATTTCGCATCCTGATATTAAAACACCCTTAAAAATTTAATTGAATGGACGATCAGCAATTACCAGAACAACAGCAACAGCTAAACATAGAACTTACAGAAGAAATGGCCGATGGCATTTATGCTAATCTTGCTGTTATCACCCATTCATTTGCAGAGTTTGTTGTTGACTTCGTAAATGTAATGCCCAACATGCCTAAAGCGAAGGTTAAATCGCGTGTTATCATGACCCCGCAGCATGCCAAAAGACTAATGCGTGCATTGGTTGACAATGTGAAGCGTTTTGAAGCACAGCATGGTGTAATAAAAGACCAGGATGCATCTGCAATGCCATTTGCATTTAACGGCCCAGCCGGACAAGCCTAATTAATTTTTTGCTTTTATCTACTTGCCTGAATGAACGATAAGATACTGATACTCGACTTTGGATCCCAATACACACAGCTTATAGCACGTGGCATAAGGGAGCTGAACATTTATTGCGAAATACAACCTTGCACAAAACCAATAGTGTATGATGCCTCTATGAAGGGTATTATACTTAGCGGCAGCCCCTATTCTGTAAATGATGCTGCGGCACCAAAACCAGATATTAAGGAGATGGGCAACCACCTGCCGGTATTGGGCGTGTGCTATGGTGCGCAATTACTGGCCCAGCAATGGGGTGGGGAAGTTGGCAAATCGGCACATCGCGAATTTGGCCGTGCACATTTGCAGGATGTAAGTACTGATGCATTGTTTGCCACTATACCCAACAATAGCCAGGTGTGGATGAGCCATGGCGATAGTATAAAAGCGCTTCCTACAGGTTTTGAACTGATAGCAAAAACAGAAAGCATACCTGTAGCTGCATTTAAGGCTAACAAAGATTTTGCAAAGAATGCAGTTTATGGTATTCAGTTTCACCCGGAGGTAACACATAGTACCGATGGCCGCCAACTGCTGAAGAACTTTGTTGTAGATGTTTGCGGTTGCAAACAAGACTGGACACCTGCAGGTTACATACAGGAAACTGTGGCACGCCTGAAAAAACAATTGGGCAATAGCAAGGTAGTAATGGCATTGAGTGGTGGGGTAGACTCTACCGTGGCAGCTACGCTGATACACCGTGCTATTGGCGATAACCTGTACTGCATATTTGTAGATAATGGATTGCTGCGCAAAGATGAATACAAACAAGTACTGGATGGTTACAGCCATCTTGGACTGAACACAAAAGGTGTTGATGCCCATGAGCGTTTTTATAAGGAACTGGACGGAGTTACAGATCCTGAAAAGAAGAGGAAAATCATTGGTCGTCTGTTTATAGAGGTCTTTCATGAAGAAGCAATACAATTAAAGGATGTAAGCTATCTTGGCCAGGGCACCATTTATCCTGACGTGATAGAATCGGTATCAGTGAATGGCCCCTCAGCTACTATCAAATCGCACCATAATGTGGGTGGCCTGCCAGAGATCATGCACATGGAACTGGTGGAACCACTGCGCTTTTTGTTTAAAGATGAGGTACGCAAAATAGGTCGTGAATTGGGTATTGATGACGTATTCATCAGTCGTCATCCCTTCCCAGGTCCAGGTCTTGGCATACGTGTACTCGGTGCAATAACTGAAGAGAAAGTAAAGATGCTTCAGGAAGCAGATGCTATATACATACAGCACCTTCGTGATAGCGAATTGTATAATAAGGTATGGCAGGCCGGTACCATATTATTACCGGTACAGAGCGTTGGCGTAATGGGTGATGAGCGCACATATGAATACACTGTTGCCCTGCGCGCCGTAACATCTGTTGATGGTATGACCGCTGATTGGGCACACCTGCCTTACGACTTCCTGGCAAGGGTTTCTAACGACATCATTAACAGGGTAAGGGGTATCAACAGGGTGGTTTATGACATTAGCTCAAAACCACCGGCTACCATTGAATGGGAATAGTACTACAAACTGCATCATGAAACTACGTTTGTTACCTGCTTTTATTCTATTGGGGGTTTCTGTGCCTTGTGTAACGCAGGCACAGTTCCTTGGCGGGCTATTCGGGTCTAAGCACAAACATAAATACAAGCATGTGCAACCTAAGCCGCAGCCCAAGGCTCTTGTGAAAAAGAAACAAGAAGTAACCTACCCTGAAACAGTTAGAAAAAGCCGTTACAGGATAGATATACTTGCCTCGCTGTACCTGGACGACCTTGTGAACGACGGCAAGCTAGCGTACAAGGATAAAATGCCTGACAAGGCTACAAGTGGAGTTGCGTTTTGCCAGGGTGCATTGCTGGCAATGGATACATTAAAGGCAATGGGTTATGATATGGATGTATTCATACATGATGTGAATACCCAATCGGGTTTCCCTACAGGTCTTATAGGTAACAAACAGCTTGATACCAGCAGCCTTCTTATTGGCGCAGTAGGATCAAAGGACATACAAGACGTTGCTGCCTTTGCAAACCGGCAGCATATTAATTTTGTTTCTGCACTTTCGGCCTCTGATGCTGATGTAAAGGACGATAAATATTTTACGCTACTGCAGCCCAGTTTGCAACAACACTGTGCATTCATAAAAAAAGAACTGCAGAAGAAAAATCTCAACGACAAGATAACGCTGTTTTATCGCACTGATGCGCCAGCAGATGATAATGCATATCATTACCTGCAAACAAAAGACACTACATGGAGTGTAAGAAAGGTGCTATGCAATGCTATACCAGATAAGGCTGTGTTGGATATGTTGTTTGATAGTGCAACCAGCAACGTGATAGTAATGAGCATAACTGATATTGCTTATGCCCAGAAGCTGCTGGAAATGCTGGATCGTAATTACCCGGGGTATCGTTTTGAGGTATATGGTATGCCATCGTGGAAGGGCATGCCTTCCATACATAAAACGGAAGCACTGGAAAATATAGGCATCAATATATCGGCGCCATTTTATTTTAACCAAAATAGCCCTACAGGCAAATATTTGGAACGCAGTTTTAAAGCCAAATTTAACGGGCATACAGGTGAAATGGTGTACCGTGGGTATGAAACCGTTTTCTGGTATGCTACGTTATTACATAAATACGGTACCATATTCAATACCCATGTAGCTGATAATGCGAATGCTCCCTTTACCAAATTCTCAATAAAACCAGAGTGGGATAAGAACCTTGATTTTCTCTATGACCAAAACGAACACCTTTACCTGTACAGATATCAGGGCGGTTCTTATATGGTAGCAGAGCAGTAAAAGGGTTGAATTGTCCTGTACATTTGCAATCAATAAGAAGTTAGTTTAGATTAATGATGCAGTTGAGTAGGCAATTGTATCTCACTCACAGCCTGGTTTGCTTTATTCATTTCAGCTATTAATTGCTGATTACGCTCCAGCTTGTTTTTGCGCAGGAAGTAAAGCACACCAAACAAGCCCATAGAGATGCTAAGGATACAAGCAATACCAATGTTTGGGTCGGCATCTTGCACCAATAGAGCAACAGTAATAATAAGAATGTTTGAAGTAACCAATATGCTCACAGCTTGCGAGTGGTTATAACCGGCATCCAGCAACAAGTGATGCAAGTGGGTGCGGTCGGCAGCAAACGGAGAACCGCCCTTGCGCATACGATTAAGAAATACCCTGAACGAATCGAACACCGGAACAAAAAGTATAGATAACGCTACCAGCAGTGCACCTTTATGAGAATGTACAATAGTGCCTAATGGCGTACTTACATTGTATGCATGTACAAATTGTATGGACAAAATAGAGAGTATAAATCCTATAACCAGCGAGCCGGTATCGCCCATGAAAATTTTGGCAGGAGACAGGTTATAACGTAAAAAACCTATCAGCGCTCCCATAAGGCTGAATGCGATGGCAGCTTCACCTACATTGCCTGTAAGTGCCAAAACTAAACCCAGGCAAAGCGAACACAGGACACCTAAAGAACCGGCAAGCCCGTCTATGCCATCTATAAGGTTAATAGCATTGGTAACAAACATGCAACCTACGGTAGTAAAAGCTATACTTATCCACAGCGGCATCTCGTATATACCCAGTATGCCATGCAGCGAACTGATACGGATATCGGCAACAGAAATAGTAATAATAGATGCAATAAACTGTGCCAGGAATTTCTTGGATGGGGTTATACCTACAAGGTCATCTGTAACACCGGTAATAAATAATACCATTGCAGATACTAGTATGATATTCCATTTATCAAAGAGCTGTGGAGTAACAAAAAAAGAACATGCTATAGTAAAAGAAAGAAAAATGCCTATCCCCCCCAGGTTGGGTATAATGGTAAGGTGGATCTTTCGCTTATTATCAGGTACATCAAACAACTTTTTGCGGTTAGCTATATATATAATCCTGGGAATAGATGCCATGCACATAAGTAGCGTACAGAAAAATACAAGCGGATATAAAATGTATGCTGCTAATACAATCATGATGTTATCTAATGCTATATCCCTGGTTTATAGTTGATGTACCTCTCTGTTTGAAGGTATATTGTATGTCTTTAAAATACAATAAAAGTTATTACAGTTATCAAATATACAATAATATCCCAGCCTGCAAAGCAAATAACAAATTGATAAGGATTAGCAACATGCACAATTAAAAAGACCTATGGGAAAGATCATTTTATGTGTTTTATAGCAGCTATGATACGGGATGCGGCCTTACCATCCCAGAGGTAGGGGATGTTTCCTTTTTTCCAATTGCCGGTGTGCAGCAGATCAAACATCAGTCGCAGCTCGTTGAGGTTGCCGGCAATGATTTTATTAGTGCCTACTGTAAATGTTTCCAGTCTTTCTTTATTGTTGTTGATAGTGATGCAAGGCACATGCATCATGGTACTATCTTCCTGCAGCTCCACAGAATCTGTAATAACTACCTTGGCGTGTTTTACCAGGTAAGATAAATGGAGAAAACCCATAGGTTTGGTCAGCACCAGGTTCTCAGCTCTTATGTTAGACTGTTCTATCACCTCAATAACCTTATTGCTTACCGGGAATATAATAGGCACTCCCTGCGAGATCTCTATAATGCAATTCAGTATCTCTTTGAGTATGGCAGCAGATAATACTTCGCGTTGGTAAACAAATACAATATAGCCCTGTGGTTTAAGATTCAGTTTCTTCCATAACAAGGGTTGTTCAAAATAGGGCGATAGCTTCAGCAATGAATCGACCCTTACGTTGCCTACAAAGAAGATATTGGATTCCGCTACACCTGCCTTCCGTAAATTGTCATTAGCAGAGTGTGCACTGGTGAAGTAATAATTTGTTACCGCATCGGTCACGATCCTGTTCACTTCTTCTGGTTTTGAAATATCGTGACTACGCAGACCTGCATCAACATGGCCAATATCTACCTGTTGCAGCTTTTTTGCAGCCACACCACAGCCCATAGCTGCGTTGGAATCGCCAATCAGCAATATCAGTTTAGGTGGACTTACCGAAAGTATTTTTTCGTAGCGCACCATTATAGTAGCTGTTTGTTCTACAGGGGTACCGCTGCCGGTTTCCAGGTTAATATGCGGTTTTTCTATACCCAGTTTTGAGTAAATATTACCGCTGAGTACTCTATCGTTATGATGACCTGTGTAAATGTACCTGTATTTTATATCGGTGCCTTTGTGGTGTTCTTTCCGAATAGCCTCTAATATGGGGGCTATCTTCATGAAGTCTGAATGTTCTCCGGCAATGATATCAATCAGCATAGTGTGTCAGGTATTGCCGCCACATGTAAGCTCCGGCAATGTTTGGGTGCGGCTACCCCGCAATTTTGCTGTAAATATAATATAGCCCTAAACCCTGTCTGGTTTTATATTTCCACATTTGGGTGTTTTCTATCCACATGTGTCATTTCAAAGAACTTGCAATTTCGGATATTTTACCTTATAACTATCGAATGCTTTTTTGAGCTGCGTCAAAATCCTGCACAAAACGGTACAAGTTAAAACCTGGCTGTTGCAAGGCCTCTGCAAGGGCAGCCTGCAGTACCTTTCTGTTTATGTTTTTCATTCTTTTTTCCTGTAGTAGTTGCCAGCATTTATCGGCAAGCAGGTAGGCCATTCTTTCATTGGTTTTGCCTGCTTCCAGGTAAGTAGTTATCTCATTGGCAAGTTCAGCAATGCCTGTGTGCGATGTTGCGATGGTCTTTAGCACCGGTATTTCTTTATCTCCATCGGCCTTCTCGTGTACCAGTATCCTTAAGTTGTTATAGAGCGCGTTTGCCTCGTCGCGGTCTGCTTTGTTTACCACAAACATGTTAGCTATCTCCATTATTCCAGCTTTCAGCGTTTGCACCACGTCGCCGCCTTCGGGCACCAAGGTCACTATAGTACAGTCTGCCAAACCAGCAATATCAATTTCACTCTGGCCTACACCTACTGTCTCAACCAATACCAGGTCATATCCCGCGTTCTTCACAACATCGGTTATCTCTATTATTTTGGAGTTGAGCCCCCCCAATGTCCCACGGCTTGCCAGTGAACGTATAAATACGTTCGGGTTTGTGTAAAATTCATTCATTCTTATCCTGTCGCCCAGCAATGCTCCATAATTGAATGGAGATGAAGGATCAACAGCAATAACTGCTATTTTTTTATTTTCATTCAGCCAATGGTGGAGTAGTGCATTTACAAGGGTGCTTTTACCAGCACCCGGTGGCCCCGTAATTCCTATTACGTTAGTTTTTTCTGTTTCAGGCAGTTGCAACAGCAGGTCATCATAACCCGGCAGTTCATTTTCAACTAAAGTAATTGCCCTGGCCAGCGCTTTCTGGTCACCGTTGCGTATCTGTCGCCAAAGTTGTTTTATTTTGTCCTGCACTAAATAAGATTTTCAACCGTTTACAATCCCCATAAACAGTCTTCTTGAACAAAAATAAATTTATTGATCATAAACTTTTCAAAAAATCCAATATTGCATTGATATGCATAGTGGGTATGGTTGCGGGTTTCTTGGTATCGCGCGTATTACTGTCTGCAAGTACCTTCATTCTGGGGTGTACTGCGTTGTACAATGTTGATCCTAGAAGGTGGTTTAAAGATAAGTGGTGGTTACTGGGTGTTGTATGGGTATCTTTTTATGCCATTTCATCTTTATGGAGCGATAATACAGGATTCTGGAACATACATTTTAATGTAAAGCTGCCCATATTATTATTACCACTGGCGTTCACATTCCTGCCATCATTCTCAGACCGGCAATTGCGTATATATACCGTCTGCACAGGGATATTGCTATTGTTGGGTGCAGGTTACAGTGCTATGTTCCTTGTAAACCATATGGATTTTTATATGGAACAATACAGGACATCGAAGGTACTGCCTACACCTGCCGAAGATGACCATATCAGGTTTAGTATCTCAATAGCGTGCTACATAATATGGGGTGTTTACATTTGGCCACGATTGAATACACGGTCTATTAAGATAATAATAGCCTGCATTCTTGTGTTGCTTACTGTATATCTGCATGTGCTGGCAGCAAAGTCTGGCATTATATCCCTGTATATTTTTATAATCGCTTTGGGTTTTTACTTTTTAATGATAAAAAAAGTAAAAACGGCGCTTGCTGGGATCATAATTGTTATAGTATTGTTTTTTACAGCATTGAAAACAATACCCACATTCAGTCAGCGTATAGGGTATATCAGCTATACTTACATTGTATTTGAGAGGGGCGACAGAAGCGGAAAGTATGGCGATATAGGGAGGCTGATATCTTATAAAATTGCCCTGAAAAAGATAATAGAGCATCCCTGGACGGGCGTTGGTACGGGCGATATGATGAATGTGATGAGGGAAGGATATAAAAAATGGTACCCGCAGATAAAAGAAGAGGACCAGCTACTGCCTCATAACCAACTAATGGATGTGGCACTGGGCTGTGGCATGCCTGTAGCTGCCATATTTTCTATCTGGCTTTTTTACCCATTGGTCTGGATCAGGAAGAACCGCGATGGTTTTTTTATGTTTGTTATATGGCTGGTGTTCTTGGTGAACCTGATGATAGAGCCGTTTCTTGAGGTGCAATTCGGTGTATTTGTATATTTGTTTTTCATGCTGTGGCAAAGGGCTACGTTAAAAAAGCCGGAGCGCGCGGCAATAATTGCATAAATCAAAAAAACTATGACCAATTTCATACCCATATTTCCACTTAGTATAGTAGTTTATCCAGGCGAGGCGCTGAACCTGCATGTATTTGAGCCACGATACAAGCAATTGATCTCCGAATGCATCAGGGAAAAGAAAAATTTTGGTATCACTACCGTGCTGGATAAGAAAATGGAAGAATTGGGCACACAGATGGAGATACTGGAAGTGGTGAAAGAATATGATAACGGTGAGTTGGATATTAAGACAAGGGGGGTGAATGTGTTCAGAATACTGGAAGTTATTAAAACATTGCCCGATAAAATGTATTGGGGAGCTATAGTTAACTATCCGCCCAATGTGACGATGCAGGATAATACCGATATTGCAAGGCTTATACTGGAAGAGGTGAAAAGACTATATACGCTGGTAAGCCTGGAAGAAAAATTCCCCATCCATAAAAGCTCCATGATATCTTATGAAATAGGACACCTGGTAGGATTTACAAAAAAACAGGAATACGAGCTGTTGGGCCTTTTCACAGAAAGTCAACGACTTGAGTACATAAGGCGGCATCTGAATACGATAACGCCGATAATTAAAGAGCTGGAACAAATGAAAGCAAGGGTGCAGATGAACGGACACTTCAGGAATTTATCGTTAGGTGATTTTGATCTATGATCCAGGCATTGGGTTTCAATAGGTCTATTAATTTTTTTGTTCCATTTATTTCATAGCTTAGCAATCACGCTAAATTTCACTAATTTGGCAGAAATCACCTTAAAGCAACAAACAATGTCCATAAATCTTTGCATAGACTGGGGAAATACGAATGTTAAAGCTGCCATTTTTAATGATGAGCAGATCGCCGATACATTTACATTTCCTGCGGCAGAAGCGGTGAGTGGCCTTGAAGCTGTTATCTCCAGCCACAATGCGCAAAAAGCAATTTTATGTTCTGTAGTTGAGCATCCCTTTGGCGTGGAACAGGCTTTAAGTGAAAAAATAAAGTCTTTTATTAAGCTGAATAGCAATACATCTCTGCCTATCATGAACGCCTACCTTTCACCGGAATCGTTGGGGAATGACAGGATAGCGCTTGCTACTGCTGCCTATATGCAGAATGAGGGCAAAAATACACTTGCTATAAGCCTGGGAACATGCATTACATACAACTTTGTTCAGAAAAATAAAACTTTCAGAGGGGGCGCAATAAGTCCGGGATTGCAAATGCGACTTAAAGCGATGCATGAGTTTACGGATAAGTTGCCTGAAGTGCCCGTGCAGGGAGAGCTTTTATTGTTGGGCTATGACACGGCAACGTGTATGCGTAGCGGAACCATATTTGGCATGGCTGCTGAAATAGATGGAATGATCAAAGAATTTGAAAGTCAATACTCCGATTTTAACGCCGTATTAACGGGTGGGGATGCCCCATACTTTGCAAGCAAAATTAAAAGTAAGATATTTGCCGACCCAGACCTGTTAATGAAAGGGTTGAATTTAATTTTAAAACATAATGTACCAATTCCACGCTAAATACATTTTCCCTTTCTTTTTATTATTCTTATTTGCTTTTGGAGTAACATCTATAGCTCAAACCAGTACGGTTAGTAATCCTACGTCAACGCGGGAGAACGATCCTTATTCCCGTTTTGGCGTAGGCGAAGCGCTGAATGGAAATAATGCGGTTTTGCAGGGTATGGGTAATATTTCATCTGCTTATGAAAATCCTTATTCCATAAATTCTGACAATCCTGCATCATACTCTTTTTTGAAACTAACTACTTATGAGGCTGGTATGCAAGGAAGTATCCGTAACGTAGCAGCTAATGGGTTAAACTATACTACAGGTACCGCTACGCTCAATTATCTGAATATAGGTGTACCGGTAGGCAAGCACGGAGGCCTGGTATTTGGCTTTACACCGCAGACAAGAGTCTATTACAATCTTGCTGATACTGCAGTGTATCCGGGCGCAGGACCAATAAGACGCTCTTTTGGAGGCAATGGTGGTCTTAACTATGCATACATTGGTGCCGCTTATGAATATAAAGGTTTTAGCGCCGGGTTCAATTTTGGTTACATGTTCGGTAGCATCACTACTTCTTCATTTGCAGACAACATAGATACCATAGCAAATTCAACAATGAACTCAGAATTCTCTAATTATGAAAAAATAGGTGGTATATACTGGAAGGGCGGCTTAATGTATGAAACCAAGTTAAAAAAGGACCTGGTGTTGCGTGTAGGCGGTACCCTTGCCCTTGCTCAATCGCTTAATCAGATACAAAACAACTATTGGATAAGTTCTTATCAGTTCTATGATACCTTAGTGCAGGATACTTCATACCAAAGCAACCAATCGAAAGGCAAAATAAGGTTGCCTATGACCTATAGCTTTGGTGTACACCTTGCAAAAGCAGAACATTGGGATGTTGGTGCCGATTATACTGCTACACAATGGTCTCAATTTACAAACAATGGCATAGGTCAGCCGTCTGACTCTTTGGCTAGTACTGCATACAAAATAAGCATAGGTGGTGAGTACGTACCTAATGCATCAAATATCCGTAACTTCTGGTCGCGGGTTACGTATAGATTTGGTATGTATTATGGCACAGATCCGGTGTACCTGCGTAATACACAGATCAATTATTATGGTCTCACAGCAGGGATGAGCCTGCCTTTCAGGCGTAGCACCTCAGAATTTCATGGGGCGCTTGATGTGGGTAGGATGGGTACCCAGAGTAATGGGTTGATACAACAAACATATGTGAAGCTTACATTAGGACTTACCTTTAATGCCAAATGGTTCATACCACGTAAATATGAATAAACTTGGTGAAAAATATATCTTTTCTACAATAGCCCGGATCATTATTCCGGGTGTTTTGTTTTTCACATCCTGTAAAAATGACCCCCGCGATATTGTAGCCCTTACATCCAAGAACATGACGCAAGTGGATAAGGCATACGATGTTACGATACTCTATAGTGAGCACGGCAAAGTTAAAGCCCGGCTTTTTGCCCATGAGTTTATAAGGAACGAAACAGCCCGACCGCCTTATACAGACATGAAGAAGGGTATAAGGGTTGAATTTTACAATGATAGTGAACAGGTAAATAGTACCTTAACTGCACGCTATGCAAGATATTATGAGCTGCAGCAAAACATACTGGTACGCGACAGCATAGTTATAGTGAATAAAAAAGGTGAGAAACTGGAGACCGAAGAACTGGTATGGAACCAGGCCATAAAAAAGTTTTTTACTGAAAAACCGGTAAAAATAACCACCCCCACACAAGTACTGTATGGGGATGGACTGGAAGCTAACGAAGATTTTTCTTTCTATACAATAAAGAATCTTAAAGGCCAGGTGCAGGTAAATAAAGGTGACGTGCCGCAATAGCAACCAACTACCAGGGTTAATTGCTCAGTACTACTAGCCGCTCTATAAAATTTACCCCTTTGTCATCAACCAGGTGCATGGTATATATACCGGCCGGTAAGGCTAAATGCACCTTTGCGCTACCGCTATTGAACTGTATAGGTTTTACCCATAATTGCTTTCCATTCATATCATATACTTCCAGCTGTGCTGTATTGCCTATGCCTTCTATAGTCACTTCATCTTGCGCTGGGTTGGGATATATACGATAGCTGCCGGCTATAGTTATGTTATTTACGCCAAGGCCAATAGCATTTGTAAGCAATGTATCAGGATTGGTACAAGCACAAGTGCTATGTATATACAGACTTATTTTATCGCCCTTATTGAGGTTGTAAGATTCGTATGAACTGGAGGTTGCCCCTGCTATATCCACACCGTTCTTTTTCCACTGGTAGGTGAGGCACTTGCTGCTACCTGGTGTGATGGCGGTAAAAGTGGTTAATACGCCCGGGGTATATACCTGGGGATAAACAGTAACGGTTACCGGTGGCGGATGAGATAGGACAACGTGCATTTGTACTGAACCGCTTGCCGCTGATGTGGACTGGCAAGTACCATTACCCTGTACAATACATTTCACAACGTCACCTTCGGCCAGCGCAGATGTGGAATAAGTTCTGGTTGTTGTGCCTGTAAAAGTTGAGTTTACCCACCATGCATAGGCCGGCGTACTACCGGCATTTGTAGCTACGGCGGTAAATGTAACATTATCATTCTTGCATACTGTATCCGTTGGTACTGATACAGTAACTGCTGGTGCGGGATTTGAGGTAATTATAACAGGTATAACCACTGTGTTGGTACAACCATTAAACAACAGTAGCAGAGAATAGGAACCACCTGCAGCGGCTGTTGTATTACTGACTACAGGATTCTGCGCTATAGAGGAAAAATTGTTTGGACCACTCCAGCGAAAAGTAGTGCCGGAAGTTGTAGTAGTTATAAAATCAAGATTGCTGCCCAGGCATACAGGGCTGTTGCTTGTTACAGTGGCTGTTGGTAACGGATTGACAGTTACTGAGGTTGTTGCGGCTGGCGATACACAATTATTAAGCGTTGCCCTTACCGTGTACACACCACTATTTATACTGGTCACGTTGCTCACCGTTGTGTTTTGCGTTGTGGCTATCACCGTACTTCCAAAGGTCCATTTGTAGCTAACACCCACAGTAGTAGGGGAGGCCGTAAGGCTCAGTTGGTTACCAGCACACAACGGGCTATTGCTGGTTGCCGCAGGTGTTGCTGGCAATGGCTTTACCACTGCGGTTACAGTATCGTGTATAACACAAATGTTATCGGTTACATTCAGAATATATGTACCCGCATTAGCTGTGGTAGCATTGGGTACAATAACCTGGGGAACTGTAGCGCTGGTAGGCGTTGTCCAGTTAATAGTAGCGCCTGTTGTAGTGGTACTGCCTGTAAGCTTTAGTGTATCGCCTGCGCAAACAGGGCTATTGGTAGTATAAGCAATATTGGCACCATCTACCGATACATGTATCGTATCGGTGCTGGTACAGCCCAGGTTGATGGCGTGCAGCACATAGTTTCCAGAGTCTGCAAGTATCATGTTATTCGCTAGCGCATTAGGTTGAAAGGAATTAAAACCTGCAGGGCCGGTCCAACTGGTAAAGCTGCCTGGTGATATACTGCCAGCCATCAGCATAAGTTGTGTACCGTTGCAAACAGGACTATTACTACCTGCACCATATATAGCCGGACGCGGAGTTACCACTATATTGAACGTATCGTAAGTTATACAGCCATTGTTGATCTGTAAATAATAACTGCCCGCATTGGCAGGCGAACTACCAGGTATAGCCACGTTCTGGTTGGTGACTGTATATCCTGCCGGTCCGGTCCAATTATAAGTTACCCCTGTGGTAAGCGGTGTACCCGTGATCTTTATCG
>Ga0206878_10222_pt1 | contig 23013 bp, 19 predicted proteins | sample Alteio_BWOrgCont_8_FD_152621 | JGI IMG/M metagenome (GOLD analysis project Ga0206878, IMG submission 152621) | Enriched cells from forest soil in Barre Woods Harvard Forest LTER site, Petersham, Massachusetts, United States -... | ecosystem: Environmental > Terrestrial > Soil > Temperate forest >... | reverse complement strand
TTAAATATAATCCCGGAAAATAAAATTGCCGATGTTCAGCATGCATTATCCGTTGCTTTCAGCCGGGCTGATGTCGATCAGATCGAATTGCTCGCAGGAGGGTTATCATCCGCACTCGTGTACAAAATCGCTATCGACGGCCAGAAGTATGTCCTGAGGATAGTTATGAATGTTGATGACTTCAATGATCCGAAACGCCAGTATCATTGTATGGAGCTTGCCGCGACTGCAAAACTTGCTCCCAGGGTGTATTACGCCGATCCGGATACCGCAGTTGCAATAACAGGCTTTATTGCTGCAAAACCGCTTATTGATCATTATCCAAACCGTTCGGAGTTGCTTACATTGCTGGTGCAAAACATCAAAAAGATTCATTCGTTGCCGCTCTTTCCGAAGGTGATCGATTTTATCGACGGGGTCAATATTTTTATACAGTTATACCAACAGCTCAACGTGTTCCCCGGTGAGTTGACTGCCGACTGCTTTGAACTTTACCGGCAAATAACGGCGGTATACCGCTGCAACGACCAGGACATTGTTTCCAGTCATAATGATCTCAATCCGAATAACCTGCTGTTCGATGGCCGGGAATTATGGATCATCGATTGGGAAACAGCCTTCCAAAACGACAGGTATGCCGATCTCGCCATCATAGCCCAATTTTTCGCCCAGGACAAAAAGCAGGAGGAAGTAATATTAAAAGAATATTTTGGCTCTGCCCTAAATGATCACCACCGCGCCCGATTTTATTTGATGCAGCAGGTTTGTTATATGTACTACGCAATGATCATGTTGAGGATAGCCTCGGCACAGCGGGCACCCGGATTTAAACATGATAGCGATATGGAGGTGCCGTCTCTACAAGCCTTCAGGACTGCAGTAGCCAATGGTGAAGCATCCATGACATCTTATGAGGGGCAGCTGATGTATGGAAAAGTTTTGCTCATGACCATTTTACGTAACCTCCGGAGTCCGGCCTTTTCCCGGGCGCTGGAGCAGGCGGCTACCGGGTGATTCTTTGAGCCTAACGGATATAGGGAAGGCTTGAACATGTTTGTGGTCAAATAAAAATAAACAGGCCGGAATTAATCCCGGCCCGCTTTCAATCACTCTAAAACAATCACCTCTAAAACAGAAGTTTTTTGAATAATTAATACTCGTATGTTAATTATTTGACCAATCTATTTAATAAGTCAAAGGTATTCATTAACTTTTTAATGTTCAGGCCGGTAGGCGTCTTTTTACGGGGAGGTGACAGTGACAGGGGACGATGAATTAGTCTGAAGTCGAAAGTCCTGAGTCTAAAGTCAGAAAGTGGAAATTGACTTGAGGCTTCCGACTCAAGACTTAACAAGAATACATTAAGCCTTTTATAAAAATATCGCTCATTAACAGGCGTTTTTTACGGATCTCGTCCAGGTGTTCCCGGTTGGGAAACATGGTTTTTTTGTGCGACATAGTGCTCACACGCACGCCGTGCAGGGCATCTAAAAGCAACTCCACTATTTCTTCGGGATTATTTACGCACTTTATATTTTCTTTTTCGGCTGCCGCTTTAATAGAATTCACCAGTATGTCTTTTTCCGTGTTGTGAACCAGGTCCACTATTTCCCAGATCCTGTCGGGCAGGTTTTGTTCGTTCAGCCTGAAAAAGTCGAAAAAGTTATAATTGCTCAGCATAAACTCATGCTGGGTATTTATCTGGAATTCAAAAGCTTCTTTCAGGTCGGTGAATGTGTTCGAACGGTTTAGTAATATCTTTAAATAATCGTCGGCCACCCGGCGCATCACGTCAGTGTACAATTGACTTTTGTCGGGGAAATAATAATAAAGCAATGCCTTCGACATGGAAAGGTCGCCGGCTATTTCGTTCATGGTTGTTTTGGAGTATCCGTAATGCAAAAAACGGTGATGGGCCGCTTCCAAAATTTTCTCTTTTTTAATATCCTGAAGTTCGTTGGTCGCTATCATTAATGCATTTTTTTGATTATACCCGTTTAGTTTGCAATAGGTTGTCCGCCATTACTGACTTTTTTAACAAATTTATCAAATTTTACAAAATATAAAGTTTGATGAACTAATTTGTTACGCCAAAATACGGTTTAAATTCACCAATCAGGCATTTATCAGCGCAATACCTGTCCCAATAACAATTGCATCTTCCGCCCCTCCTATCCATGGGTCGGCAATATGGGTTTGCTTTACAACGTTTTTGCGCAGCGAATGAAATGCATAGGTTGCGCAAAGAGCGCCCGCCAAGCCCAGAAGGGCCCCACTGATGGCGGTATTACCGTTTGCCTTACAAATGGCCGCCCCGGCCAGGGAGCCGGACAGACAACGGGCAATAACGCCCACAGGCGCGGTACGACTGGGGGTTGAAGGTAATTTATCGGTAATTAGCTCGCCAACCGCCGCAATGCCAAAAACAATGCCTGCTGTTTCTGATCGCATAAACTTTAATGGTAAATTTTCGTGATGATGCGTATGGCGGCCCCGTAAAAGTTGATTGGCTGTCAAAGGCCCTGCCGTTGTGCGCATACCGGCAAGTATCCCCAGGGTTAAGGCCTGCCAAAAAGGCTTTGATGATGTTTGTTTCATAGTCGGTTTGTTGTGTAGTTGTTAATCAAACGCAATAATCGTTCCTGTAAGTATTCTGGAATGGATTACACGATGACTGATAAAAAACATATAAAACAAAAACAGCCGCCCCAAAATTGGAGACGGCTGTTTTTTATTACCTGGCCGATAGAAGATTCTATTTAAACGGCAACCGGCTCGACGTATTCTTTTACTTTGGCTTTTTTCTTTTCGCCGCCTTTAAAAGTATTTTTTATCCGCACACGGATGATGTACATACATGGCACCAGTATCAATGTGATAATAGTCGCAAATCCTAATCCAAATATCATCGTCCACGATAATGGCCCCCAGAAAGCATTGTTATCGCCACCGAAATAAATATGCGGTTTAAACGAGGTAAACAGGCCTGCAAAGTCAATGTTAAATCCTAGTGCAAGCGGTATCAAGCCTAAAATAGCTGCAGTAGCTGTCAGCAATACCGGGGTCATCCTGGTGCGTGCAGCCTCAACAACCGCGTCGTGCAGGTTTTGCCCCTGTTCTATCAGCATGTCGGTAAACTCAACCAGCAAAATACCATTCCGGACCACCACGCCTGCAAGCGCAATAATACCTATACCGGTCATTACGATACAGAATGTCATATTAAAGAGGCTTAACCCAAGGAATACACCGATGATGCTGAAAAATATCTCTGTTAAAATGATCAAAGTTTTACCGATAGAGTTAAACTGCATCATCAGGATGATCAAAATTAAACCGAACGATATCAATAAAGCCGTACCCAGGAAAGTTGAAGCCTCGGCCTGGTCTTCCTGCCCGCCGCCCATCCGTATGGAAACACCGTCGGGGGCTTTAAAGGTATTAATGGCCTGTGATATATTGGCAACAACTTCGTTGGGGTTAAAGGCCGGTTTGATGACATTGGAAACCAGCGAAATAACCCTCCGCGACTGCTTATGCTTAATATTTACATAAGTATTGGTGTAACGTATGTCAGTAAAGGCAGATATTGGTACCTGCCGTATAGCCCCGCCTGTGGCCAAATCGCGATAAGTGATCTTTAAATTTTTCAATTCATCGATGTTGTTGCGCTGGTCTTCTTTCGCACGTACGTCAATTTCGTAATTATCTTCGGTAGTGTTCCTAAAGTCGGACGCTTTGTAGCCGTAAACAGAAGTAAACAACGCCTGGTTAACCTGGCTGGTGTTAATTCCTTCCCGGTTGGCACGCTCCCTGTCAATATCAAATACAATTTCGGGCTTGTCGCTCTGCACATCCGGCTGCAGCCCTTCAATACCACCAATATTTTGCTGGGCGATATATTTTTTCAGTCGGTCCGCTGTTTTAACAAGCGTATCTGTGTTATCGCCCGATATTTCAATATCGATATCTTTTTGCACCGGCGGGCCTGCATTTTCCTGGGCTACGGCAATCTGCGCGCCGGGAACTCCCTGTACGGATTTACGGATCTTTTCCATAACCACCTTGGTATCTTTACCGTTCCTTTTGCCAAATTCAACAAACGCCACGGTAATTTTGCCTTTATTATAATAAGTTCCCTGGTCCTCGTCCTGTGGGTCGGTAACACCTACAGACACGTTTGAGATGATAGAAGACACTACGTCCTTATCAGGCTCTACTATTTTTGCAACTTTCTTTTCCAAATCTCCAACAACCTGGTTGGTATAAGCCTGGTCGGTACCAATAGGCATGGTAACATACACATACACAAAGTTAGGATCGGACGATGGGAAGAAAACCACCTTTGGGCTTTTTGCGGCTGTAAAAACCATAGTGAAAACAAAAAGCACAATCACGCTGAATAATATCCACCATGGTCGTTGCACAGCCCACTCAAGTCGGCGTGCGTACCAGTGCTGAAAGCGCGGCCACAGGTTCTTTTGAAACCTATCAATAACCCGTAACAGGATGAAATGGTTTAATAAATAGAGAACAGCGGCGAAAACCACAAAATTCCCTACACCCACATTCATTAAATAGCCTAAAACGGCGGCAATAGCCAGGAAGATAAGCGCCCGGACAACCTTGCGGTCGAACCTTGGATGATCATGTTCGCCTTCGTGATGCGGTTTCATAAAATCAACCGCAAAAACCGGGTTCATGATATAAGCAACCACCAGCGAAGCCAACAGGGTTATAATGAGTGTTATTGGCAGGAAGAACATAAAGTGCCCGATGAGGCTATTCCAGAACGCCAGCGGGATAAAAGGTGCAAGCGTGGTCATGGTACCTGAAAATACGGGTAAAAACACCTCGCCCGCGGCAATTTTTGCAGCTTGTTTGATGGGGACCGCCCCATTTGCGAAAATACGGTGTGTATTTTCAATTACCACTATAGCATCATCCACTACTATGCCGAGGGCCAGCAGGAACGAGAAAAGCACGATCATGTTCAGCGTAAAGCCGATGGCCGGCATCAAAAGAAAGGCGATGAAACAGGATAGCGGCACGGAAAGCGCCACAAATATCGCGTTAGTGGTGCCCATAAAGAACATCAGGATGATAGTTACCAGTATAAAACCAATAATAATGGTATTGATCAGGTCGTCCAAAGTTGAACGGGTCTTGTCAGACTGGTCACCGGTTACGGTAATATCGAGCCCCTTTGGAAAAACCGAAGCCTGTTTCTGTTTAATCAGGTCATAAATTTTATCCGATGCTTCGATCAGGTTTTCGCCCGATCTTTTGGCCACGTTCAATGTAATTACATTTTTGAAGTTGGGGTTATTCGGCGTTTTTAAACGTGCATAACTTACCTGGTCCTGGAAACCGTCTTTTACATCTGCAATATCTCTCAAATAAACAGCCTTTCCCTGCGGGTTCCTGATCACCAATGCGTTAACCTCATCGGCGCTTTTGAAGTCTTCTTTCACGTCGATAGTGCGCTGCATGCCGTCACTTGTGATGGTACCGGCGCTGGAAATAACGTTCTCATTGCCAATTGCCTGTATTATGTCGTTATAACCAACCTGGGCTGCTGTCATCTTATCTATATCCACATTTATCTGGATATTAGGGGTTAATGCGCCTATTTCGTCCACTTTGGATATTTCCTTCATGGCTTCAATATCATCCTTCAGGTTATCGGCATATTCCTTTAGTTTTTTCAAACTGTAGTTACCCGATATGTTGATGTACAATATCGGCAGGTCGGCAACATCAATATCGGAGATGGCTGACTCCTGCAAATTGTTGTCGTTTTTTGGAAGGTCCTGCTTTGCCTTGTCAACAGCATCTTTAACGTCCTGCTTCGCATTCCTGATATCGACATTGGCGTTAAACTCCGCCGTAATGATCGAAACGTTTTGCTGCGTATTTGAAGTAACCTTTTTGAGCCCTTTTAAGGATTTTAATTGCTTCTCCAGCTGTTTGGTAACCAATACCTCGATGTTTTGCGGCGACTGCCCGTTATACACAGTGGTGATAAAAACCTTGGATTGGGCTATATCCGGAAAGTTTTCTTTTGGCAGCCGCATATAACTTAGCATGCCCAGCAACGCTATCATTACTATGAATGCATATACTGCCGTTTTGTTATCAATGGCCCAGCTTGAGGGCCCAAATTCTTTTTCCTGGTCTTTCATATCAATTTATTTGTATATGATTAATTACCTGAATTTAATACTCTTACTTTATCACCGTCTTCAATATCGCTGGCGCCTTCGGTTACCAGCAGTTCGCCGCCTTTTAATCCCTGTAATATTTCAGTTTTCCCGCCATAAGTTGCGCCAACCTTTACTGCTTGTTTTTTTGCAATGTTATTTTGATCGATAAAAACAAAGGTGCTGGTATCGGAGTGCTGCACAGCATTCACAGGTATGGCAATGGAGTGGTTTTTTGAATAATCAGCTATCTTTAATACAGCGGTCATGTTCGGGCGGAATTCCTTGTTTTGCGGCAATTTTATTTCAACACCAAAGCTTCTTGATCCCGGGTCTATCACTTTAGCAGCAAAGGTAATGGTTGTAGCCAGGGAATCGTTTGCATCAGGGAAAAGGATCAGCACTTTATCGCCCTGGTTCACACTTGTTGAATAAGACTCGGGCACATCAGCCTTTACTTTTAAGTTATCTGCGTTCACTATCCTGATGCCATTTTGCCCTGGTTGTATGATCTGGCCGAGTTTAAGGTCCATCTGATCAATAGTGCCGCTAATAGGCGCGGTAATACGGTACATATCGGCTTGCTGACGCAAAGCTGAAACCTGCTTTTGCGAGCTTTGTAATGCGGTTTGTGCCTGTAAAAATTGTACCTCGGTACCAATTTTTTGGTCCCACAGGTTTTTTTGGCGGTCGAATAAGGTTTTATTTAAAGTTACCTGGGTTTCGGCTTGTGCGATCTGCTGGCCCAATACACTATTATCCAGTTGCACTAAAACCTGCCCTTTGCTCACGTGCATACCTGGCTTAACATATAAACCGGTTATAGCGCCGGGCGATTGAGAGTAAGCCATCACGTTATCCTGTGCGTCTATCCTGCCCTGTATTTGAACGTAATTGGTAAAATTACCCGGTTGAACGGTAATGGCGCTCACATCGGTTGATTTTACGGAATCCTTTTTACCAAGCTCGGCCTGCAGTGCAGTAATTCGCTGGCTGATGGCGGATTGCTGTTTTATTAAGCCAGCCAGTTCAACGGAGTCCTGCTGTCTTTTTGCGGCGGTTGGTGTCGTCGCCTTAGGTTTGTTGCTGCAGGCTGCCAGTAACAAAATAGCGGGTATGTATAGTAGTTTTTTCATGTCGTTTATCTATTGCGTTTATCTGTAAGGTTTAATTATTTTATGCGTCCGTATGCTTTATCCAAATCAACTTTGCTAACCAGGGCATCATAAAGCCCTTGTATGTAAGTGTTGTCGGCTTGCGTTAGGTCTGTTTGTGCCTGGGTAACCTCAATGCTCGACCCTACACCCTGCTCGTATTTAATTTTTGCGACCCTAAGAACTTCCTGGGCCAAAGCCATATTCTTTTTCTGGTCGTTTAAAGTTTGCAAGCCGTTTATATATGAAATACGCGCCTGGTCAATCTGCAGGTTTATCGTATTCTTCATATCATACAAATCGTTCTCGGACTTTAAAACAGTTATTTGAGACTGTTTTACCTGGTTAAGGTGTTGAAAACCAGTAAAAATTGGAATATTTAAAGAAAGGCCAACGTAGGCTGAAGGATAATTAGTATTAAAAAGCTGGTTCCCAATATTAGCTTGATTGGCGATGGCATAGCTGGCATTAGCAGTTAACTTAGGTAGAAATTGTCCTTTTTTGCTTTTCAAATCATATTCGTTTAGTTTCTTTTGAGTTTCGAGTAAATTGTATTCAATACGGTTATGATAAATATCAGTGTCCTGAACTGCATCTGCCGAACCCGGAGCAAGCTGAATATCGTCCAGTTTATCTTTTAAAATCAACTCCTGCCTGACAGGCATTCCCATTTGAAACTTGAGTAATTCGTAGTTAAGTATCAAAAGTCTTTTGGTGTTTTCGAATGTAGTCAACAACGAGTTATATTGAACAGACAAACGATCAACGTCAATTTTTTCAACAAACCCCTGTTTATTACGGGCGCTTGTTTCATCTAGCTGTTGTTTAATATTATCGATATTTGCCTGCAACAGTTTTAGTTGTTCAACGCTAACCAATACCTGGTAATACGCTTTGGTAACAGCCACGTTAACATCAATTTTAGCACGTGTATAACTTCTTTCGTAAAGTTGTTTATAAGTTTTACGGCCTTGTAAACCTATAATGTAGTTGGGATCAAATAATATTTGGTTTATATTAAAGCCAACGTTTGTATTGTAGGTTTGATAAAGGCTCACCTGCGCAGGCTTACCTGTACTTGGCGGAGGTGTACCTGATATCACCCTATTTTTCAGGCTATCGACTACATGGTTTATATGCAATATATTATAAAGCGGACCTGAAATAAAATCAGGAAATATGATGGAGGGCGTTTTCAAATAATCCTGGAAACTTGCAACTCCACTAATTTGCGGCAAACCCTGGCCTATAATTTCCCTAACATGATAGTTAGCGCTTGTAACATCTAAGTTTGCATTAATGGCATCGTGCTGGTGTTCATACGCGTAATTCACACAGTCGGCTACGCTGAAATTATAGGTTTGGCTGTCGGGTTTTGCCGTTTGGGCAAATCCTTGTATGACAACCGCGCCTATTAAAGACATTATTAATAGTATATGTTTCATGTTTTATTGTTGTGATTGCTTGTATATCGTTTTATTATTGCTGAATTGGACATTATTATCAAAATAAATACCCGGTTGTGACAACCTTATGTCAGCAGTTTATTATTCTTCAACTATATTTTTATACTGATTGAGTAACTTATATCCCTTGAGCGTACAAATGCCGTAATTAAAATGCTCAAGCAACTGCTGTTGTACTTTCCAGGTATTAAACCCGGCCAACGGGAAAACGTGTGTATTAAAACCCAGTTCAACCTGGTTAACCCGCATAATGGCCAATACTTTAACATCAATATCGGGCCTTATATAGCCCTGTTTAATTCCTTTCGACAGTAGCTGCTCCAGCGTTTGCACAATGACGCCCGATTTGAAGTTTTGAAACTGCTTCCAGGCATCCGGGTGATATTTCTGCATATCGTGGATCACTATCGGATTGATCCTCGAAAATATATCTTCGGAACATTTCATCATGTTGATCATCTCCTCTATCACATTCCCCGACTGGCTGATGATGGCGTTCATCTGTTCCTCGTCCTCCTGCAGCTTTTTCTTCACCAAAGCTATTACCAGCTCATTTTTATCTTTAAAGAACTGGTAAATGGTTTTTTTCGACATACCAAGGTGTGCGGCTATATCGTCCATGGTAACGCTCTTTATCCCGGCTGTTAAAAACAGCTCTTCGCTGCCTTCTATTATTCTTTCTATTTGACTCATTGACTTTCGTGGTCAAAACTATGGAAACATTTTTAGATTTCAAAGTTTCCAAAGTTTATTACCCTTTTGTGACAATTGTCGTCGTTAGTTACTCCGTCGTTAGTAGCAGTGGCAGGTTCTAGTAGCAGTTTTCTTAAGGCAGTAGCAGTTGCTGTGGTTAGTAGCAGTATTTGTTCACATTATTTTATCCACTGCTACTTCGACCTGCTACTGCCACTATTTAGTAGTAGCAGTTCACCTACCAAATTATTGGAAACAAATCTATCACACGCCACGTTCATTAATGGGCGGTAATAAAGACAATAAGAAGGGCGACTTAAGACATTTCGCCCATAAAATCCCGCTTTAACACTATCCCCTCCATTTCCAACTGCCCCCAATTCAATTCGCAACTGCTACTAAGACCTGCCATTGCTACTGGAACTAAGCACTTCTACTTAAAACTCCCAACGAATGATTACCTTTGCAAAAAATTTAAACTCATAAATGACGCTTACGCCACTTTCTGCAATTTCCCCGGTTGATGGCCGCTACCGTAATACCACCAATGCGCTGGCAGCTTACTTTTCGGAATTCGCGCTGATCAAATACAGGGTGCTTGTTGAAATTGAATATTTCATCGCCCTGTGCGAACACCCCCTGCCGCAATTACAATCCTTTGATAAGAATGTAGCGGAAAAGTTACGCGATATTTACAAAAACTTTAACGAGCAGGACGCCCAGAGCATAAAAGAAATTGAGAAAACAACCAACCACGATGTGAAGGCTGTTGAATATTTTATAAAGAAGGAATTTGATAAACTCGGCCTTGAGGCATATAAGGAATTTATCCATTTCGGGTTAACATCGCAGGATATTAACAATACGGCTATCCCTTACTCGTTTAAGGAGGCACTAAATGATTGCTATTATCCGGCTATAAATGAACTGGTTGACCTGTTAAAAAAATACGCTGCGGACTGGGCTAAAATACCCATGCTTGCGCATACCCACGGACAGCCGGCATCACCCAGCCGCCTGGGGAAAGAGATAATGGTTTTTGTGGAGCGACTGGAAAGCCAGCTCAACCTGTTAAAAATAGTACCCTATTCCGCAAAATTTGGCGGGGCGACTGGTAATTTTAATGCGCATAACGTTGGCTATCCTGAAATTGACTGGAAAGTATTCGGCAATCATTTTGTGAATGACATATTGGGACTTAGCCGTTCGCAGTTTACCACGCAAATTGAACATTACGATAACTTTGCCGCGCAATGTGATGCTTTAAAACGGATAAATAATATACTGATAGACCTTGACCGGGATATGTGGGCCTATATATCCATGAATTATTTTAAGCAGGCCATAAAGGCCGGCGAAATAGGCTCATCGGCCATGCCGCATAAAGTCAACCCCATAGATTTTGAAAATTCGGAAGGCAACCTGGGTATTGCAAACGCGTTGTTTGAACATTTTGCCGCCAAATTGCCTATATCAAGACTGCAGCGCGATTTAACGGATTCCACCGTGCTGAGGAATATTGGCGTGCCCGTGGCGCATACGCTCATCGCCATAAAATCTACCGTAAAGGGGTTGAATAAATTGTTGCTGAACACAGACGCCATCAACGCCGACCTGGAAGCCAACTGGGCCGTAGTTGCCGAAGCGATTCAAACTATCCTGCGCCGCGAAGGCTATCCCAATCCGTACGAGGCGCTAAAAGAACTCACCCGTACCAATCAACAGGTAAACGCCCAAACGATGGCTGAATTTGTTAATGGTTTGGATGTTAATAACAGCATTAAGGAAGAAATTAAAAGGATAACACCGGGGAATTATACTGGTATTTAGATAATTTGAAGATGAGTTAATTTGAAGATTTGAAAATTCGCTGATTGAACAGTCATTTTCAAATTTTCAAATTGCCCGATTTTCAAATTTTTGCATTATCACCCACAGGTCATAACACAATAATAAGCGCATATAAACCAAAAAGCTGTTTAACTTTGTTAAGCATTAATTAAAAGACATGAATATCAACGTATATACAGAATCGACCCCGAACCCGGCAACCATGAAGTTTATTGTGAACAAGTTGCTGATAAACGGAAGCGTGGATTTTGCAACTAAGGAAGCTGCCGAAAAATCGCCTTTCGCCAAGGAACTGTTTAAATTTTCGTTTGTTAACGGTGTTTTTTTCGCCAGTAACTTTGTTACGGTTACCAAGTTTGAAAATGATAGCTGGGATGATCTGATGCCGATATTAAAGGAGTTTGTTAAAGGTGCGGTAGAATCGGAACTGGTGGTGCAGGTAGAGGAAACACCTGAAGTTGATTTTGAAGGGACTGATATCGAGATTAAGATACAGCAGATATTAAACGATTACGTTCGCCCGGCGGTGGAACAGGATGGCGGCGCCATAACTTATAAAGCTTTTGATGGCGGTGTAGTTACTGTTGAGCTTCGCGGCTCGTGCAGCGGATGTCCTTCATCAACCGTTACCCTGAAAGCAGGGATCGAAAACCTGCTGAAAAGAATGGTGCCTGAAGTTACCGAGGTGGTATCGGAAGCATTGTAATTTTTTTGGATTTCACCGATTGTTTTTGATTACACCGATTTCGTCAAAAAATCAGTGTAATCATACCGTATCGGTGTAATCCCATCAGATAAAGTGCTTCATAACCGCAGCAAGCATCTCGCCTGTTATTTTCCCATTGGTTGCCAGTAACTCCCGGCTTCTTAAAACTTCATCGCCACCTTTAAAATTAACCACATCTCCCCCGGCCTGGCGAACGATCAGCACCCCTGCAGCTACATCCCAGGGATTTAAATTGTATTCGTAATAGCCATCGAACCTGCCGCAAGCCGTATAGGCCAGGTCAACCGCTGCCGAACCAAGCCGGCGCAAGCCGTGGCAGCTTTGCATTAATTCGGTAAATAACGCTATGTAAGTGGGCTGTTTTTCAAAATCGTAATAAGGAAATCCGGTTGCCAGCAAACTTGCATTAATACGTGCCGACGTGCTCACCTTTATCTTATTCCCGTTAAGGTACGCGTCCGAGCCTTTCCAGGCATAAAAACATTCATCCTGGTTAATTTCATATACCACACCGGATACCAGTTCGTCATGATCCTGCAGCGCAATGCTCACCGAGTAAACCGGCAGGCCATGAATAAAATTGGTGGTACCGTCAAGCGGGTCAATTATCCAGTTATATCTTTCCCCAACCCTGCTTATGGTTTTTTCCTCGGTAATAAACCCTGCTTCAGGCAAAACAAGCAATAACGCCGCAACAATTAATTGTTCGGCAGTTTTATCAACGTACGATACCAGGTCGTTTAGTCCTTTAAACTCGATCTGGTCGGGAGTAAACGTTTTTCTTTGCTCCCTGATGAAGGCGCCGGCTTCCCTGGCAATTTCAGTTACTTTTTGGGTGAGGTCTTCGAGCTGCATGTTAATACGAATGTGATGAAATATATCGAGCTACACCAATCGGCAGTGCCGCAAATTATATTATTTCTGTTCTTCAGCGTGGGTAGTGCCCGGGGCATGATGCCGCAACGATAAACTGAACGAAAAAAACTTGTGTATAAAAAAACTTGCAAAAAACAGGCTTAACGCAGCGGTTATCCGCGCTACGGGCGGGTACATATCCAACTTATCGATAAAAATTTTCAGCACCGCGAAGTTGGCGAAGTAACCGATCACTGCCACCGATAAAAACCTGACAAACTGTTTATATGGCGACGATTTTGATTCGGTAAACACAAAATAACGTGTTATTAAAAAGTTAACCAATACCCCCAGGAAAAACGATAACGAGAACGAAAGGATATAGTTATGAACGGTAAAAAACAAGATGTGATACGTATGTTGAACCAGCAAATTATGGTAAAACAAATAAAACGAACCTATATCAACCAAAAATCCAACTCCTGCCGACAGTACAAACCGGATAACCTGGTTTTTTAATATTTTATTACCTATTGCCAGGTTAGCCATTTGTTATTGCCTGCACTTTCCGCTTATTTATTTGAGTGAAACATAAGGCCGCGCCTCCTAAGACCATCAAAATTGATATCAGCTCTGCCTGTGTGAAGTTGATGCCCAGCACATGATATTTTGTATTAACCCGTATCAGTTCAATAAAAAACCGTTCAACACCGGTTAGTATCATATAAATGCCAAAGAACACACCCGGGGTGGTTATTTTTTTGCGGATGCTCCACAAAAAGAAAAACAGGAGAATACAAACCACCGATTCGTAAAAAGAAGTCGGAAAAACAGGGACATCCAACTGGTGACAATATTTTCCATGGCAATAAGGGATCGGGATGCCCTCGTCGTTTACATTAAATGGGAAATTAAAAGACCACATCCAGTCGGGCGCCCAGCTTAGCCAGTGTGGTTTGGGTGCAGGATTGTTGATCCCCCAGTCGCCATCGCCCGACATCTGGCAACCTATACGGCCAATCCCATAGGCCAGCATCATGCCAGCCCCGCCAATATCAAGCATGGTTAAAGGCTTAATACCATGTTTCCAAGCAATGTAAAGAACTGCGGCGCCCCCGCATATCAGGCCGCCATAAAAGGTTAACCCGCTAAAACCGATCAGCATTCCCACCGGGTCCTTTAAAAATTCGCCCCAGTTTTCCAGTGCGTTGAATATTTTAGCCCCCGCAAAGCCGCAGACCGCCGCCCACAGCAAAATGCTGCCCATTAACTCGTACGGATGCACCGTTACTTCCTGTTGTTTAGGTTCGGGTAATTCCTGCTTCTTGCTTTCGTAATAGGCCCAATAGGCAAAGCCAATACCACCGATGATACCGCCAAGCCAGTTACCGTGCGATGATAAAACGAAGCCTTGTGTATCGTCGAGCAGTTTGCTGTAGTTAAATACAGCATCCAATAGTTTATAACCTAAAATAAATCCGAATATACCGTTGCCTATCAGTTCGGCAAAAGAGGCAGGTTTGCCTACAGTTACTGTTTTTTGAAAAGGATGGATATAACCTAATTTCTCTTTCCGCTTAAATTCCTGTACAAAAGCCCAATAGCCTGCTATAAAAGCGATTGCCACAAAAAAGCCGAATGATTGTATGGGAAGCGGTATGTTTAGGCCGGTAAAGTAGCGTATGAGCGATGAAATGGTAGGAAACATTGATTCGTATTTTTGGGGCAATATAGGGTTAATGCGCTAATATTTCTTCGCTTTCGGTTACTTCAACATCACCATCAGGTGAAATTTGTGTTAATAAAACTGTTTTTAACTCATTTACCAGCACCGGGTCGTATTTGGTTTTAACCTTAACATAGTTGCGGGTAAAGCCGTGCATAAAACCTTCTTTAATATCGCCTTCAAACAGCACTTCAACAGCTGTGTTTAGCTGACTTTCGTAAAAAGCCCTCCGTTTTTTATCCGATAATATATGCAGCATTTTACTGCGCTCGGCACGGGTTGATCCCGGTACCGAACCGCTCATTTCGCTTGCCGGCGTATTTTCCCTTTCGGAATAGGTGAAAACGTGCAGGTACGAAACGTCCAGTTCATTCAAAAAATTATAGGTATCGATAAAGTCTTCTCTCGTTTCGCCGGGGAACCCTACTATGACATCCACCCCAATGCAGCAATCGGGCATTAGCTGTTTAATTTTGGCTACACGGTTGGCATATAATTCCCTTTTGTAGCGGCGGCGCATCAGGCCTAGTATTTTATCGGACCCGGATTGAAGGGGAATATGAAAATGCGGAACAAACCGTTTTGATGTTGCTACAAATTCAATGATCTCATCCGACAATAAATTTGGCTCGATAGAGGATATGCGGATACGGTTTATCCCGTCAACTTCATCCAGCGCTTTTACCAGGTCGAAAAACTTATCCTGTCGCTGGCCTTCCCTTATCCCAAAATCGCCCAGGTTAACGCCGGTTAATACAATCTCTTTTACACCCGAAGCGGCAATTTCCCTGGCTTGCTCCAGCACATTTTCAATGGTATTGCTGCGGCTGTTGCCTCGTGCCAGGGGGATGGTGCAAAAGCTGCACGAGTAGTCGCAGCCGTCCTGCACCTTTAAAAAGGTCCGCGTACGCTCACCTATGGAGAAACCGGGCACAAATTCTTTTGCTTCGGATACCGGTTGATTATAAACCAGCGCTTTCTGGTTTTTGGTAAGGTCGGTAATGTATTCAACTATCCTGAACTTTTCGGCGGCACCAAGCACCATATCAACCCCCGGAATTTCGGCGATCTCTTTTGGTTTTAACTGGGCATAGCAGCCAACAATGGTAACATAAGCATTTGGCGATATACGGAGCGCCTCTTTAACCACCTTTTTACACTTTTTATCGGCGTGTTCGGTAACGGAGCAGGTATTTATCACATATACATCGGGCGTGTTGGTAAAATCAACCGTTTGATAACCGGCCTGGTTAAACAAACGGCCAATAGACGATGTTTCTGAATAGTTCAGCTTACAGCCCAGTGTATAAAATGCTACTTTCTTGTTCACTTTCAAACCGCAAAGGTAGTAATTTTAACATTAGGTTGATTAGAGCGTGATTAGAAGTTGATTAAAGCCGCATTAGATTTTGAAGATCAGCTGGTTAATGTAACAATCCTGATCATCAGGGGCCTATTTTGTAACTTAACTGTTAAGTAGTTACCTGCGCGTTTTTTGTACTTTAAATTTGCCGGAATAAAGGTTTTATGGTATGAAAAAGCTTTTTATATCGCTCTGCTTCCTGGCTTTTGTGCTGGTTGCAATTGGGCAAAAACACCCGGTAGTTGGTAACCCCGTTAAAAAATACGCCAATGATACGGTTGGCTTTAAAGCATTTCCCGAGGTTTTCCTGCTGGAAAACCTGAAACTCCCGAAAGCTTACAAAAAACTGGAAATGAACACCTGTGTTTTTTTGTATATAGCCAGGGGAGAAAAAAAGTCAATGGACGAATCCCGCAATTTGTACCGCTACCCGCACGATATCCAAAAAACAGCCGATACGGCGGTATTGTCCAAATGGGATCCGTTGAAATGTTTTACCGCCTGTTTATGCCCCTACCCTATCCCATGGTACATTGCGGCGCAAACCAGCGATAATGAGATATTAAACATAGGCGACAGTACTGCCACGAAGTTGTTTTTAGGAAATTTGGATAATAAGTTCAATGCTTATTTATGGCTGCGGATACACGCCGGTTTTTCCCCATTAGGCCTTTTGGGTTTGGATATACCCATTAAAACTTCGCGCTATTTTAAATACAAAAAAGAGAAAGACGGATTTTTGATAAAATGCCATACGCGCATTAGCAATGCTATGGCTTATGCGGATGTTACCTATTTTATCGATCGCAATTTCAGGATAACTATCGTCAGCAAGAAAAATGAGGCGTATATGCACTATATTATTTAGTTAATCACCATCCGGGTTTTCACTCCACCTATAACTTTCATTTTCCAAACCTACCAGGTCTATCACCCTGTTTACCACCGTCATGGCCAGTTCTTCAATGGTTTGCGGTTTGCTGTAAAAAGATGGTATGGCCGGGCAAATAATACCGCCGGCCTCGGTAATGGTTTCCATATTGCGGATATGGATAAGGTTAAAAGGCATATCCCGCGCCACCAGTACCAGTTTACGCCGCTCTTTTAAAATAACATCGGCGGCCCTCGTGATCAGATCATCAGATATACCGCCGGCAATCCTGCCGAGGGTGCCCATGGAGCAGGGCACGATCACCATGGTATCGAATTTCGCGGAGCCAGAGGCAAATGGCGCCATGAAATCGTTTTTTGCGTAAAAGTTAAAAGAATAATTGGTATAGTCTTTATTGCCGAGTTCAACTTCCCAAACTTGTTTAGCATTATCCGACATTACAACACCCACCTGGCTTACCTGTTCGCTTAGTTGTTGCAGCTTATCAAGCAAAAGCCGGGCATAAATTGCGCCGCTGGCCCCGGTTATGGCAACAACTATCTTTTTCTTCGCACCTGGACTCATAAACCGCACCTGTTAAATTATACGCACAAAAAAGGGTCGAATACAAGTACTCGACCCTACATCTACCTATGAAAAACATGCCCATTGAAAGGGCACTACAAATGTAATAACAGTTTTTTAATATTAAAGTAATTTTGTTAAATAATTTTAAGAAGTTTTGGAGAAGTTTTTTTCGATGAGGGTTTGGATGATCCCGTCCACCATCCCCACCGTTGGTACATAAATATTTTTAATGTTGGCGCATTTCATTACGGTAATATAAATTTCGCAGGCGGGTATAATTACGTCGGCGCGGTCCTGGTTAAGGCCCAGCACGTTTATACGGTCTTTTAACGAAAACGAATTCAAATAACCGTAAAGCGATTTAAGTTTCGTATAACTTAAGGGCGCATTATCTTTTTCTTCGGCAAGTTTATACAGTTTATTAATGTTGCCGCCTGTGCCTATCCCCGATATTAATTTAAACGGCCGCGTGCTTTCGCGGATAAACTCTTTCATTTCCGTCCAGCTTTCATCGGTATCCTGGTTGTCAAGCATGCGGATAGTGCCGATATTAAACGATTTTGAAGCCCAAAGCTCACCCGCCGAAAACAACGACAATTCGGTACTACCTCCACCCACATCAATATACAGGTAGTTTTTGCTTTTATCTATATTTTGTTCCGCGTGGCTGGCGTATATAATTTTGGCTTCCTTTTGCCCGCTTACTATCTCCAGATCAATATCCGCATCGGTTTTTATCCGCCGCGCTATTTCTTCGCCGTTTTTGGCTTCGCGCATGGCAGATGTGGCATAGGCTGTGTAATCAACCACTTTATAAACATCCATTAAATTGCGGAATGCCACCATTGTTTTTAACAGGTCCTTTGATTTTTTTTCGGAAAGATTGTGGTCTAAAAACGCATCATCCCCCAGGCGCAGGGGTACCCGCACCAGGGTATTTTTTTTAAAGGAAACGGACGTGCTGTTTTCTGTAATATCAGCAATAAGCAGCCTCACTGCGTTCGAACCTATGTCAATAGCGGCGTATCTCAATTTTATTTATTTTTAAGGTATTCGTAAATATCAACCTGCGCCCGTTGCGGAATAGCGGAGCCGGTTTTATGATATTTGTTGGTGTTGTGCGCGTTAATTTCGCGCGATTTGGTGTTGTCTTCCAGTTGAAGGTTGATGATTTGTCGCAACTCTTTTTTTAAGTGTTCGTCATATATCGGGAAACCAACCTCCACACGCGTGTCAATATTCCGTGTCATAAAATCGGCAGAAGTTAGATAGAACAATTCGTTACCGCCATTGCAATAAATATGAACCCTCGAATGCTCCAGGTATTTATCGATAATGCTGATCACTTCAATATTTTCGCTATAGCCTTTCATGCCCGCAATAAGGCAGCACATACCCCTGATGATCATTTTAATTTTTACACCTGCATTACTGGCCTGGTAAAGCTTTTCAATTATCTGTTCATCGGCCAGGCTGTTCATTTTCAGTATCATGTACGCTTCCTTGCCGGCCTTCGCATTTTTTATCTCGTTATCTATCAGTTTATATATCGCAGGACGGGAATCAATCGGCGATACAATTAAACTTTTCAGGCCTCTCGGTAAGGTGTTTTTATTTAAAGCTTTAAAAATATTTACCAGGTCGGCGGTAATTCTTTTATCTACTGTAAGCAGGGTATGGTCGGCGTATAGCTGGGCGGTCTTTTCGTTAAAATTACCGGTTGATAAACAGGCATAATGAGCGTCTTTCCCTTTTTCGATACGGGTGATCAAACAAATTTTGGAGTGCACTTTATAACCTTCTATCCCATAAAGTACGGTTACGCCTTCCTCTTCCAGCCGGCGGCTCCAGGTAATATTGTTTTGCTCGTCAAACCTGGCCCTTAGTTCAACCAGGCAGGTAACTTTTTTCCCGTTTTTTGCGGCGTTTATCAGGGCGTGCATCACCCTCGAGTTGTCGGCCAGCCGGTAAACCGCTATGCTGATGTCTTTTACTTTTGGGTCGATAGCCGCCTCGCGTAAGTAATGGATCACATAATCGTATGATTGGTATGGGGTACTGATCAGGTAATCCTTTTTGGCAACCATTTCCATCAGGCTTTTGCCAAAGGACAGGCCTTCAACAGCAAGCGGGATGTTTTTCTCGTATTCCAACTCGTGCCGGCCCACGTTGGGAAAAGAGATGAAGTTTTTGAAATTGTGATACCGGTTGCCGGGAATAAGACTTTCGCCGCTCAGGCCCATTTTATTTACCAGGTATTTCAGCATATCCAGCGGCATTTCCGAGTCATAGAGCAACCTCATGGGTTTGCCTTTGCGCCTTTTTAATAAGCTTTTGGAAAGTGCATCTATAAATTTCTCGCTTACCTCTTTATCCAGGTCCAGCTCGGCATCGCGGGTAAGCTGTATGGAGTAGGCCTCAACGGAATCATGTTCAAAAATGAAGAAAATATCTTCCAGGCTGTACCGGATCACGTCGTCCAGCAAGATGATAAACTTAAGGTTATTGGTTTCGGGCAGTACAATAAACCGCGAAAGCGAATCGGGAAACTCGATAAGCGCCAGCCTCGATTTTTTATTTTTGGTGAGTTTTACAAAAAAATAAACGGCACGGTCCCTTAGTTCGGGCAAAGGCAGGGATTCGTTTATCATGATGGGCACCAAAGTGGCCAGCAGTTTCTCCCTGAAATAATGTTTAACAAATTCCCCTCGGCTAACATTTAACTGCTTGTCGTTCAGGATAAATATCTTTTCTTCGGCAAGCTGTTTAACAATTATGTTTTCGTACAGGTTGTTAAACTTGCGTTCCTGCCGTACCACGATGTTTTTTATCTGGCTCAACAATTTTTTAGGATTATATCCTAAAATTTCTTTTGCTTTTTCATTAAGGTTAGCCAGGCGGCTCATGGTAGCCACGCGTACGCGGTAAAATTCATCAAGGTTTGATGAAAATATGGCGAGGAACTTTATCCTGTCGATTAAGGGAACCGTAGGATCGGCGGCCTCCTGTAAAACCCTGTCATTAAAGTACAACCAGCTTATTTCGCGGTTAATTATTGGTACATGCTTACTCTCCATAGAAAAAGAAGGCTTTTCAGCCAGATTTACAAATCTGCTTATTTAATTGTTAAGTTAATATTAACTCATTGTTTTATGTTGTGTCGGGAGAGGTTCATAGTTGATGGTTCATGGATCATAGCCTGAAAAGAACCAAGAACTATGAACGAAGAGTGAAGCTGCCATGAACTATGAACCATCAACTATGAACCCACAACAAATTTACTAACTTTGCTCTCCCAAATACACCTATTATGCCAACGTTTGATATTGTAAGTAAAATTGACGGGCAAACGCTCGACAATGCGATCAACACCGCAAAAAAAGAAATACTTAACCGGTACGACTTTCACGACAGTAAAAGCACCGTGGACCTGGATAAGAAAACGAATACCTTAACGGTGGTAACGGAAAACGATATGCGCCTGAAAGCCATCCAGGATTCCATCATCGGCAGGATGGTTAAGCAGCACCTCGACCCAAAGGCACTTGATTTTGGGAAGGAACAGTATGCATCGGGCAATATGATCCGCAAGGAGATAAAAATAAGGGAAGGCATCGATAAAGAAGCCGCCAAAAAAATAGTTAAAGCTATAAAAGACAGCGGCTTAAAAGTGCAGGCCTCTATAATGGACGACCAGGTGCGCGTGCAGGGCAAAAAGATCGACGACCTGCAGGCGGTGATCAGCCTTTGCCGGAAAGATGATTTCGGTCAGCCTTTGCAGTATATTAATATGAGAGACTGATTTCGGATTTCGGATGTTCGATTTCGGATTTAAAGGTATAGAAATGGGTTACGGAGGACTTACCCTCTGATTCCGTACTCGTCCTTCCGCATTCCGCAATAAAAAGAAGCCGCCCCTCTCGGAACGGCCTCCCCAAACTAAACCAACTTATTATGAAAACACTTATTTTATTTCGGATGTCGGATTTTCGATTTCGGAATTAAAAATTGTTTCTTCCGGACTTTCCGACTTCCGGTCTTTCGGACTTTCCGTCTTTCGGACTTACTTCACAGAAATTTCTCTTGACTGAATTTTAGCTTCTTCTTTTTTAGCTACGTTCAATTTCAAAATACCATCGGTGTATTCTGCTTCAATTTTGCCATGATCGGCAACTTCGGGCAGGGTAAACGACCGGGTGAATGAATTGTAGCTATACTCGCGTTTGCTGAATTTTTTGCCTTCTTCAACATTTTCAACCTTTTTATCGGCCGATACGCTTAATACGTTTTTATCAAGACTGATCTTGAAATCTTCTTTCTTTAAACCGGGGGCAGCCAACTCAATGTGGAACTCGTTTTCGGTTTCAGAAATGTTTACAGCAGGCACACGGCTGGACAATTTATCGCTCAAAAACGAATCGTTTAATATAGAATCAAACACATCGCTAAAGAAAGGGTTAACGCCGTGGTTTTTTTGTCCGTTTGCAAATTTTACTAATGTCATTTTTATATCCTCCTAAGATTTTGTTTTATTTATCTTCGCAATTGATTTAACAAGTGTTGTACCAACACTTAAAATGAGGATTATAGCAGACATTCTGTCGGCTACGATCTAATCCGAAAGACAAAATGACATATTATGCCTGAAATACTATCAGATTATACTTATAAAACTCCTATAGCCATCCGCTTTTCCGATATCGACGCGGTTGGTCACGTTAACAACGCTATATATTTAACCTACTTTGAGGAAGGCCGGCTTAAGTATTGGAACGAAGCGATCCACTGGGATTGGAGCGAAAACGGGGTAATAGTTGGCCGCTCGGAAGTAAATTACCTGAAACCGATAATGCTGAACGACGAAATTGTTTGTTACGTGCGCACCACCCGCATGGGCAACAGCAGTTTTGATGTAATGCACATTTTGGTGAGGGTTACCGATCATGGCGAGGAGATATGCACCACCGGCAAAACAGTTTGCATCAGTTACGATTATAAAGCCAATAAATCAGTCCCCATACCACAACGGGAACGGCAAACCATGATAGAGTTTGATAAGCCAGGGTTGATTTTGAATACGAATTGACCCCCCAGCCCCCTGAAGGGGGAGCTTTTGATTTGCATTTTGGATTATTGTGAAGGCTGATAGATCCTTGCGGATCTATTGTCGCTGGTGCTGCTATGAACTATGATCCATGAACTATGAACCATTCTACCAATGAACCGTTCTACCAATGACCAATGACGCGCAGCAAATGACCAATGACTAAAAGGCCCTCACCTCGGGCATTTGCAAAAGGCGTTCGTCTAGTTTTATAATGTTTTTGCGATGGCCGGTTACCCAAAGGGCGGTATGCAGGCAGCCGTCTTTTTTGGTGATCTGCACCGTTTCTGATTTTAAGTGATGGTGAGTGATTATATCTCTCAAATGTTCCAGGTTGGCGTAATCGGCATTGTTAAATTCAATTAAAAACAGCTTATCCTTATGTACTTTATCAATATACCGCTCCAGTATA
>Ga0206878_10221_pt1 | contig 23215 bp, 21 predicted proteins | sample Alteio_BWOrgCont_8_FD_152621 | JGI IMG/M metagenome (GOLD analysis project Ga0206878, IMG submission 152621) | Enriched cells from forest soil in Barre Woods Harvard Forest LTER site, Petersham, Massachusetts, United States -... | ecosystem: Environmental > Terrestrial > Soil > Temperate forest >... | reverse complement strand
AAGGGGGCGAGTATAAGTGCAATTAATACGGGTTTAGTGTAGGCAGTTCCTCTAAATAAATGAAGGCCGTATACGGAAATAAGAATAAATAAAACGGCAATGGCAGTAATTATAAAACAATTCCGCAATAAGGTTTTTAAGGACCATTTGTAAAAACCTTTCCATAATGCCATTTTATTTTTAGAAAGCAAAGAGGAGGTTTCTCTTACTACCATCCCATTAATGCCTATCCCGTTAAGTTTTGTAAAAACTCCGGCTATAGCCAGGGCATAGGTATAGATTCCATAACCCCTGGCTCCTAGTTTCCTTGTTAATACGAATACCAGTGTGAACCCAAGAATTGCCGCTATTCCATGAATGATAAAAGAAGGAATTATAATTGTCGAAAATGATTTTTTGTCCGTATTACCTTTAAAAAGGAGTTCAAATATTTTTCTTAAAAATTTCATACAATCACAACTTGGAATAGACAAAATTTTACTTTGCCATGTAAAGATAAACTATATACAAATCTTTCATGGCTTTCCCAATGTACTTTAGATGCCTAATTATCTTTTAAATTTAATAGCAATGCATTACCTGAGTAATGCCATTGTTTTATTAAAGCAATACTGTTGGCGACTATTTTAGCCTATTTATAAATCGTTAAACCTAAAATAACAGACTTAGAAGCTGTTCCAGATATTATTTTTTATATAATAATACAACCATAGCCTCCTGAATGCTATTCGGTAAATATTTTTTACTACCAGGTATTTTAATTCAATACCCCAAACCCGTAAAAAGAATATTCTCCCTGGCTTGGTCGTAGGCTCGTATCCATAACGACTTTTAGCGTAGTTGCCTGCTATGGCTTCGGCTTCGGTTACGTCCCTCGGTAGCAACATTTGCTTCCATTCATCAATATGCCCTGAATTTATAGGCTGGAAAAGGCTATTGTGCATTTCCCTGAATCTTTGTTTTTCATTTCTTTTAAAAGTGTCGTACATGAACGTAATATGATCTTTACCCATATTTTCACGGTAAGGTATGTCAAGAAATTTACACACGTTCTTCATGCTATTTTCCGGTTCTGTAACCAGGGTTTCATATTTCAGGGTAAAATAGCTTTGCCCCAGGTTTTTCTTTCTGTTTTCAATAAGTTCATTGACCTTTATCCATCTGTGAGCAATATCTGCCGGTTGTTTTACCTTAAATACCTTTCTATGGCTCACTATATTGGCTCTATAATCGCGTACGATATGGATAAATTTTGCCTCAGGGAAAAGTGCTTCCAACTGGGGTAAAAAATAATAATAGATCGGGTTTTTATCAAAAAGCAGTAAAATATCTTTACCGGGCAAAGCGATAGAGTAAAAGACCAGTTTGCAGAGCAAAGGGTAGTTGAGTTTTTCTTTGGCAGGAAGAAGCCATGAAATTAAGTCTTCTTTCCGGATACTCCATAAATTCCTAAAGAGTATCTCTTTATAAAGATCGTTGCAAAAGTCGGTTATGTTTTTCTCCGTCCATTGCTTTATCGAGCCGTAGCGGGTATGGAGCAATATAATGAAGCGCGATTCGGGCGGAGCCACAATATTTGGGTGCGAGTTAAGCAAAACCTGTAATAGGGTGGTGCCCGAACGCTCCTTACCCACTACAAAATTCATGGGTGTTTTATCAATCCTTTCTATGTCTGCTATGCTCAGCTCCATATATATAGCTACTTTATCAGCCTTTGGGCTGTAGCACAAAGTTAATGCGTTGCAATAATATATAAAATACTTTGTTTTTAGGGTTGACTTTACCAAAATGCTGTTATCTTTGCCAACCATTTTTTACTGGCAAACGTTGATTCCGTAGCTCAGCTGGTAGAGCACAACACTTTTAATGTTGGGGTCATGGGTTCGAGCCCCATCGGGATCACTTAAATGGAAAGGTTGCCAAAATTGGCGACCTTTCTTTTTTATTTGCTGTAAAGCCCATCAATATTATTAAGTAAGTCTGATATCGGATGATGCGGTTCAATAAGCAACCCTAATTAAGAAATGCAGATCTTTTTTGAATACATTTTATTGGCAGACAATATCTTCCCTTTTTATGGGAAACATAAGCTTAAAAAGCCCAATAAATAAAGGATAACGGCTCCTTCTGATTTTTGTCATTTGTTTTTTTTAGTTCACCTATTATTGGCTTTTGATTACCGATTTTTTTGACTCGTACGCACCTCTGCCGATAAATTCGCCATATAATTTTTTATAATCTAATCAAAAAAAAACAAAAATGAGAAATCAAAAATCTAATGGAACCTCCTCATATAATGAAGCGAGGAGACGTACAAGGGGTTGGGAAGAGGAACCCACCGCTTCTAACAGGAACCAAGGCAATAGGCAAGATCGTTATGATGGTAATCAATCTTCAGACAGCCGTAATTACGGTCGCTATTCCAGTCAAAACAATAACAACTATAGTGGTTATGGTTACGGTTCTCAAAATTCTTCTGTAGGAAACACCAGGGGAGAAAACTATGGTCGTTATGAAGATGATAACTATAGCAATGGCTCTTCTTCATATGGCAGAAATTACGATAATAATCGTTTCACAAATGAAAATGATAATTATACTGGTAACGAATCTGAGGATTATATAGATGAAAACGAGTATGATTATAACGATCGTTACAACCGTGATAACGATACTGAAGAAGAAGGTTATGATGAAGACTATGCTCCTGAATACACTGGAGATTATGAAAACGGAGGCTATGAAGGTGAAGTAAACTATAATGAAAGAGGTTATGACCGCTCCGTTTCTGAATCACCTCGTTATGGTTCGGGCAGGCCTTTTTATAGCAGGAGAGGTAACTCCGATTGGTCTTACAGCAACGGCAATGGAAGAGGTCGTTCGATGAGGCAATCCAATGATAGAAGCCAAAACGGACATTCTTCATCTTCAACAAATGGAAGGACAGGTTCTACTTCTTCTACTGGTCGGAGAACGAGCCACAGAAGAACAAGTAACTCTGGTAGCCATCCAAGTACCTCGCGCAGAGCTGGTCAAAGGCGCTCAAGCTCTTCACGCAGAACAAGGCATACAGCTGCTTATTAATAAATCAATTGGCAATTAGCAGAATGAAAAATTCTGCTAATTGTTTTTAACAATTAAAACAATAAATACTATGGCAAGAAGATCTCAATCCAATACGTTGGAAAACAATATGAACAATACCACAAAAGGTATGCCCGGAAGCAATAACAATGGCTCGAAAGAGAAAACAGAAAATAAGCAAACTCTTAATGGCTTATTTGAAAAAGCATTAAGGGAAGCTTATAGCTGCGAAAAACAGCTAATAGATGTTTTAGCTGAAATGGCCAAGAATGCATATAGTGAAGAATTACAGGATGCCTTTAAAGAACACAAGGAACAAACCCAAAGGCATTTGGAGCGTATTGAAAAAATATACGATCGTCTTCATATAGCAAGCGACCAGGAAGAAACCAACAAGGTAATTGAAACACTGTTTGAAATAGGAAAGAAAGTAATCACTGAATACGAAAAGAGTCCGTTACGTGATTCATCTCTAATTATTGTTGCTCAGAAAGTAGAACATGTAGAAATTGCGCTCTATGGTTCATTATGCGAATTGGCAGATGTTTTAGGTTATCATAAGGTTATAGATATTCTTGAGCGCACGCTTGAAGAAGAAAAAATGACAGACGAACGCTTAACCGATATTGCCAGGGAAGTGAACGACGAGGCATTTGAAATGGCGGAAGAATTGCAAGAATACTAGTTTATTAGCTATTTGTAATTGCAGCGGTTTTCGGAGTCAAGTTTTCCAGGAAACCGCTGCTTTACATATAAAGAAACAGGAGTAAAACAGGATATATGAGTAAAAAGGTAGCAGATCAGGTTGTAGAATTGCTTGTGTCTAATGGCATAAAAAGAATTTATGCTGTGGCAGGCGATAGTTTAAATGAACTTAATGATGCAGTAAGAAGAAGTAAAAAGATAAAATGGATACATGTACGACACGAAGAAGTAGGAGCATTTGCTGCTGCGGCAGAAGCAGAACTTGATGGCATAGCTTGTTGTGCCGGTAGTTGTGGCCCGGGACATATTCACCTTATAAATGGACTGTACGATGCTCATAAATCTGGCGTACCTGTTATCGCTATTGCCTCTACTATTAATACTCTCGATTTTGGCACAGAATATACCCAGGCAACTAATACTATAAAGTTATTTGACGATTGCAGTTGCTATAACCAGGTGGCTTGTACACCTGCCCAGGTGCCGGTTATGTTACAATCGGCCATCCAGCATGCCATCCATTGCAAAGGAGTCGCTGTTTTAGGCCTGCCGGGAGATGTATCTGAAATGCCGGCGGAAGAGAGTCCGTCATCCAGGTATAATTACAGAAGTAATACTATCATACGACCATCAGATGAAGAGCTCAGGCGTGTTGCTGATCTGTTAAACGAGAATTTAAAGGTTTCTATTTTCTGCGGCATTGGAGCTAACGAAGCGAGAGAAGAAATTATAGAATTAGCTTCTTTACTTAAAGCCCCGGTAGGATATTCCTTTAGAGGTAAAATGAGCATACAATATGATAATCCTTATGAAGTTGGTATGACCGGCTTATTAGGGCTTCCTGCAGCGTACCATAGCATGCACGAAGCAGACGTGGTATTATTGTTGGGCACTGATTTCCCTTATACGCCCTTCATGCCTGAAAACAATAAAATTATTCAGATCGATACAAGACCCGAGAGACTGGGCAGAAGAGCAAAACTGGAATTGGGGCTTTTTGGAAAGATAAAAGATACTCTTGCTCACCTTTTGCCTTTGATAAAAAACAAAACAGATAGCGGCTTTCTCGAAAATCAATTAGATTTATACAGAGAAGTAAAGCAAACCCGTACTACCTATGTTCGCGATTGGGGAGGACGGGGAAAGATCAGTCCTGAATTCGTGGTATCAAAAATTAGTGATGTAACTGCGGAGGATGCTATTTTTACCATAGATACCGGTATGTGCTGCGTTTGGGGTGCAAGGTATATTAATGCCACACGAAAAAGACTTATGCTGGGATCATTCAACCATGCATCTATGGCAAATGCAATGCCAATGGCTATTGGTGCAGCGCTAAGTAAACCAGGAAGGCAGATAATTGCTTTATGCGGTGATGGAGGTTTGTCTATGTTATTGGGAGATCTGGCAACTATAAACCAATATAAGTTGCCTATAAAAATAATTGTGCTTAATAACAGATCGTTGGGAATGGTAAGAATTGAAATGGAAGTAAAAGGCTTGCCCGATAATGAAACCGATATGGTAAACCCCGATTTTGCTATGGTAGCCAGAGCCATGGGCTTTAAGGGCATTACAGTTAACGATCCCTGTGAAGTAGAGGATGCTTTAAGAGAGGCTCTTGCGCAAGAGGGTCCCATTCTTGTTAATATTATGACCAACCCGGCTGCGCTTGCCATGCCACCTAAATTTGAATTTAACCAAATAAAAGGATACGCCTTAGCAATGGGTAAGCTTATATTGGATGGACGCATGAATGAAGTGGTAGAAAATATAAAATCTAACTATAAACACTTGCCGGAGCTTTTATAAGCGTAAAAAGTAAAAAGAGTGAGATATAAAAATTAATTGTTCTTCCCTAAAATAAAATCAGGCTGGATATTTTACAATCCAACCTGATCTTTCATCAACCTTAACCTACTATTTCATACCCTCCTGACACTTCATTGCCTCATCAAGATGTTTGTGTAAAACAGGAAGTGTTTTTGTTGCCCAGTTCTTAATATCGGCATCAGTTGTTAAAGATGCTTCTTTTTCAAAAAGATCAATGGCATCTTGGTGGCCATTTACCATCATATCGCAAAACTTTTTATCAAAGGCTTTAGCATACTTGTCATCCAGGTCTCTGTAATCGCTTTGTGCATTGCTATCCAACTCCTGAGGTATGGTTACCGACTTTTTCATTGCCAGGCCGGTTAACTCGTTTAGAGATTGGGCATGATCATTCTCTAGCATCTTGCCCATGTTCTTAATGCCTGCCGTTGTGCCTTTTCTCTCAGCTAACCTTCCTACTCTTATTTCTTCTAAATTAATTTCAGCAGCCTTTTTTAAAAACATGGCATCGTTAGTTGTGCCTGTATTAACGCCTGCCGTGTTTGCAGTATCTGCTTTGGGCGGAGGCTTAATGGTGTCACTATTATTGGTTGCGTTCATATTATCTGAGGTTCTTTGGTTGTTATTGCAAGAAATGATCGCCGCGAGAGTTGCTGCAATTAAAGCTGCTCTGAGCAGTTTTTTATCCAGGTCTTTAGGTTTTTTCATCTTTTAAACTGTTAGTGTTTTTTGATTAATGCTCTACAAACTGGTTGGCTGCGCCGCAGCTTCCATGTTAACAGTCTTAAGAGCTATTTCCGATAATTTTTCATCGGCAGCCTTTTCTTCTTTAAGAGTTTCTCTTAGCAATTCAGCAGCATCCTCCATGTTCAAAGTTTTGGCAAACTGGATGAGAGAGCCATAAGTAGCAATTTCGTAATGCTCCACCTTTTGTCCTGCAGAAATTATGCCTGCGTCGCGCATCACACCTTCTTCACAATCATCCATTATTTCTTTCGCTTCCTTAATAAGGCCGCTCATGGCTTCACATTTTTTAGCAGTCGCTTTTTTATCCAGCAATTCAAATACCTTTTCCACTCTTCTCACATGTTCTTCAGTTTCTCCGAGATGCTTTTGTAACGCCTCGCTTAATTCATGAGATGTAGCATTCTTGATCATTTTTGGGATAGCAGTTGTCAAGGCTTTTTCCGCCCAGTAGATATCTTTTAATTCGTCTTCAAATAATTTCATTAATTGAGAAGATTGGACATCTGTATTTCCGGTGTCTTTCATATCAGTTGTTTTCATAATTTTTAATTTGGGGTTATTTTATTATGAGGCGAATTTAGACATGGAGTATTCCATGGCTTCACATTATTCGGTAATAGTCTAAAATTTGATAGACCAATTTCAATTATAAATCGGTTAATAAAGAGCTAAATAATTACTTGTTTATAAGCCCCTGAAAGGTCTATAAACAGAAGTCTCTATGATACAAAGTCTTGTAAAAAAACTAGACTAAGAGTTTATACTTAATATGTTGATTGCGCAAAATTCTTTTTGCTATCCAAAAACAAACAAAAGAAAAGAAAGGAGCTGATATAACATCAACCACATAGTGAACATGTTGGATAAGAACTAACATGCTGATAACTATAGTCGCCAGCAATACATAATATTTATCAACTTTATTCCTGGAACACAAATAAATAAGGAACACAAAAGATACATGGCCTGAATAAAATAGGTCCCTTGTAACAAACCCTGATTTATAAACCATGCCTGCAATAGGGTCCTTCAATTCTATTATGCCTACCGGAGCGCGCAGCTGTGTCATCCCGATTGTGATATCCCTGGTTGCATATATCATAATAGAGCTAATAACAAAGGTTAGAAACATTACCGGGTTAGTGGAACATCGAACAAAGAGTAAAATAAAAACACTCGCTTCAAAAAACACGATCGGCTTGGAAACATCCTCAGGCGGAAGTTTTCTTAATACCCAATCATCCAAAACAGTTCCATGGGGCAGGTGTTGAATGTAATCGAAATAAAAGTAAGTAAATACAAACAACACAACAAGCATTATCAATGCGAAAATCAAGTCGTTTCTGAACGCTTTATTGTGAATGGCGTTTCGCCAATTTTGCTTAACATTAAGAAAATAAGCCATTATGTTTGTCTTAGGTGCAATGATACAAAAGTCTTTTACACCTTAGGCCTGTGGCTTAAACCCGATAACTTTATTTCTGTCGAAATTAAATTTCCAAAAATCATCTCTTATATTCAATACATTTATGGGTGCATTATCTATCCACTGATAATTGCCGCCACGGGGTTTGCAAACAATCAGGTTATGGTATTTAAAGCCATTCTTTCCTAGCCACTCTTCAGTTACGGCCCTGTGTTCTTCGGTGCGTGATGTAAAAAAGGTAATAATATGTCCTTCTTCAAACCATTTATTAATTGTATCGACCGCATTTGGAATTACCTGGGCAATAGCCATACGTTCAGGTTCTTCGTTTGGGATATCCTCACAAATTGTGCCATCAATATCAACTAAATAGTTTTTTATGTGTGGCGGAAGTACGGGGGACACCTTTTTCCCATTCACTTCTTTTCCGACCAATTTCGCATTCGATTTCTTCATATTCTCAGGTTTATTCTGTTTCGATTTTACACTCCTTTTGTAAAAATCTTGTTGAATTTTCGTTGAAACCGGGAAAATAATGGCTCAATATTCCTATTCTTAGGGTAATGATTTACAAACATTTAACTTTTATCATTAACAGGATTTAGCCATACTTTAAAAGGATTCAACCATGTGTAATGGCCAATTGCCGAATAATACTCCTAAAAATTTAACAGCAATTAATTTTGAACCATAAAACATAAAAAACAAATCTCATTAAACTAAATAAAATGAAAACATTAAAATTGATGATAGCCGGAATAGTTTTAATTTTTGCCGGAGGATTACAAGCGCAGGTTTCGGTAACAATAGGAACACCACCACCATGGGGGCCTGCAGAAGCAACGGGAGTGAGATTTTACTACATGCCGGATATTGGAGTATACTTTGATGTGAATACCGGAGAATACGTTTATCTTTCACATGGAGCCTGGATACATGCGCACGAATTACCAGGAGTTTACAGGCACTATGATCTTTATACAGGCTATAAAGTTCCCCTAAGAGATTACCATGGTGAACGCCCATGGGAAAACCATGCAGTGTACGTTAAAAGTTACCCCAAAGGCTATAACCACGGACAGTATCAAAAAACTTTTGGAGAAAGGCCAGGCGACCATAAATAATAATTAGAGCCGGAATTCTTACTTCCGGCTTGTTTAAATTTAAACACCATGAATAAACTACCTATACAAGTAATCCTACTTACTTCAATAATAGCATTATTATCTTCTTGCAGTAAACAATCATCCTTCTCCTTAACCAAAAGGCTTTATAGAAGTGGATATTATGTGGATTTTGGTTCCAAAGGTCATACTCCTAAAAATGCTACAGTAGCCACAGGGAATAAAAAGTCAACAAATCAAATTCTTCCCTTAGAAACAATAAAGGCAGGAAATCTGCAGATTGCGAATGCTTCGTACTTAGCTCCCGAAAAGATTGCTGTAGCCGCAAAAAATACCGAGGCTAAAAAAAGCACATTCTCTAAAAATGTAATTGCAAACTATGTGTCTCCGGAACAGAACGTATTCACTCCGGCTTCTACCTTTCACAATACAGTAAGCGAAAGTATAACTGCAACTCAAGATGAAGTACGCGTTTATGTTGTAAATGTTCCCTTTGTTATTATTCTTCTTTGCGCCATTTTTATTCCGCCATTAGGAGTCGGATTAATGTATGGGCTTAACATATATTTTTGGGTTGATCTATTGCTAACATTACTGTTCTTCATTCCAGGCTTAATATTTGCATTAGTTGTTGTATTAATGTAAGGAAGGAAGCACTGTTGCATAACCGAATTTCTTAGTTTCTCAAAATCCTCACAAAGGGGGCATCATGCCCTGACAGGGCCAAGCAGGACGATATGCTATAACTATTTGGTGACCAAATTAAACCGTTATTTTTTGAATTTAAACCATAAACACATGGGTATTTATCGATTTTCCATTGCTGCAGTATTTAATCAGAATTAATATTGTTGAGTCTCAATCTATAGAACATTATGAAACACTTTACTAAAATTGACTTTCTGAAAATAAGTGCTTGCTTTATTCAGATCTTATTATGCCAAGAAGCTTTTAGCCAGGGATCAGACACTATTATTCGGAAAAAAGTATATCATGTAAACCGTATTACGGGTAGCATAATTATATTGGGAGGATTGGCAACTGACTATCCAGCTATTGGAAGAATTAAAGGAAAGGAAGATATATCAACAGCCGAAATAAGCGCTTTGAATCCGGGCGCACTTAATTTTCTGGATCAATGGGCACTACATCAACCTACAAGTGATTATTTAATGTATAGTAAGCTTTCCGATAATATCCAAATTCCCATATATACATTATTCCCTGCTGCATTAGCTTTAGATAAACAAATACGTAAAAACTATCTTGATATACTGTTTATGTATTTCGAAGGTCATGTTATTACCTTCACCATGTACAATTATAGCTGGTTTGGCCCTACATTTCAAAACAAGTATCGGCCAATCACCTACTATACTAACCTTCCTTTAGCAGACAGAACAACGGGCAACAATCGAAATTCTGCTTATAGTGGTCACACTGCGTCTACTGCCTATACTTCTTTTTTTATTACTAAGGTATATTGCGATTATCACCCCGACCTTGGAGGAGAAAAATACCTGTTATATACAGCTGCTCTTATTCCACCTTTAGCTATGGCCTATTTTCGTATTCGTGCCTTAGCTCACATGCCCTCAGATTGCCTGACTGGACTTACAATTGGAGCACTTGTTGGCGTTATTCTTCCCGAATTACATAAATATAAATGTAAAAACCTGGCCTTTGGCATGCTTAATATACCGGGCGCAACTGGCCTGGATATGTGCTGGACATTACCTTTTTCATCAAAAATCAGTACCAACTAAATAAACAATCAATTAATAATTAAAACAAAACAACATGGGAAATTTACTTTACGTTATCGCGGTAGTATTAATACTATTATGGGCTATAGGTTATTGGGGTTACGGTGCCGGTTGGCTGATTCATGCTTTGCTTATGCTAGCCATCATCGCTGTTATTTTAAGACTTATACAAGGCAGAAAAATAGACTAATTATGAAAAATAGATACGTTTCAATTCTGTTATTTTTGGCGCCTTGTTTTGTGGGTATGCAAAATATGATAGCTCAAGATACGGCTAAGCATGTTCCCAAACAGGATACTATAAATCCTTATAAAGGAGATGTAAAAGGACAGCTTAAAGCCATAAAAGAGAAGAAAATATTATTACACTCCGACTCTATAAGTCCTGATTCAATAGGCAATCAACCAAGAAAATCAAAACGTATCGATACCGTTGTCCAAAATAAGTACGGTGATTTATTAAATGATGATAGCGCATATAATAAAAAGTATTCTCTTTTATTACCTTTTGTAGAAGGTATAGGTGACAATGTAGCCTTAAGTTTAGTTGACAGCAAAATTTTGAAGTACGACTGGGCGCAAGTAGGCATATCATCATGGAGTAGAAACCTAAGCGCAGGCCCTCCATGGGGAAACGGATGGGATTGGGATCAAACCAGATTTGGAAACGATTTTCTCGGCCACCCAATGTTTGGAAGTCTCTATTATAATGATGCCCGTGCTAATGGATATAATTTTTGGGCATCTGCACCATATGCTTTTATTGGCAGTTACGAATGGAAGATCTTTGGAGAAAATATAACGCCGGAAAGGAACAGCTTAATTGCTACAACTGTTGATGGTATCTGCCTGGGTGAAATACTTTATCGAATAAGTTCTAATGTTTTGGATGATCGCACGTATGGTGCAGAAAGAACTTTTCGTGAAATACTGGCTGCAATAATAGATCCTATGAGGGGTTTTAACAGGCTTATACATGGTGAGACATCCAGGCATACCAATAAAGAGATCTATCAAAAAGAGCCGCTGAACATTACCTTTTACGGAGGAATTCATAAAATAAATGACCATACAAATGCCATTTTATCCGGACCAACCAGCGAAGTATTGAATGTCCAATTTGATTATGGTAATCCTTTTGAAGTGAGAGAGCGCAAACCGTTTGATTTTTTCAAGCTACGGGTGGAAACGGATATAGGAGTAGGAAGAAAGTTTGTTGATAATATAACAGGATACGGTAATCTGTTTGCTAAAAATTCACAATACAAAAATATAGCCTTACTCGAGGGTGCATTTTTATATTATGACTACTGGGATAAACCGATCTTTGAATTATCAACTGTTGGGATAGGTGGAGGGCTCTTTTCTAAGCTTCCCTTAGGCAAAAACTCTTTTCTGTATACTAATTTCCACTTAGCACTTGTGCCTTTCGCAGGAAGCAGTACAGAACCTTTGAGCGATACCTCACAAGCCAGGGACTTCAATTTTGGTTATGGCTGGGAAGGGAAAATTGAAACTTCTTTAATCCTGGGTAATGTAGCCACTGTAGGTGTATCTTACTATTATTTTATGATACATGCAATTAATAGTCCGGGCCTTGATGAACCTCAATTCGGTAGCCTGGGCAATGATTATCTTGGTATTTTAGAACCCAAGATAACCTTCCGAATTTATAAAAACCTAAGTATCGGAGCTGAGTATTATCTCTATTCTCAGGTACACACCGATGAAGGTTATCCTACAACTACCACATATCATTCAGAGCAAGAAATATATCTCGAATTTTATTTTGAGGATCCGCAGCGAAGAGGCCACTTTAATCTTTAAATTTTACGAGTATGAGAACTAAAATTTCATTATTATTTCTGATTCTTTTGGGACTTACAACACATGCATTTTCACAAGTAACAACACCAGCGGATACTGCAAAAAAAGACACTTCTAAAATTACAAAACTGGTTAAAACCATTATCAATGATACTACACAGAGAAAAGAATCGAGAAAAGATACTTTATTGGAAAAAAAATTGGAGAAGAAATTTTATAGTCCTCGTCAATTTGTTCATGAAACATTTCTCTATGTAGAAACGCCCTTCCATTGGCGCTCCACAGACTGGATAAGGGTTGGCATAACCCTTGCAACCGTGGCTGCCATTATGCCTTTTGATCAGAGAATAACCAACTCTACACAGGGCGATCAGCACTTTTATAGTAGTGTGCCCATTATAGCAGGTTACGAGTATGGAGAATGGTACTCCATAGGCGCAGTTACTGCTGCTTTTGCAACATACGGAATACTGGCCCATGATACCGCAGCAAAAAAAATAGCCATAGAATTGTTCCAATCTGGTGTTTACGCTGAGGCCTTTACAGAGGTACTTAAAGTAGGAATAGGTAGAGCCAGGCCTTATGAAAATCTGGGACCTTTTAACTTTCATCCATTTAATTTGAATAACAACTTCGAGTCTATGCCCAGCGGACACTCAACCGCTGCTTTTGCTCTTTCCACTGTTATGTTTCGCCATGCACATAAGGCGGTATGGAAAATTCTGGCATTTGCACCGGCGGCGCTTACTATGTTTTCACGCCTTTACCAGGATTTTCACTGGACCTCAGACTGCATCATGGGTGCAGCCTCTGGCTTTAGCACGGGTATGTGGGTGGTTAATTTGCATGAAAGAAAGTTACACAAAATAAATATTCCTCCTGACAATAAAAAGTAAGATGAAAAAAGAGAAATCTATATATTATACGTTTCTTATACTATCCAGTGTGCTTTATTGTCATACTACTCAAGCTTTAAATAATGTTTCTTCAAATACTATACTAAATGATTCGGGCAAAGTTATATCACAAGATAATTCAGCTAAGAGAACAGTATATAAGTTAAAGCCAGTAGCTGATATACCAATAGTGCTGGGTTGCACTGCTTGGTCAATTTTTGCTTTTACAAAAATCTATAATAAACCCCCTTCAACATCGGCACAAATACTAAATCTTAATGCAAATAATATTGATCCTATAGATAGATCTGCTATATATCCGTATAATGAAAACCTGGATAAAAAGAGTTATTATCCTTTCTATGCGGCATTCCCTCTTCCCCTAGTATTTTTCCTCACAGGCAATGATATGCGTAGTGACTTTCCAAAGCTCGCATATTTATATTTAGAAACCTTATCTGTTACAGGTTTAGTTGGCACTTCTGCTACTTATTTTGTAAACCAATACAGGCCGTATACATATACATCTAGCACTTCAATGAGTCAAAAGATGAATCAAAATGCAGAAAATTCATTCTTCGCAGGTCATGTAGAAGTTATTGCCACATCTACATTTTTTATTTCCGAAGTGTATGCTGACTATTACCCGGATTCGAAAGTAAAATGGTTATTTTTTGGGTTATCGGGGGTAGCTACTGCAGGTATGGGATATATGAGAATTGTTGGTGGAATGCATTTCCTCTCCGATGTTTTTTTAGGCGCAGGGGTAGGGGCATTATCAGGCATATTGGTGCCCTATTTTCATAGCCACAAACTAATTAAAAATACCAATTTAAGTTTTATGCCCTTTCTGGGTAATAATACGCAAGGGCTTTCTATGATGTATACAATTAAATAAACAAAGGAGATAAAAACCTCTATCTCCCTTGTTCCACGAAATTGTTATTTAACGAATTGCTGCCCTATTCATAGGCTATAGGAGCAGCAACCTTCTTATGTTTCCTAACCGAATGTACCTTACCCATTATATGAAGGAATTTTTGAGAAATAGAATAGAAATCAATTCTTCCGCCTGCACCCAGAGAGGGAGCTTTGTTTATAATATCATACGCAAAAAATAAGGTAAATGAGCTAACACCAATAAATCCACCGGTTAAAAGCCCACCTTGTTTAAAATTCAGACCATTCTCCAATCCAGTATTGGCCATAAGTCCAAAGTAAACGCTGGGGTTAACTGTTACTTTATCATCCTCACCGAATATAAAATCGCCCCAAAACCATGTATAGCCTATCCCAATATTTACCGTAGAAGTTAAAGTAAAAGACGCATCGGTTATTCCGTGTGTGTGTAAATTAACCAGACTAAAATAAAATGGTATAGTAACTGAGCCCATAAGTTTAGACTTATATGTGGTATTATAATATAACGTATCGGGCCACTGCCTTAAACTATCGGGAACAGGATTGGGAGTGCCGGGAAATGTATAACCTCTTTTAAGAAGAAATTCCGTAAGCGGGTTTACTGTGTCTTGCCCTTTTGTAATTGAAATTGAAAAAATTACCGTCGCAAAAATTAATAGTGTTTGTTTCATTTGATTTAAAATTTAAAATTGTGTTATTTGTCTGCTGCTGCCTTTTTCTTCTCTTCTTCCTTATCCTTTTTCTTAAAGTATCCTCTTAAAAGAAAATTATGACTTGCAGCATCCATATTTTGCTTAAACCCGCCTGCTCCCTGTTTAATATTTACCATGGCCTGGAACACATTCTGCGCAAGTGCACTATCCATTAGCAATTTACCTATAGTTCCTTTTCCTTCGTATATATTTTGCATTATGCCATCCAGTGCTCCCGACATATCTGCAATATTATCCGAGATAACTTTTACCCTTACCATAACATCATCCATGTTAACAGGCTTAGCTGTTTGTATAACTCCGTTATTCTCTATTTCTGCTTCACCTTCTGCGCCGGGTATAATAGATATGATTTTATTCCCAAGCAGTCCATCTGAGCTGATTACAGCCGTCGCATTTTTTTTTATGAACTTTTTTATATCCCGGTCAAGCTGCATATCTACGCGCACAGTTGTATCTGTAACTTGCTCCATAGATTCCACTACCCCTATGTTTATACCTGAAAACCGGATATTATTACCCGTTTGCAAACCGCTTACTCCTTTAAATATGCCACTTATATGAAAAGTGTGGTTAAACAGCTGTTGCCTTTGGCCAATAAAATATATACCACCAATGAACAAGAGTATTGCAGCAGTTACAAATATTCCTAATCGTGCTTTATTTCCAGATGTGTTTCTCATAATTTTATTATTGTTTAAAAAACGCTGTTACCCACTCATCTTTTGATTCCGATAATTCCTGGAATGTGCCTTCAGCACCTATAAGCCCATCCTTCATCATCATAATATGATTTGCTGTTATGCGGGCACATTCCTTGTCGTGGGTTATAATAATAGAAGACGTATTGTGTTTTTTTTGTACATCCAGGATAAGCATGCTTATTTCTCTCGAGGTAATAGGATCCAAACCTGTTGTAGGTTCATCATAAAGCATTATCTCCGGCTTTAGTATTAAGGTTCTGGCGAGGCCTATCCTTTTCCGCATACCACCTGAAAGCTCAGAGGGCATTTTATCAATGGCTTCTTCCAGGCCAACGTTCCTTAAGGCCTCTATTACCAATGAATCTATCTCCTCCCTCGATTTGCCTTTTAAATCGCGGAGCGGAAATTCCAGGTTCTCGCGCACCGACATTGAATCGTATAAAGCTCCGCTTTGAAAGAGAAAGCCAATCTTTTTTCTTAAGACATCCAATTCCTCCTCAGATAAAGAAGATATATCTTTGCCAAACACGATGATCTTTCCTCCATCAGGTACCAAAAGACCAACCAGGCACTTTATAAGCACCGATTTACCACAGCCCGACTTGCCAAAAACAACAAGATTCTTACCTTTTTCAATTTTCAGACTTATATCCTTTAGCACATCGTTATTGCCAAACGACTTCTTGATATGCTCTATTTCAGCTAAAGCTGCTTCCATATCAATTGTAAATCAGGTTGGTTATTTGAACTGCTATAAGATCGAGAACAAAAATGGATATAGAGCCAAAGACAACCGAAGAATTAGCCGCTTTACCCACCCCTTCGGTACCTGTGTTTGAATTATAGCCCATGTAACAACTTACTATCCCTACGGCGAAGCCGAAGAAAAAAGTTTTAATGATGGAAGGAAACAAGTCGGAAAAATTTATGCTCTGAAAGACCTGTGAAATAAATAAGGGCGTGCTTACGTTGTCTTTCATATTAACCGCTATATAAGTGCTGAATAAAGAAACAGAATCGCTAAGCACCACTAATAAAGGCAGAGTAAGGGTGGTAGCAAGTACCCTGGTAACCACTAAATATTTAAACGGGTTTATCCCGGAAACCTCCATAGCGTCTATCTGTTCAGTAACACGCATAGAAGCTAATTCCGCTCCTATACCCGAGCCCACTTTCCCGCCAAACACCAAAGCAGTAATGGCAGGTCCCAGTTCGCGAATAAGAGATACAGCTACCATGGCCGGCAACCACGATACCGCCCCAAACTGAACCAATGTAGGACGGGACTGTATGGTTAATACAAGCCCCATAATAAAGGCTGTAAGGGCTATTAAAGGAAATGATTTATATCCTATTAAATAAGATTGCTTTAGCACCTCATTAAATTCATACCTGGGCTTAAATACTTCGCGAAAAAACCGAAAAGTAAAACTTGTCAAACATCCGAACTCGTTAAAAAAAGCTTTTACAGCTTTTAGATAACTTAAATTGCCGACAACCTCTTCTTGCTTTGTTTCAGCTACTGTTTTAGCATCTTCCATCCTATTAGGGTTTCTTTGACTACGATTAAATTATCTTAAAATCAAAGATATATGGCGTCTAAAAAAAGCAAAGGAAGTATTCGGTAAATGTCTTTTTGGTATAGATTAAACCCATAAGGTTATGGGCAAATCTGCTTAAGTATTTATGAATCATTAAGAAACTTTAAATACCCTTTATGTTGCCTCTTTCATTTTCATACCTTTCCCTTGGGGCCTTATTATTTAACTCCTCCATTTTTTCGTAGGCCCTTACCAGGTAATCGGGTAGCTCACCATTATAATTTATTTTATAGAATGAAAAGCCATTGTATGGAATTATATTATGAACAGAATTAAATTTAACTCTGTCAGCACTGCCTTCATCTTTAAAATAAGAAAGAAACACATCTCGTCTTGCTTTATTAAGAAGATTCAGCTGCAAATAGACGGTACCGGAATCCACCAGGTTATAGCATTTATCCTGAACCGTGAATATTAGTTTATGGGTAATGTGCTTATTTAAATAATGAATAAAGGAAGAATCCTTTATAGACATTTTATCCACATCTAAAGAATCCTCTTTGCCAAATGCTTCCGGTTTTTCCGAGTGAAGGGATAAGTAGTACCTTTTTTTTGCCTCATAAAATAAAATATACTCCTTTTCCTTGGCGGTATATTGTTCAGGTGTTACTGTAATCGATGCTGTTGGATTTTCGGAGAGAAATTTAGATAGTTTTTTCATAAATACTTCCTGGAGATGTGTCATGGAACTATGTCTCATCTGCCACTTTATAGAAACAGACTTTTCAATTTCTTCTTCCAGGTTTCTAACTTCTATGCGATAAGGGGTAGTTGGGGGTTTTACGAAAATATTTTTGAGGATACTAAAAACTATCTCGCGTAAATGGAATTTAGGTTTTTTTAAGCTTCCTGTTATGGGAATCTGGTAATCCAAAACATTACTCCTTCCCCGTACAAATGCCATTATCAGACGCATAGGCAGCCATTTGTCTTCCTTATTTTTAATCCGCTTTGTTACCCGTGGGTCTATGAGTAGGATATGGTTTTTACTGTTAATACGGCCATCTCTCACATCCCACGTACCACTGACCTCAATGGTTCCGCGGTCGAAAGGGAAAGAGCTATAAGAAATAAGATAAGGATTAAAAAGAGTGACGGGAACTTTTGCTATATCATAATTTAAATCGAAATTATCTTCATTTTTAGGATCGATGCTGGCATTTAAAAAGGCATTCCCATAGGGTTGTATGCCAGATATTAGATGTACGTTAACGTTACCCTTATTCTTATTTATAGAATCGGCAACAATGGTTAAAGGATCTGCATCTATTGAAAACTTTTCGCTTACTGAATAGTCATTAAATTTAATATCGGCTCTCTTTATTGCAACCCTGTTGGCTTTGTATTGACTTTCGAAAAAATCCTGGGATATAGTAGCAAAAAATCTTGCCAAGGAAAGCAACAAGTTAAATCGGTGTCGGTCATTGCTTACCGTAGCCACCTTATTACCATTTTCACCAAACATCATTTCCAGGTTATCGAGGTGATCATATTGCTCATATTTAAAATATGGATGAGCTACCGTTACAGAATCGAGATGATAAAGCCGTTTTTTAGGATTTATCTCTTTAACGGCCACAACCAAAGTATCAAATGCAAAATAATCTTCTTTCTTTGTTTTACCCAGGTGAAAATCGTTAATTGAAACACGTCCCTTCGCATCTATGTTTTCTCCATCCTTAAAGTTTCCTTTAGCCTTTACATTAGCGTCCATATAAGCTGAAAAGCTACCATAGTTCATCATATCCTTAAGATACTGTCCTACTATATTCAGATTTAAATTTTGTATGGTAAACCCAAAAAAATAATCGCTATTGTTTGTATTAATAGAAAATTTACCGGCCAGCTTTCCACTCCCCATTCCGTTAGAAAATGAAAATACACCGGGCAATGTATCAGCATCCCATTTCCAGCCTGTACTTGTAAAATCAAAGTCCTTTATACAATAGTTAATATGCGTAGCTGTATCATGCAAGTAAAATGTACCGTCATTTATTTTCATGTTCAACATACTGAAATGCACCCTGTGGCCGGGCACTTTCAAGCTGTCGGGTGTGTGTGACGAAAATCTATCGACAATATCGCTGAAATTAAAAACTCTTCTGCTTTTTTGTATGGCAATTCCAACAGGCTTGTCGAGGGTAATACTTGTTATTATGTATTCTTTATGAAGCAGCTTACGTAAGGCTATACCAACACTTAAACCATCGGCAGAAAAAAATAAGGTATCGCTGTTAGCTTCGTAGATCTTAAGATTATCTAAATGTATGTATCCGGTAAAAGGGTTTAAATAAACCCAGCTTGTCCTTATTTGCCTACCCGTGTATTTTATGCTGTATTTTTCTATAAGACATTTAGCAATGGGGGAAATAAATAAGATAATGATTGTAAACACAGCCATAATGGCAATGCCAATCACAAGAATGGTTCTTTTTAATTTGGTTTTAGCAAATTTTACCATGAATGAAATTAATACTTAGTAAAATTAATGTGAGAGGAAAATGGATTAAATGCTTATTCGATGAATATGGCATTTTGGCTGGCGTATTGCGTATTTAGTTGATTTACATGTATAAGGATTGAAGGCCACAGCCAAAGAAAGCCTTATTTTATAAGGTTTTCTTTTTTTAGGTCTCACATAAAGTAACCTTAGGTTTTTAATACCTTAGCATCCGATTCTTAAGGAATGAAACAATTTTTGATATCCTTCGCTTTTTTATTGAATGTAATGGCAGCATACGGCCAAAAGGAGCCTGTATTTACCCATGCTGATACCTTAAGAGGAACACTTTCTGCTGAGAGAAAATGCTACGACGTTTTTTTTTATGACCTGCATCTTACTATTAAACCCGACGAACGCTCTATTGCCGGTTATAATGTGATAGGCTTTAAGGCTGTTACAACTTTTTCTCGTATGCAGGTGGACCTGTTTAAAAACATGGAGGTTGACAGCATTATGCATGGCTCAAGTAAGCTTCGCTATACTCGTGATGGTAATGCCATGTTCCTTCAGTTCCCTTCACAGGAAGTTGCCGGGATAAAGGATTCGATTAAAGTATTTTACCACGGGTTTCCACGGGTAGCTGTTAATCCTCCCTGGGATGGTGGCTTTGTGTGGTCCAAAGACTCTACAGGGAAAACATGGGTTGGTGTTGCTTGCGAAGGTACAGGTGCCTCATTGTGGTGGCCCTGCAAGGACCATCTTTCTGATAAGCCCGATAGTATGCGGATGAGTTTTGATGTGCCCGACAGTCTTATCTGCGTAAGTAACGGAAGGTTGAGGTCTGAAAAGAAACTTAATAATGGCTTTACACGCTTCACCTGGTTCGTTTCGTTGCCTATTATCAATTATGACGTAACCCTGAACATAGCCGACTATGCCCATATTAAAGACGATTATGAGAGTGGACAAGATACCCTAAGCCTTGATTACTTTGTTTTAAAATACCACGAAAAGAAAGCGCGAGCCTATTTTGAGCGAGTAAAACCTATGATGGCGTGCTATGAAAAGTATTTTGGAAGGTATCCCTTTTGGAAGGATGGGTACAAACTGGTAGAAACCAATTATTGGGGCATGGAGCACCAGAGCTGCGTTGCTTATGGTAATAATTATCATCTAAATAATTACGGGTTTGATTTTATAATAGTACATGAAAGCGCCCATGAGTGGTGGGGTAACAACTTAAGTTGCTCTGATGAGGCAGATATGTGGCTGCATGAATCTTTTGCCACCTATGCCGAAGCTTTATATCTTGAATGTACACAAGGTTACAAGGTATCTCTCGATTATTTAAATATGCAGAGAACAGGTATCGAAAACAACTATCCGATCATAGGCCCATATAATGTAAACTTCCAGGGAGTAGATAACGATAATGACATGTATTATAAAGGGGCATGGGTGCTTCATACTTTCCGCCACGTGCTCAACAACGATTCCTTGTTCTTTTCCATTCTTAAGGGGCTTCAAGAGAAATTTAAATATTCCTCAACCAATACTGCTGACGTAGTAAAGTACATCAGCAAAATGGCGGGGAAAGATTATGCCCCATTCTTCACCCAATATCTTTATCATTCTTCACCACCTGTATTCGATTACAAGGTATATACCAAAAATGGGGTTACTATGCTTACGTACCGTTGGCAGGCAGATGTTAAGGGATTTACAATGCCAATAAAGGTTACCTCTTCTGTAAGGGATGGGGTAAATGCATACACTAGTATTTATCCGACTTTGGAATGGCAAACCATCACCTTGGGTAATGTAAGTCCCGCGCAGTTCTCTACCGACAAAGATGATTTCTATACTTTCCTAAAAGATGAATCCGAAAGTAGTAAAGAGAATAAATAGAAGGTTTAAATAGTAAACTGGTAACCAAAGTACCAGAGCAAATTGGTATTACCCACTATGCTTCTCCCGATTGAAAGCATGAGGTGATGATGGTCGCTCAAATCTATAATTATACTAATTGGAACAACTGCATTGTTCGCAGAACAATTTTTTGATATAATCCTCTCTCAATAGTTGCCAATTATCTTCATTGATCCATGTGCAGAACCTTTCTTTATTCATAGCCCTGGCCTGTTCAAGATAGGTTATGTACTCCTTTTGAGGTACAATATTCAAAAACATAGGTGCGGTAGTGATGAATAGAAAAAGCAAATCCTCATTTTTAGTTCCTTTTTTAACAACAGGGTATAGCATTTCTATTGTCCATTTGCTACGATAGTACATATTAAACAATTTTCCCAACTTTATATAATCGGTGTCGGATAACACCACTTTCGGATAATATTTTTTGATCCCTTCAAGACTTGTATCCATCATCCCGAATTTATGTCTCTTCCAGTAATAATATGCTGTAGTCACATAATAATCAAGATAGTATCGCCAAATAGTACTAGACAAAGAGTGATTTTTGGCACACTCGTTAAGGTATTTCTCCACTTTTTTATTATCAATAAGGGTATCCTTCGTGGCGGCCAAGTAATTAATAGCGCTTACACAATAACTTAATTTAAGCGGTGGGTAATTTTTGCCTATAGTAATAACCTGTTTTAACAATTGTCCGAATTTAGGGTCGCACAAATAATTTAGATTAACCGCCTTTGCTGCTATCGAATTTGCAAGCAATGGAAGAAATTTAGGAGTAATCGGCACATCATTATCTATTATGTCTTCCAATTGCATTTTCCCCTTTTCGTAATACCCTATCATTTTCGACTGGATGATCCATGCTTTCAAAGAATCACCTTTTTGTATTGCATCTTGTAGTGCAATTCTGGAGATACCCTGCGCCCCTATATCATCTTTATAACTTCCATCTAAATGGAAAATGATAACGGCTGTCCTTTCCTGACTTAAAAACTTATCGAGACTATCTAATAAAACGGGATCATATAATTTCAGCTTTATAACGTCTTTGCCGAATTGCTTTAAATAGGCATAACGTGTTCCTTCGATCTGTTTATAAAATGTTTCCCAATTTTCTTTTTCGTCCAGTTTCCATTCAACACTTTTGTTTACAAGCCTAGATAGTGCATTCTTTATTGCCTCAGCACGTTCTTGTTGTAATCTTAAATTGATCTTCGTTGAACCTTCAACAGAACTAAAAGTTTTTATTTCTATTCCCCTTATATACTTTTTATATTGCGATACACGGGTGGTAAGCTTTTCGAATTGAATAGGGGTAAGTTTGCTTATCCCTCTTTTAAATTCAATATAGTGGTTAATGCCCACATTAAATGTATCAGCCTTCACTTTACGTTTTATAGTATCCCAATATGTATCAAGCCTGAGCATTTGAAGGTCCTCGGCATCAACCGAAACCGGATACGAATAGCCACCAGCTTTTTTACCCTTTATAA
>Ga0206878_10220_pt1 | contig 23292 bp, 18 predicted proteins | sample Alteio_BWOrgCont_8_FD_152621 | JGI IMG/M metagenome (GOLD analysis project Ga0206878, IMG submission 152621) | Enriched cells from forest soil in Barre Woods Harvard Forest LTER site, Petersham, Massachusetts, United States -... | ecosystem: Environmental > Terrestrial > Soil > Temperate forest >... | reverse complement strand
CCCTCGACCGCAGCGCCTTCTGGACCCATTCCGTTGCGGTGGCCGTTGCGGCCAATACTATCGCCAAGTTCAAACGGATCCAGGCCCGGTCGATGGAAGAGGTATTCATCGGCGGATTGCTGCACGACGTCGGCAAGCTATTCCTCGACCAGTTCTTTCCGCAGCAGTACTATGTGGTCGTCAAGTTGGCCGCGGTCGCCGGGTGTTCCGTGTGGGACGCCGAGAAGAAGGCGATTGGCGTGGGCCATGCGCAGGTTGGAAAGCGCGTGGCTGAGAAGTGGAACCTCCCGCCGTCGTTGACTGCCATGATCGCCTTCCATCACCAGCCGGCCGCCGCCGGCGAATACCAGTTGACGGCATCGATCGTGCATGCGGCCGACATCGTCGCCCGGCAATTGAAGCTCGGCTTCGCCGGCGACGCCCTCGTGCCCACGCTGCTCCCCGACGCCGAGAAGATCCTCGGCATACGCCCCGAGAGCTGGCCGCAGATCCACGAAGAGAGCATGCGGAAGTTCAAAGAATCCCAGGATATCCTCAAGATCGCCGCCGGCGGCAACGAGTAGCTGGCCGACGACAGCCGGCCGTCCTCGTTCGCAAAGTGTGCGAGGACGAACGCTCCGTACCAGGGCGCCAACGTCAAAACTGCCTGAATGAACCACGTTGTTGATCTTGCGTGCTAACTACCGCAGCACGCCGATCCAACGCGGGACGCCGGCGCAATAGCGGCCGTAGGCGGCGCCGAAGAGGCGGCGGAGATTCGGCTCTTCGTAGAACAGAACTCGCAGGTGGAAGGCGGTCACGATGCACGCGGCGTATGCCACCAAATGCCATGAGCCTAATAAGAGGGCCTCTCCGAACAAGACCGTAACCACACCGACGTACATCGGATTCCGAGAATAGCGATAGAGGCCCACGCTTACCAATTCCCGTGGGGGGGCCTCCGGCGCGGGCGTGCCACGGCCGGTGACGATGAAGTTCCACGTGCACCAGGCATAGATCGCCGCGCCGATGGCGATAACGGCGTAGCCTAGGGCGTAATGGGGATGGAGGGCATGCGGGCATCCGAGGACGAGGTAGGGGCCGCCGATCGTGACGATCGTTCCGGGGACGACCAACGTAAAGAGCAACGCCCTGATCGCAATTCCAATCATAAAGACCTCCGTAAACAGTGAGACACGGAAGCCGTGACGAAGTTACACAGGCCGCGGAATCACGAAGAGAGCATACGGAAGGATCGCCGGATATCCTCAAGACCGCCACCCGAGGCAACGAGTAGACGGTTACTATCGCGTCCGCGTGTACGGCTGCGACGGCCCACCGGCGCCATAAGTCAGGGTCAGAGTATTCCCGCTGAGAGCAAACGTCGACGTCTGTCCCTGTGGGCCGCCGGGAGCCGGCGGGGCGGGATGGACGGTCCGGCCGTCGACGGTCATACTTGTGACCGTTTCGGTCAACGTGCTGCCGTTTATAGTGTAGTTTATCACGACGTCCTGCTGTCCTGGTGGGATGCTGGTCATCGTCTCGGTGCCGTCGGATTTGAACTCGCGGACGATCGTGACCATGGAGCTCAACGCGTTCTGCGTGAGCGTCCACTTACCGACCAGTGGATTGGGCGGACCGAGGATGACGATCGGCTTGTTGCAGCCCGCGATCACCACGGTCACGAAGAGCACGAACACTGATCTGAATTGGCGATCAAGCATGCGTTCAATCCCCCGACTGCCATGCCCGGCTACTCGCCGTTTCGGCGGCTCGGCCATTCCCGCTTGGCAGACTCCCCGGCGGCGAAGAAGGCCTCGATTGCAGCGGCATCCGATGCCGCGACGGCATCCTCCAGCGCCCGCAATTCGGCTCGAAAGCCCTGCAACGCTTTGAGTACCGCTTCCCGGTTCGTCAGGCAGACGTCGCGCCAGATGCTCGGCGGCGACGCCGCCACACGCGTCATATCCGCGAAACTCCCAGAGGACATGCGGGGCAAGGTTGGGATCTCCGCCCGGAGGTCCGCGGCCTGCCGCATCAACGCCGATGCCATGACATGCGGCAAATGGCTCGTCAAGCCGACCATGACGTCGTGCACATCCGGGTCGAGACGAAGCACGAGAGCGCCGACCGCCCCAATCAATCGCTCGACGGCTTCGACCGCCCTTGGGCCGGTGCTGGTACTCGGTGTCACGGCCCAGGTCGCGCCCTTGTAGAGCGTGGCCGTCGCGGCTTCCGCGCCAGTACGTTCGGAGCCGCACATCGGATGGCCGCCGACGAACCGCGAGTCGCCTCCGACAGCGCGCACGATTGCGGCTTTGGTACTGCCGATGTCGGTAATGACGGCGTTTGGGGCAGAGGCCTCGAGGACGGCTGGGATCTGGTCGATGATATTGCCGATAGTGGTGCAGAGAATGACGAGGTCCGCGCCCTGCAGGCCGTCGGCCAGGTCGGTATGGGATTCGTCGAGTATGCCGAGACGCTCGGCCTGGTGCAATCGCTCAGCGTTCCGGCCAACGCCAACGATGCGTTTGGCTCGGCCGTTTGCCTTGAGCGCAAGCCCAATCGATCCGCCCATCAGCCCAACGCCGACGATCGCAACCGTTCCCAGGCTCCATTCGTGCCCGGAGGCAACCTGGCTTCCCTGGCTAAAGTTGGCTTCGGTGGACGTCACAGGTGTCGACCCACCGCCTGGCAGATCGGCGCCAGATCCTGCATCAGCTTGGCGAAAGCCTCCGGCAAGAGCGACTGCGCGCCGTCCTTGAGCGCCTTTTCCGGATTCGGGTGGACCTCGATGATCAGGCCATCGGCGCCCGCGGCCACTGCCCCGCGCGATACGGCATTGACCAGACTCGACTTGCCCGTGGCATGCGAAGGATCGGCGATGACCGGCAGGTGCGAAAGCTCTTTGAGAGCGGGAATGGCGTTTATATCAAACGTATTCCGAGTGTACGTTTCGAAGGTGCGGATGCCGCGCTCGCAAAGCATAATCTGCTTGTTGCCCTGGCTGGCGATGTACTCGGCCGCTTGCAGCCACTCCTCGATCGTGGCCGCCATTCCGCGCTTGAGCATCACCGGTGTCTGCGTCTTGCCCACTTCGCGCAGCAGATTGTAGTTCGCCATGTTTCGCGTGCCGATCTGCAAAATATCCGCATATTTGCAGACGAGCTCGACGTCGCGCACGTCCATAACCTCGGTGATGACGGGTAGGGAGAACTCTTCTCGGGCCGCGGACAGCATGCGCAGGGCCGTTTCGCCATGGCCGTGGAAAGAATAGGGGCTGGTGCTCGGCTTATACGCCCCACCCCGCAGGATGTGGGCCCCGGCCGCCTTTATGGCCCGCGCCGATTCGCGTAGCTGCGGCTCAGTCTCGACGGTGCACGGGCCGGCCATGACAACGGTGAATGTGGGATCGCCAATGCGCAGGCCCCTTACCTCGATCACAGTGGGCGTTGGCCGGAACTGCTTGTTGACGATCTTGTAGGGCTTAGAGACAGGAACCACCTTGTCGACGTAAGGCAGGGATTCGAACTGCTCCATCACCTCCGCCTTTTGCGTCGGGTCGGCCGGCACGCCGACAGCCCCCACGATTGTGCGCTCGATGCCTTCGGACACATGCACGGCGTACCCGCGCTCCTCCAGCATCTGGGTTACGTGGGACAGGTTCTCTTTCGTGGCCTGGGGCGAGAGGACGACGATCATTCAGTACCGCCTGACAACAAATTTAGCGCGCGGCAGGAACTCTCACGAGTCCCAGTTTCGCACGCATTCGACCTACCCGTTTTACCACTTGGCCAACCAATTGTCAAGATAAAGGATGTGTGGCACAAGCGGCCCAGCGGCGTTCACTAGAGCGGTGGCTTCGCGTTCGGTTCGCTTCTTAGGATTGGTCTACAAAAACACGTGGCGTCGTTACGACTAAGCGCGAACTGGCTTGTTTAGACGCAGTAGGTCACGCTTGTAGCGCTGAAGTTCGACGGCGCCACCCAGAGTATGTCGTCAATGTACCTGCGTCACAGCCTTCCCAGCGTGCGCGGCGCCCGCATGGTCAAACGGGCAAACGCAATGGCTGCGCTGTGTGGATTAAACGTCACGTTTACTATGAGCCGACGCAGGCGGCGATGTTCGACGGGTCGACGCAGAAGAACTTGTCAGGTGGGGTTTGCCCTGTGTAAAACTGTTCGAGGCGCAACGATTTGACGTGGCCGTCCATGAAGGCAAGGTTGGCGCGTAAGAAGTGCCGCGCGGCGGGGCGGGCGTCGAATTGATCGTTCAGATCCACATCCGGCACGGTCATCTTGTACGCGCCAAGGCGTTGGGTCGTGAAATCCGTCTTGTTGCCCTGCGAGCCGACGCCAAGCTCGCCGAGCATCACGGTATCGGCAGGCGTCTGGAAGACGGCGAGGTTCATCGGCGGTTGCGCGCCGCTATCGGTAAGGTCGGTGAACGTCATTTCGTCGAGGCCGTAGGAGTTGACCTTCTCGCCGCCGTCGGATGGGCAGAATCGCACCTGATTGTTCTTGACGTAGGAATTTAGCTCGTCGGGCCATAGTATGGGGCTCGACGGACCGTTCACCGCAGAGGGCAGGAGTGTCTCGTCGTAGTCCTGCGTGTACATCAGTACAGCCAGCGACAGTTGCTTCTCGTTCGACAGGCACGATGTCTGCCGGCCCTTCTCACGCACTTGCGCGAAGGCGGGAAACAGAATAGCCGCGAGAATCGAAATGATGGCGATGACGACGAGCAGCTCAATCAGAGTGAAGCCCCGAGCAGTTTTCACGGTCGATCTCCGTTGACGATTTTAGTCGTTGACCCTACCATTATACACCGACGATGGTTCGATGTGAAAAATGCATCGTTATAGTATTCGAATTGATTAATGTAATGGGTCTCCGGTGCGGCGATGGCTGCGGCGATGGCGGTCTGGTATACTCACCGTCGTTAGCTGGCGTATGTCGATTAGCCGGCACGCGCAGCGTCCGCATGGTCAAACGATCAACGGCATTTTGCGCAGATGGATCAAACGTCACGTTTGCAGAATGGATTGAACGTCACCTTATGGCCTACGCATCGCTGCGAGAATTCATCCAGCGCCTCGATAAAGCGGGCGAGCTGCGCCGGATTAAGAAAGAGGTCGAGCCTTATCTCGAGATCAGCGCTATTGCCGACCGCACGATGAAGCTGCCGGACGGCGGCCCGGCCTTGCTATTCGAGAACGTGGCCGGCTCTAAGTTCCCGCTCGCTATTAACGTGATGGGCTCGCGCAAGCGGATGTCGTGGGCGCTGGGTGTCGACGATCTCGAGGAGGTGGCCGCCGAGATTGCCGCGCTGACGCGCCTTCCCGGCGACATGCCTCAGGGCCTCATGGGGAAGCTCAAGCTCCTACCTCAGCTCGGACAGCTCGGGGCCATTGCGCCAAAGACAATCACGTCCGGCGCCGCGTGTCAGCAGGTCGTCAAAATTGGTGACGAGGCCTCCCTCGACGACATCCCAATCCTGACATGCTGGCCCGACGACGGCGGACCGTTCATCACCCTACCCCTCGTGTTCACCCGCGATCCCTCGGGCAAGCGCAACGTCGGGATGTACCGCATCCAGAAGTTCGGCCCGCGTGAAACCGGCATGCACTGGCAGCGTCACAAGGTGGGCAGCCGCCACTATGCCGAGCACGAGGCCAAGGGCAACGACATCCCCGTTGCGATCGTGCTTGGCGGCGATCCCGCGATCACCTATGCCGCGACAGCTCCCCTTCCCGACGATATCGACGAGCTTGTATTCGCCGGGTTCATCCGCAAGAAGCCGGTCGAGCTGGTCAAGTGCAAAACCATCGACGCCGAAGTGCCGGCCGACGCCGACTTCGTGATTGAGGGCGTCGTCCCGGCCGGAGAGCGTCGGCGCGAGGGTCCGTTCGGCGATCATACCGGCTATTACAGCCTGGCCGACGACTACCCCGTCTTCAAGGTGACGGCCATCACGCACCGCAAGGACGCGATCTACCCGGCGACGATCGTCGGGCCGCCGCCGATGGAAGACAAGTACCTTGGCCTCGCCACGGAGCGCCTGTTCCTGCCGCTCGTTCGACTAATGGTTCCCGAGGTGGTCGACTATTATCTGCCGGCCGAGGGCGTGTTCCACAACCTGGCGCTCGTGCGCATCAAGAAGCGCTACCCCGGCCATGCGTTCAAGGTGATGCATGCGCTCTGGGGTCTCGGCCAGATGATGTTCACCAAGTGCATCGTGGTGGTCGACGACGACGTCGACGTGCAGAACCCGGCCGATGTCGTGTGGCGAGTCCTCGCCAACATCGATCCCGAGCGCGACATCACGTTCGTCAAGGGACCGCACGACGTCCTCGATCACGCGTCGCAGTACCCGTCGTTCGGCTCGAAGATGGGTGTCGACGGCACCCGCAAGTGGGCCGACGAAGGCTTCACCCGCGAATGGCCGGAAGTACTCAAGATGTCGCCCGAGGTCGTACGGAAGGTCGATGCGATATGGCGGACGCTAGGAATAGAGGATAGAAACTAGAGAATAGAGATTAGAAACTAGCGGGCTTTTGCCAATGGCGAGCCTAGTTCAACCCAAACTGCCTGCCGATACCGACGCTAATTTCTAGTTTCTAGTTTCTCTCCTACTCGGTCTGATACTTCAGCTTCTCGGCCTGATCGGCGCCAATCAGGGCGTCGATCATAGGCTGGATGTCGCCGTCGAGGATGCTCGGCAGGTTGTGTACGGTCATGCCGATCCGATGATCGGTCATGCGGTCCTGCGGGAAGTTGTAGGTGCGGATCTTCTCGCTGCGGTCGCCTGTACCCACGATAGTCTTGCGCGACACGCCAAGGGCATCCTGCTGCTTCTGCAGCTCGATGTCGTAAAGTCGGGCCTTTAAGACGCGAAGGGCTTTTTCGTAGTTCTGCAATTGAGAGCGCTGGTCCTGGCAAGTCACCACCATACCTGTCGGCAAATGGATCAGCCGGACCGCCGTCTCGTTCTTCTGCACGTTCTGACCGCCTGCCCCCTGGCTCAGCGTATGCTCGCGCTTGAGGTCGCTGTCCTTGATCTCGATCTCGATATCCTCGGCCTCGGGCATGCAGATGACAGTGGCGGTGCTCGTATGAAGCCGGCCGCTGCTTTCGGTCACCGGAACGCGCTGCACGCGATGGACGCCGGACTCGAACTTCAGCTTAGAATAAGCGCCTTGACCGTGGATTTCCACGATAGCTTCCTTGTAGCCGTTGTTGCCCGTCTCGTTGGTGCTCAGGAACTCGTAGGTCCAGCCCTGCCGGTCGGCATAGCGCATGTACATGCGCAGCAGGTCGCCGGCAAAGAGGGCGGCTTCATCGCCACCCGCCGCGGCGCGGATTTCGAAGATGACGTCCTTGTCGTCGTTCGGGTCCTTCGGCAAGAGTAACAACTTGAGGTGTTGCTCGAGGTCGGTTCGGGCGTTCTTGAGATCGTCGAGCTCCATTTGAGCCAGATCCCGCATGTCCTCGTCGAGGGGGCCCTTCAACATCTGCTCGGTCTCTTCGAGCTGACGTACGGTAGCCTTGTATTGACGGAAGACTCCGACAATGACTGTCAGGTCCGAATACTGCTTGTGCACGCGCCGGTACTCGTCCATGTCGTTCAGCAGGGACGGATCGGCCATACGCCGCTCCAGCTCTTCGTAGAGCTGCTCTACTTCTAATAACTTGTCAAACATAATCTTGCGACAGCAGGATGCCGGAGGCTCGACTCACTTCCTATGCAACTTCGGCGGCCGGCTCTCCCAATACCGCGGGCATGTCGACCACCTCGTGTTCCTTGTCCCAAACAGCCATCAGCGACTTGATGGCGACCTCGATCTGGCTGTCGTCGGGCTCGCGCGTCGTAATGTACTGCGTCCAGAGTCCCGGCGCGATCAACGCCATGGCCCACTTCTTGTCTCGATGCGCGCCGGCGAACTTCAAGATCTCGAAGGCGATACCGGCGACGATCGGCAACAATAAAAGCCGCAGCAAATGCGTCGACATCATCAACCCGACGCCGTCCTGGATGCCATGCCGCGGCACGACTGAAAAGACCAGGATCGCCGTGATCAGCACGATAAAGATAAAGTTCGTTCCGCAGCGCGGATGGATTCGGCTTACCGTTCGGGCACTCTCGACCGTCATCGGCAGCCTGGCTTCCAGCGTATTGATCGCCTTGTGCTCGGCGCCGTGATACTCGAAGACGCGCTGCACATGGGCCATTCTCGACACCAGACCGAGATATGCAAAGAAGATCGCCAGGCGGATCAGCCCCTCGATAAAGCTTGCCTCGAACTGTGCGACCGCGGTTCGGGCGTGCCCCATTGGATGGATCGGCAAGCCTCCGTGGCCATGATGTTTGACGATAACGTCCGTGATCGCAGCCGGGATGAGCCAGAAGAGCGCAAAGCCCAGGAAGAGGGCTAGTACCGTAGTTGCGCCGATAGTTATACCGTTGATAGACTGCGACGTCGTGGACGAACCGGGGCCAGATTTAGCCTTCACGTCCGCTGGAGGATTCGCCACTCCTTCGCCCAACGCCAGATTGACGGCCGCGGCCGCTTTAGCGTCGGTCGTTCCCGCGGCAGTACCGGCTGCTTCCTCATCTTCAAGCTGAACATTGGCGGAATAGGTGAGGGATCGGATGCCCATCGCCATGGCGTCGATCAGGGCCGCCGAGCCGCGTAGGAACGGTCGATTCAGCCACTTCAGCCACGGGGGCAGCGCGGAGCTTACCGGCTCGAGCTTCACAACGACCTGGTTAGACGAACGAAGACGGCAGGCAATGGCGAAATAGCGAGGGCTCCGCATCATTACGCCCTCGACTACCGCCTGCCCGCCGTACTGCGTTCGGTCGTCTGGTTTCGGAATCCTGTCGGTCATGGGTAGGGAGCCGTACGAGTACCGGCTCCGTTACTTCTGCGGAAGCAGGATGCCGCTGGCTCGACTCACTTCTTCATACCGTATTTCGACAGGAACTTATCAACGCGTCCCGCGCTGTCCACGAGTTTCTGCTTGCCGGTAAAGAACGGATGGCACGAGGAACAGATTTCCACGTGCACGTTCTCCGACGTCGACCGCGTGGTAAATGTGCTGCCGCACGCGCAAGTGATCGTGGTCTCTCTATATTTTGGATGGATCCCGGGCTTCATTGTCAATTACTCCTTCAATAAATCAAACAGCTTAGGATTATACCCGGTTCCAGGGGGCGTGCGCAAGGGTACGTTCAAAAACCCGGGAGGCAGATCCGACTACTGCTCGGCGCACATTTCTTTGTAGAGGATGGCGACTTTGCGGACGTAATTCTGGGTCTCGCGGTAAGGTGGAACACCATGATACTTGTGCACGGCGCCGGGCCCGGCGTTGTACGCGGCCATGATGAGCTTGAGCTGATCCTCCGGGATGACGCCGGCCTGCTGCGGCGCGCCGCCGTACTTTTCGAGGTGGCCCCGCAAAATCGACGCGGCGACCCGGATATTCTCCCTCACGTCGTACGGGTCCTCGACACCGTAGCGGCGAGCTTCGTCGGGCATGATCTGGCCGATCCCCATTGCACCCTTGTTCGATCGCGAGAAGATATCAAAATCGGATTCGGCGATAATCATCGCGACCAGGAGACGAGGATCGATGTCCTGGGTATCCGCGTTCTCCAAGATGGAGTTCGTGATCTCGTCGACTTCTTCCGGACTTAGCCTTTTGTTGAAGTGGTGTACTGCGTTATGGTACGGACCAAATATAGCGACGGCTCGCGCGCTCAGGCGGTTGTAGTCAGGATGGCCGCCGTCATTGTCATAGTACACGGGCATCGGCGCAACGGCCCCACCCTGCTGTTCCCGCGAATACCCACCTTGTTGGTCGCGTGAATACGACATAAAACGGGAGGTCAATTGGCGCGACGCCGCGATCCTGGCTTCGCGGGCCTCGACAGTCGACACATCGGCTTCCGGGGCCGCGGCGATCAGGCTCAAGTCGAAGGGCGAATTGATCGATGCCTTGATCGAGAATAAGGCGCGAATGTTAGCGCCCACACCGATCCACATCGCCTGGTTGAGCGTCTCAGGGAGCACGGCATTGACGATGGTGCCGTCGACGGACACCAGTATCGTCCGATCGCTGCCCGCAGCCACCTGGCCTGTGACCGTTCCGCTCACTTCGATCGCACGGCCAGAGTATTCGGCCGGGTTCGTCATAACAGCATTGAGCATATGCTGTGCGATCGGAGGCTGGCTCAATAGATGGACCGACTTGAAGAATGCGGTGGCGGACGATTCGTCGGCGCGCGCGATACTTGTGCCCGCGAGTACGAGGACGCACAGCGAAATGAGTGTTAGTCTTGCCATGAACGAACTTACCTGGTCGAGCGCGAAAGAGTGACGCCGGGGCCGTCCTGGCGGACGTCCGGTCGATAACGACTCATAGTAACATAGTCGGTGATTGAAGTCAAGGAAATCAGGGTATGCGCGCCAACAGACGACCCTTTCCAAGTTAGTGCGTCTATCATTAATTATTTTCGTTGTTTGTTGACAACGTGCAATAGTTAGGTTATACTGGGAAATGCCGGTCAGACGGGTGCCACTCTATCGCTTTGATTGATGGATCGATTTCTTTTGTTTGTAGTCGGCTGGTGCGCTCTGGCGCCGTGGCAATTTGAGAAAGATTACGAACGGATGGATTCCGAATCGCGAGACTTGTTGACTGTAGAGCAGGCCGCACAATACCTGCAACTCAGCCAATCCAGCATACGGTCCTATATCCGCCAGGGAAAGCTGAACGCCTTCCGTATCGCGGGCAAGCGTAAGGTACTGATACCACGCACGGAGCTGCTCAAGCTCCTCGAGCCTGCTCGCGTTCAGGATCTCGACGAGGACGAAGCGGCCGTCGAAGTCGCCTAACTCCATGACGACGGCGTCATCAACTTCCACCGAAGCAGCAGAATCAGCCCGAGTGCCGCTGTCCCCGGAAACGTCCCAACCCGACGTCACCGTTTCTATCGTTTCCTACAATACATGCGATCCATTGCGCAACTGCCTGGCATCGCTGCAGGCTCGGCGCGACGAGGCAGAGGTCTCGCTCGAAGTCGTCGTGGCTGACAACTCGTCGACCGACGACAGCGTGGCGATGGTCCGGACCCAGTTTCCGTGGGTCCGCGTCGTCGAAACCGGCGGCAACATCGGCTACGGCCGCGCCAACAACGCCGGACTCGCCGATGCCGTTGGGCGCTATTTCTTCGTTCTCAATTCCGATACGATCGTTCAGCCGGGCGCGCTCAAGGTGATGAGGGACTTCATGGACGAGAACCCGCCGGTCGGCTGCGTCGGGGCGCAGCTCGTCCTCTCCGACGGGTCGACGCAAACATCGTGCGCGCGCGATCCCGGGCTCTTGGCCGTCTTCTGGGAGCAAACCTACTTCGACCGGCTATTCCCGAACAACAAGATCACCGGCAATTATCTGATGACGGACTGGGACTACAAGGACCGGCGCGAGGTCGAGCAGGTCTGCGGGGCGTGCCTGTTCGTTCGGCGCGAGGCTTATCGCCAGATCGAGGGCTTCGATCCGGCGTACTTTATGTATTTCGAGGACACGGATTTCTGTATTCGGCTGCGTCGGGCCGGCTGGAAGATCTATTTCGTGCCTGAGGCAAGAATCGACCATCTCCTCGGGGCCAGCAGCAAGGGCTGGCAGAGCCGCGCACGAACGATCTCGGCGTACAACAAGAGCCGATACTACTACTTCAACCGCTACTACGGCCGCTTACGCGGCCTCACTCTCAAGTTGATCGTCCTCCTCGGGGCAACGCTCCGGCTGCTGGCGTGGTCGTTGATCGCGCTCGTCAAGCCGTCGTACCGGGATCAGGTGCGATTGTTCGTCGAAGTGTGGCGTCAGACCTGGCGAATGTCGCCGGCGGGGGAGCTAGGATAATGGCGGTGTGCTTGCGGAGAACGGGTGCCGCGTCGAGACAAACTACTCATGGTCCGAGCCAAAGAAGGTAGGAAGATCGCGAGCTCCGTGAAGAACATGCAAGATCACGATCTTCTCATCTTGCACTTCGTAAAAGATCAGATAATTCGGGAAACCGGGCACAGGCCAAGCCCGGACATTGATGAGTGTCGGAACGCCATAGTCCCGCAGCGAACCGAGCGTCGGCATTTCAGCTAACCGTTCGTAGGCTGCCACAACCGCGTGTGAAAAGCGTTCCGCGGCTGCCTCATTGTCTTCTGAGAGGTAAAACGCAATCTCGATCGTGTCGACAAGCGCGTCGCGCCGAACGTCGATCTCCCGACTCATTGCCCCTTCGCCGCGCGACGCTCACGAACAGCATTCATGATCACTTCTGCATGGTCTTTAGTCCATGGAACCGAAGGTGAATCCAGGCTATGGAGGATTAGCGCCTCCAGTTTCATCGCGTCTTGGCGCTTGCGATCTTCGCGTATCAGTTCGCGGAAGTATTCGCTCGTACTCCCATAATCCCCACTGTTGACCCGTTCGTCGACATAAGATTTCAACTGATCTGGCACGGATATGTTAACAATGGCCACTGTTCTACCTCCCTATGGCATCTACAGTGTACCAGATTTAACAAAAACACCACAGTTTTTGTTAAGGTCCACCAGTAGAAGGCGGCGGTGGCGAGGACTCTGGATCGCCCGCCGACTGATCGATCGGTTCTCGGCGACGGAGACGCAGCAGGGTCCATAGGGCAAAGGCTATGACGCAGACCTCAACCAGCCATGGGATCATGAAAATGGCGGCATTATGGATCGCTAACGTGGTTGCGGTGACTGCTGCGGAGTTAGCGAAACCGCCATGAGCGTAGCTCTGAAGAAACTCCCGGTATAGCCGACAAAGGCTATCAGTATAGCCGCAGCAAGAATCCACCTCCATGGCTCGCGCCCATTTCGAGGCTCGCTCTCATGCATAATAGCGCGGGACCTAACTGATCAGCGGCAACACGATCGTCGGCGGCTCAATGACGTGGTCCGAGCTGATCTCCTCGACCGCTGTACCGATCGCGAAGAACTCGATAACGTGGGCGCCCCACGCGTGAGACCGCTCGTGGATGTTCGCGCCGATGATGCCCTTTGCGCCGAGGTCCTCGGCTTCTTTCTGCATGCGCTCCATGGCCAGTTCGCGGCTGTCGTACAAGGCCTGCGTGTACTGCGTCAGCTCCGTGTTCTGGGTGAAGTTGCGCATGAAGGCGCCGAACGACTGGACGGCGACATGGTACACGCAGTTTCCCATAACCATGCCGAGGGGTCGATAGCCGGAGCGAAGGAGGATATAGAAGTCCTGACCCGAAAGGTCCGACGTAAACGGCCGGCCATGCTTGTTCTTGTAGCGATGGGGATCGTTCCGATGTGTGACGGCTGTACCGATGGCGACGAACTCCGCAATGTGCTGGCCCCATTCCTTATGGTTGACCTCCAGGCGCACGCCAACGATGCCGTCGGCGCCAAGCTGATGGGCCTCTTCCTCCATACGGTCCATCGCCAACTCGCGGGCGTGGTACATAGCCTGCGTCAGCACCGTCATCTCCTGGTTCTGCGACCAGGCCGACTGCTGATAGCCGATGTGGTAGATGGAGCTGCCCACGACCAGGCCGACCGGGTCGAAGCCGGCTTCCTTGACGAGCATCAGCTCGCTCGTCGAAAGGTCACTCGTAAAGAGGCGCGTCTCTTCGCTGCGGCCGCGCATCTCAACCAATCGCTCAGTAGCACGCTGCGGAATTGCTGTGATCTGCGCGTCGTCCCCGCCGGGCTCATTCTGGGCCATAATGTCCTTCCTCGTCCTACCCTAGTTTCTAATCTCTATTCTCTAGCTACTTACTCGACCGTCGCGTCTTGCGCGACGAGCGCGACTGGGGAAATACGCCCGTCGCGCAGGGAAAGTATGTTGATAGTCGGCTTCACCGCGAGCGGCGCGTTCGGTCGAATGCGGATTGCGGTGCCGATAATGCTGATGACCAGGTTATGATGCTCGCGCTCGTAGGCGGGATCCTCGCCGGGTCCGCTGAGATGGACTTCGTCGAGCTTGCGGTCGATACGGACACCGCATACTCCCGTTGCGTGAAACGCCTTGGCCTGCTCGAGAAGGTGCCGCATCGCGTGATGGCGCGCGGTACTCAAACCGGCGCTCCAGTGGACGATCTCCACGTTCTGGTAGGACCGCTCGTTCCATTCGTCCTGCTGCGTCGTGAGCAGGAACCAGGTGCAGTGGCCCCACACCAGCGCGGCCGGCTCGTAACCGGCCCGGTGCAGCGCCCACCATTCCTGGCCGGACAGGTCGCACATCCACGGATCTTTCGGAGGCGCGCCCGGGCCCTCGACCGCCGTGCCCATCACCTGCACCTCGACAGTCTTCTCCGCCCATTCGTGCCGCACCATCGACAGGCGCACGCCGACAACCCCGTGGCCGCCGATATGACGAAGCTCCTCGCGCATCCGGCCCACGGCAAGTCGACAGGCCTCATTGTACGCTTCCGAAAGGACCTGGACCTCGCAGTCGCCCTGCGTCGATGCGTAAGCCTGGCCGACATGATAGACCGCGCTGCCGGTAACGATGCCGCGGGACTGATAACCCTCCCGACGCAGCAGCGCGGTCTCTTCCGGCGAGAGGTTGCTGGTAAAGATCACCTCATCGGCATCGGACTCGCCGATTTCCTTGAGGCGCTCGATCGCCTGCTGCGGGATGCCGCCTTGCGCCAAACTGCGCATGTCGGCCGCCTGCCGCTTCAGCTCGGCCTCGTGTATTTGCACGGCAAGCTGGGCTAGAGCGTCGCGGCGCTGCTGCTCCGCCGCTCGGGCGGCGTCTTCCTCGGGCGAATGGTGCCCCCATGGTAGGTGCAGCTTGCTGAAGATGCTGCCGCCCTTCATTGGCTGAGCGCCCGCGGCAGGCGCTTGCTGCTTGGGCATTGGCACACTGGCGATAAACTGATGCGTTGCGCCGCCGGTATCCTGGAATTGGTAGGTTACCGGAAGGACGGCCGGGTGAGTGGGCGAATACTCAAACGCGAGCGTGCTGTTGCGCGGAAGGAAGCCGACGGCGCCGGAGCTGCCGGTCCATGAGCGCCGCGTAATCGTATCGACCACACCTGTGATCGCATGCTCGTCGCCCCCGTTGATCGCCCCGGCCTGCAGGTTCACGCCGACGCCGATGAAGGCCTTGTCCATCTCGTCGAGGATGCTGGTGTGGCTGTGGCTGAGGTGCGCGTGATGGTGCGACGTCACGAGCGGAACGCCCTGGCCGCTGGCTGCCGCTTCGATCTGCTTCAGGAAGGCTTCGTCGACACCTTCGCCGGCGCCGACGAAGTGGATACGGAACGCGTACGGCGTCTCTGGCTTTACCTGCGGCACGAGCTCGTTCGTGACCAGGGCCAGGACCTCGTTCTTGTCCGCAAACTCGCCGTCGGTGATGACGATCAGGTACAGGCCGGCGCGCTGTTTATATTTCTTGATCACGTGCCGAATGGCCGCAGAAACGTAAGTGCCGCCGCGCGGCGGATTGGCGCTGACGGCGTTCTGCACATCGTAGTTCGTGCGCATATGGCCGGCGTCGGAGATCCGGTCGTCATAGAAGATGAGATCGTAGCCCGATCCGGCGACGACGGCGTAGTTGTGGATGGCCAGCGCCACATTGTGGACGTGCCCCTCGTTGAAAGTCTCCTGCATCGACCCGCTGCGGTCGAGCAGAACGGCCAGGGTCATGTCGGGATTTGTCAAGGAGCCGGAGATGTCGCGCCGGAAACGGAGGTTGATCTGGGCTGCGGGCAATCCGCGCACACTAGGCACTATCTGGTAGTGGATCCCCGCAATAAGATCCGGGCGCGGGTTGGATAGGCCCCGGCTGAAGCTCATATAAGGGCCATTGCCGATTCCGAAAAGGCGCATGTTGTCGATCCCTTCGAGGTAGATCGGTTCCCAGCGATTGTACCAGGAATCCATCCGAATTGAGCAGCATCAATTAGGGCGCTTAGCCGGCATTCTCAGATGTGTGTTGCATGGCAGCAGTTCGCGTGTATATGCCGTCTCAGATACGAATTACCGGTAGCGTAATTGGCATAGTTCATGCTGCGTCATCCACTGCACGGCAGTGCGCCGGACCCGAACAATACCGTCTACAAGGTACGCGTCACAGGAGACAATCATGCCAAGACAGGATAACTTCCCGGTCGCCGGGCCGATCTTCGGCGAGCCGGTCTTCAACGAGAGTGGCAATCCAACGCCTGATCCGGGAGCTTTCTCCACACCGCATCCTTCCGATACGCAGATTTACAACCAGATTCAGGACTTATTGACCAAGGACGTTGTCGCATTTCCGCAGATGCAGGGCCAGCCGGGCGACCTGTACAGCCTGGCAACCGCGTACGGTCCAAGCGGCGCTCAGACCGTGCAGACTATTCAGGCCCAGGGTCAGATCCTGTTCCACGTCGCCGGCGACAGCGGAGCGTCGAGCTCACGCAAGTACGCCGACGAAATTAGCGTCGCCGATGCCCTCAGCAACGACATCCACTCCCTCGACCCGTCGACACGGCATGCCTTCCTCTTCCATGTTGGCGACCTGGTTTATGACTTTTGCGAGACCCAGTACTGGTACGACCAGTTCTACGACCCGTTCCGCAACTACCCGGCGCCGATCTTCGCCATTCCGGGCAACCACGATTCGTTCGTAGTGCCGAACACACCCGCCGGACAGGAGCCCCTGACTACCTTTATTAGCAACTTCTGTGCCTCGCAGCCGGTGGTGACGCAGGAGGCGGGGTCGCTGCATCGAACAGCCATGACGCAGCCTGGCGTCTACTTCGCGCTCGATGCTCCCTTCGTACGGATCATCGGGCTATTCAGCAACGCGCTCGAAGACCCGGGCGTGATCTCCAGCGAGAACGGCAAGTGGGCGGGCGTTCCGGACTTCCAGCTCGCCTTCCTCACGGCCCAGTTGCAACGGGTAGTCAGCGAGAACTACACAGGAGCGCTGATCATTGCCATGCACCACCCGCCATTCTCCTACTCGCCACCGCCGAACGGGAGCGGCGGAGGCGGCGTGCACGGCGGTAGCCAGGCAATGCTCGCCCAGATCGACACCATCTGCGCGGCGCAGAATGTCTATCCGCACGCGATCCTGTCAGGCCATGCCCACAACTACCAGCGGTACACGAGGTCGATCACGTTCAACGGCAGCCAGATCCAGGTGCCGTTCATTATCATCGGCAACAGCGGGCACAACGTCAACCCGCTGACGTCAGCCAGGGCCGGATCGCCGGCCTCAGAACCGAACTTCGGCGACGACGTCAGCTACCTCGACGCCAACCCGGTTGTCCAGTCGACGGGCTTGAAGATCGTGGAGTTCGACGACGCCAACTACGGCTACCTATCCGCAATCGCCACGCCGACGCGGCTCACCATCACATACAATCAGGCTGGGGGAAGCGGCGCCGGCCCCGGGTTTACGCCGGTAACGGTCAACCTGCAGAGCCACACGATATCGTGACCCCCAATCGTGACAGGCCAACAAGAATCGGTCGGATGCGACTGATCCGACCGATTCTTGGCTTTTGTCGGCCTCACCCACGCCGCCGCCCTGCCCCAACGCCTTCCGATCGCCATCGTCGAGGCGGCTCGGACTTGCGGGTTCAGCAACGTCGAGCACTTCCACCGCCTCTTCCGCCGAGCCTAGGCTGCACGCCGGGCGAGTATCGACAGCGAGGCGGATTCTCGATGGCTGGCAGTGGTCGACTATGAAAAGCTCGTGCCGAAGCCAGGAGAGTCAACTGTCGGTTGCTTCGGGCGAACACGCTCGCCCCGAAGCCAGCCAGTCGAGTATTGGTTGAATTGACGACGAGACCCTAGGCGTGTGAACAAACGTTCGACAATGGCGCTTCGCTGCTGGTATAATGCTGCCATGCCGGTGTACACCTATGACTGGACGCGGTTCTGGTTACCTCACGATGGGACTCTACCACTAGCTGACGACGGTTACCTGAGCGACCCGGAGGGTGGCTTGTTCTCAGCTATCAATACTGGACATCTGAAGACGCTTGAGCAGTGGGAGCAGAAACGCTGCCTCGTTCTATTGGGTGAACCAGGGGCTGGCAAGAGCAGAGTAATTCAGCAGTATGTCAAACCGTTCAGGCAAGGTATTCGTTCGAACGGCCACTATGTTCAACATGTCGACTTAGTGACCGGGGACAGCGAAAGCCAGATCACTGAGATCATCGCTAGCGACACGACTTTTAATGCTTGGCTGAATGGATCTGGGACGCTAGACCTCTTTATCGATAGCCTCGATGAAGGCCTGCTGAGAGTGGGCTCGGTCGCAAGCCTCTTGACCAAAATGCTTCCAAAGTATCATCTCGACAGATTGTTCCTTCGGATTTGCTGCCGCACGGCCGACTGGCCACTCATGATGCAGGACAAGCTCGTTGAATGGTACGGGCAATCGGAGTGCTCCGTACTTGAACTCGCTCCGCTTCGGCGCAAGGACGTAATCGCCGCTGCGAACACTCGCGGCATCGACGGTCTGGGCTTTCTTGATGAAGTTGCCCGCGTCGACGCCGTCCCGCTCGCGATAAAACCAATAACTCTCGATTTTCTGTTCACGTCATACAAGAACAACACCGCCAAGGGCTCGCTCCCTCACAGCCAATGGAAACTCTATGAACTCGGCTGTAGCCGCATGTGCACCGAGATCAAGGACACCCGGCGAACATCAAGACTCACCGGCTCGGTACAGCCAAGTGACCGGATGGCGATTGCAGGGCGAATTGCCGCCTTAAGCCTCCTGTCCAACCGCTATGCTGTGTATACGGGCGTCACAGTCGAAGCGGGACCGGCGACGGCGCTGACTATTGACGACATCAGAGGCCAAGTGAAGCGAAGTGGTAGCCCACAACTCCTGAACGTGGATCGACCTGGTGTCGAGGAAACTCTTGGAACGATGTTCAGCTCGCGTGGATCAGAACTACTTGGATTTGCGCACCACTCGTACGCAGAATTTCTCGCCGCTTGGCATTTGCATCAATGTGATATGCCGTTCGAACAGCTCGAGAGCCTGTTCTGGCACCCGGACGGCGAGCTTGTCCCTCAGTTGCACGGTACGGCTGCCTGGTTGTCGAGCATCCGCACCGACATGTTCGAGAAGGTACTTGCAACCAATCCAGACGTGCTGTTAGGAAGCGACCTAGAGGCCAGGACGGAGTCCGATCGAGCGGAGGTTGTTCACCGACTGCTAACACCATCCGCTAACCGGACATTTCGCGACCGAGCTGGCGCAATCCATCAGAGCCGCTTGCGCAAATTGCGCCATCGCGGATTGGCTGCCCAACTAGAACCGATCGTCGCTGACCATGGCATTGACATGGCCATCCGCAGCACTGCTATCGACATTGCCGTGGCATGCCAGGTCACTGACGTTCAGGACAGTCTCCTCACACTGGCTCTCGACGATTCCGACGATATCAACGTCCGCGTCTATGCGGCATATGCCCTCAGCAAGATTGCCGACCGTGATACCCGCAGCAAACTCCGTCCTCTGCTAAATGACCAAGTCCAGGGCGACATCGACCACGAGCTTGAGGGCTGCGTGCTCATGGCATTATGGCCAGATCACCTGACCGCCGCAGAATTGTTTCCGATGCTGCATCACTCACGCTCGAATCTCTACGGAACCTACGCCTCCTTTCTCCACAATTACGCCGGACCGAGGCTCAAGCCGGAGGATTTGCCCGTAGCCCTCGCCTGGGTTGAGAGTCAGCCAACCAACCGCGTTGAGATGCAGCATAGCGACCAGTTGATCGGAGCGATTCTCACATTGGCCTGGGACAACCTGGATGACGTCCGCGTCCTAATGCCATTCGCTAAGATCTGTCTGTCTCTCCTCAAGAGCTATGTCGCTATCATCTCCAAACGGATAGAGCCCAATAACCAACTGGTCATTTACTCGGACGACGTACGACGCCGACGGCTTGTCGAAGCTATAATCGACGAAATAACTGATGCCGAGAGAGAAACGTACCACCTGATCCATTCAGCCACACCGATACTAATCCCGGAAGACATCCTTTGGTTGACTGAGAGGCTTGATCTTGTTGTCGGCCAGCCCTCATATGAAGTCTATTTGCAAGCCCTTGGTCGGCTGTATCGGCCGGGCCCATGGGAAATAAACGATCGCGTCGTACATGCATGCCGTCTGCATCCCCGTCTGGCAGAGGAACTCAAAGTCTGGCTCGATCCAGTTCCAATTCGTTCGCCCGAGTCAGACGAGATCAGGAAACTCTACGCCCGACACAATGCAGCTTCTCAACCTAAGGCGATTCCGCTCGTTGATCCGCCCCCCGCCACACGGATCGCCAGTAGCCTCGAAGCTATAGAAGCGGGCAACTGGGATTGGTGGCGCCGACTCTGGCTGGACCTAACCCTTGAGCCGAATAGTCAGCAGTATAAGTATGCCGCTGACATTACCGCTGAGCCCGGCTGGCAGGCAGCAAGCACTGCGACTCAGAACCGAATTTTGGCTGCCGCAGAGCTGTACATAACTCAACAAGACCCGCGAAACGATGAGTGGTTCGGTACTAACGCCTATCCCGATAGGGTACTAGCAGGGTATGCGGCCCTCCGACTGTTAGCGCTCAAAGATCCCGCGGTATTCGCCAACGTGACAGCGGAAACCTGGACTAAGTGGGCTCCGATCCTCCTCGCTCATCCGATGTCCGGCAGTAACGCCGAACACGAACAGAATAGGCGCCTCTTGGTAGCGGCGTATAGCAAGGTCCCAGCCGAGCTCACCGATCGGCTCGTAGAGCTCATTCGCGCTGAGGACGCCGCCAATGATTCGATTTTTGCCCTACGGCAAGCCGAATGCCTCTGGTCTCCGGCTCTTTCCTCTAGGCTACTCGACCTGATCGATGAAGCACAACTGAGCAACAGGAACTATGGTGAGATCCTTGGTGCGGTGCTCACCCAAGACGTAGCCACCATCGGCGACCAGCGCAAACGGGCTCTCGAAACTGCTAGGAAGGCAATTGAGGGATATCCAGAGCCCGATCGCAGACCAATTTCAGTGGAAGTCGGTAGGATCGCGGCACTTGAGTGCGCCGACGATCTTTGGAGTGACGTGTGGTCAGCTATCCAATCAGACGAAGACTTTGGTAGGAATGTTCTAGAGGGCATTGCGAATCACGATAGCCATGCATCTCGACTAGCCCCTAATCTGAGCGAGAACCAACTCGCTGACTTATATATATGGCTCGTGGAACACTGCCAGGACACAGAACACGCCGACCACGCTGCTGACCCACTTATCAGCCGGGACCCGCCCCTGGTGTTTTGGCGCCACATGCTCATTCGCGCACTCGAGGAGCGCGGAACATTAGCGGCTTCCACAGCCCTTTGCTCGATCGGCCATTCTCACCCAGAATTAGGCTGGATACAAGACGTCATTTTGCGGGTTGAACATGTGATACGTCGAAGATCGTGGGTTCCACCACTCCCAAACGATGTAGTAAAACTGCTTGACGACCATCAGCGACGTTGGGTTCAGTCGGGCGAACATCTATTGTCTGTTGTCGTCGACTCCCTTGGACGACTTCAGCAAAGTCTCCAAGGGGTAACGCGCCGAGCTCCCCTTCTATGGAATCGTCAGAAGGACGGCACTTGGTGGCCGCGCGACGAAGAAGAAGTATCCGACTACATTAAGTCACATCTTGAAGGTGACCTTAAGGGCCGTGGACTCGTTGCTAACAGGGAAGTTCAAATATTGAAGGGCTCAGGCGGGACGACAGGGCAGGATACGGACATATACGTCCAGGCCGCAAGCAAAGACATTCACGGAGATCCCGGCGACATCATAACGGTCATCGTCGAGCATAAATGCTGTTGGAACGCCGAACTAATGACAGCCATGAAAACTCAACTTGTTGATCGCTACCTCAATGAGAAGGAATGCGTATACGGCCTGTACGTCGTGACCTGGTTTGAATCGCCGAAAATGGATCCGTCGGACAATCGCAAGCCACCGACACTGAGCCGGGCCGAAGTCGCCGAGGCCCTCGCGGTCCAGGCGGACCAAGTGACAAAGAACGGTCTAGTGGTAAGATCCGTCGTGCTCGATGCGTCACTCTAGTAGGCTATGATGGAGCGCCAACGGTTCCTAACTCCAGTTTTGGATACTTCAAGGCCATGCCAAGGAGGAGAAGCATCTATGTCCGATGTCTCACTATACATTTCCGGCTTCTCAGCATTGCTCTCGCTAAGCGTCGCCGTTTACAACGTGTATGATAAGCAGATTGGCAAGAAGCAAGAGCGCCGGGCGAAAGCGCCGTATCTCATGGCGAACCTCCTACCGGTTGCGGTGGGTCCGGAAAACGGGCAGTATAGGTTCGACATAGCAATCAAGAACTGCGGCAACAATCCCGCAGTCAATATCTGCGGGTCCACCATCATGGTCCTTGACCTCACGCAAAAGACGCCTGGCGGGCGCGTGAGTGTGCCGAAGCTCCCCTTTACGAATGCCAATGGCCTACCAGGCGGCGTGGAGTACACGGTCAGTTTTCCCCTAAAACTGGCTCATGTGCCCCCACAGCATGTCCGGGTCGAGCTGTCCTATACCGATGCACTCGACGGTTCGCGTCACAAAATGAGGTACGGCTATTATTGGGGCGGTAGCGACGAAACGGGCGCAATACGGCCACTATCGCGTGAGGAGTTGGAACCGCTTAATACATTCCTAGACGATACGAACGTACACATCTCATAAAGGACGGCGCCATTCTCGACGTCCACCACGCCCAGAGCAATTGTGATCCTATAGTACGTATAGACTGATAGCCCAAGATATGAAACGCGCCATATGGGGGTATAATGAACATACGTTCGTCCACATCGCCGACAGGCTGAGCCGGACCAGGCAACAACGTCCGTTGGCCGACTATCCGACCGCACTCACGCACGTCCCAGACCAAAACCCAACCCAAATGGCCAGACCCTCCAAAATGCACGCCCGGACGGCGCGACGCCATTCGCCCGACTCACCAACGCTGCCGCCTCGACTGCTTCTTGCAGCCTAGAAGACGCCACCAGGTCTGGCAACAGGTCTTATTCGACCGGAGGCGCCGGCCAATCACTTCTTGACGAGCCGATTTAGCAAGGAGACGGTCCCCTCATCCGTTTCGGACTGAAGTAGATCACGAGCCAACTCCACCGCCTTTGAGGACGTGCGCAAGGAGATCGACTCCGCGGCATAGTACCGCACGGCGGCATAACGGCTCTTGAAGGCATCACGAACCAGTGGTAGCGCATATTCGTCGGGCAGTTTCTTA
>Ga0206878_10214_pt1 | contig 23307 bp, 15 predicted proteins | sample Alteio_BWOrgCont_8_FD_152621 | JGI IMG/M metagenome (GOLD analysis project Ga0206878, IMG submission 152621) | Enriched cells from forest soil in Barre Woods Harvard Forest LTER site, Petersham, Massachusetts, United States -... | ecosystem: Environmental > Terrestrial > Soil > Temperate forest >... | reverse complement strand
GTGTGGAACGAGACTTCCCCAAGTCTCCGCCGCCAACCTTGCAGGTAGATCCGACACCCACTTTGCGGCCTCAAATGCCTAGACCGTCGATTAGTCCGCCGTCGCCTTCGCCCGCGCGGAATGCGACGGCCGTGGCGGAACTTACAGCTCGGGCTATTCGCTACTATGCCGAGCGACTCGGCCCATTCCCCTACAGTCAATTGGCTTTGACTCAGATGCCAGGACGAGAAAGCCAGGGTTGGCCGGGGCTGATTTTTCTCTCCTCCTATGCTTTTCTGGATCAAGAGGAGCGTGCGCGTCTCCATATGAATGATGCCGGCGCATTGGTTGCCCAACAGGTCCCCGCGCACGAGGCCGCGCACCAGTGGTGGGGAGACCTGATCACATGGGCTACTTACCGAGATCAGTGGTTTTCGGAGGGCTTGGCAAATTATTGCTCACTGATGATGCTGCAAGAGAAAAACCCGGCGGGCTTCCACCTGATCATGGAGAAATATCGAGAGGACTTGGCTGACAAGAACCAAGACGGCAATTCTCCCAAGGATGCGGGGCCGGTGACCCTGGGAAGCCGGCTACTTTCGTCTCACTTTCCGGAGGGATACGAAGCCATTAGCTACGGAAGGGGGACATGGCTGTTCCACATGCTGCGGTCGATGTTGCAGGACACCGGCGGGAATGTTGGGAGAAGAGATCCGAGTGGCAGGATTGTAGAAGAGCCCTTTGTGCGGTCTCTGCGCAAAATCCGGGAGCGGTACGAAGGGAAGGCCATCACCACGCGGGAACTGCTTAACGTCTTTGCTGAGGATTTACCCCCTGCGTTGCGATACGAAGGCAAGGCTTCGCTCGACTGGTTCCTAGACGGCTGGGTGAATGGCACTTCTCTGCCCAAGCTCGAGTTGCACGGTGTCAAATTCGCACCGAAGGCAAACACTATGGTCGTAAGCGGAGTGATCCTGCAAAAGGACGCGCCGGAAGACCTGGTTACGAGTGTTCCCATTTATGCCGTGGTCCCGGGCAAAGCTCCTGTGCTGGTGGGGCGCGTGTTTGCCGACGGGCCGGAGTCTTCGTTCCGACTGTCTGCACCGGTGGGAACACACAAGCTTTTGCTGGATCCAAACGAAACCATCCTTACCGCTCCAAAATAACGAACAGGACCCAGCGTCCGCTTGAGCCAATCTTGCGGTGTTATCTGCCGAACGATATCCCGGATCGGAACCCGTTACGCTCGCATTTCCCAAAACAGGCAATGACGGTGCGAGAGTCAGCGCTTCGTGATGCGTTTTGCAGAGCTAAGTGGCCGATCATCTTTCATTTGCACTCGCATTGCTTTCAGAACCAACGATGGCAATTGATCTGCTGGATGGAGAACAATCCAGGAGCGAAGGCTTGAATTCTTGTACGGGAGCAGCGGGTGAAAACCACGGTAGTGAGCCGGCGATTAGCGAAACCATAACGGGCGCTGCGTTCGCCGAGGCCTCCGAGTGGAGCGGGCCAGAGACCATTCTGCTGGTAGAAGACGAAGCGTTCGTGCGAAATGCGACGGCCGAGGTCCTCGAGTCAGCGGGATACAGACTGGTGGTTGCCGGAAGCGCGGCAGAGGCACTAATGGCTTATCGCAGTTGCTCAAGGCCTGTCGATCTGCTGCTTGCCGACATCGTCATGCCCGGGAAGGACGGCCGCGAACTGGCGACTGAACTGGAAAATTTCTATCCGCGCGCCCGGGTTCTGTTCATGAGCGGCTATGCGGAACAACTCGCCTGGTGCGGGTCGTCCGCCTGCGGCAAACATTACCTGGCCAAGCCTTTTTCGATCCCCATGCTGTTAAGGCGTGTGCGCGAGGTGTTGAACAAACCGGTTGATTCGGGAGAGAGCGCTAAATCGCGCGTGCCTTGCGGTAGCGCGTAGCTTGCAAAATCTCGTGAGAAATCTGGGATAGAGGCACAACCCGGTCGAGAATCCCCATCTCCGCGCAAACGCGAGGCATGCCGTAGACCGCACAACTCGCCTCATCCTGGCCCACTGTGAGACCGCCCTCACGATGAATAGCTTTCATTCCCTCCGCGCCGTCCGCTCCCATACCGGTCAGGATGATGCCCATCGCCTGGGAATGAAACGCAGAGGCGACCGACTGCATGGTGATGTCGACAGACGGAATGTGCATCTGATTTTCCGGCTTGATGGAAAGGGAAATGACCGTTCGCGAGTTACTCGGCCGGCCCACAGTCATCTGAAATCCCGTAGGAGCAAGGTAAACCGCTCCCGGCTGGATTACTTCTCCCTGGGAAGCTTCGCACACGGAAACTGCGCAAAGATTGTTCAGCCTCGTGGCAAAAGGAGCGGTGAAACCAGCCGGCATGTGCTGGACAATCAGAATTGGAACTGCAAGGTCGGCGGGAAGAGTCGGGAGCATTTCCTGCAATGCTTTAGGGCCTCCGGTCGAGACCCCGAGCGCAATAATCGCCGGGGCAGAGTGCGACACCGCCCTTGCAGGCGAGTTCGCCGCGCGGGGAGGCTTCCGCAGGAGGTCGAGACGATGCTGCGAGCGCCGCGACTCGGCGGCCGCCTTGATCTTGGCGATTAGATCTTCACCGATGTGACGAATATCCAGCGACGCGGCAGATAGCTGCTTGGGCACGTAATCATCGGCTCCCGTGTCCAGACACTGCACCCGGTCTTCCACCCGGCTGCGCTGTGTGAGCACCAGCACTGGCAAGCTTGGCCGCTTCAGCCGCAGATGCCGCAACACGCTCACGCCATCGAGCTTCGGCAGGTTCAGATCGAGGATCACCAGGTCATAATCGAACTCAGTGCCCATGGCCCGCGCCTGCTCACCATCTTCCACCACGTCGACCGCATAGTGCTCCCCTTGCAGTCCCTGGCGCACAAATCCGGCCAGAGCCGCATCATCTTCCGCAATCAGAATCCGCATAAGTGGGCCTTAATCACATTGCGATTCTAGTTAGAGAAACCTCAGTTGAAACGGAAACCGTTTCGCACGAAGGTGAGTGTTTCCGGGAAGGGATTGGGGTTTCAAAACGGGATTGCAATCGGCGGGGATTTTGATCTTGACGCAGTCCACCCTCATCATGAGAATTGCTTTGCACTTTGCAACGACAGGTGTAACGCCCGCAGAGAGAAAACCACCTATGTGTTTCTCGGCAACAGCGAACTTTGTCGGCAGCGGCGTTCTGGGCGCCGTCGGCGTAGTCACCCTAACCAGAGTGAAGCACCGCCGCGAACTGCTCTTCGCCTCCTTGCCCTTGTTATTCGCCATTCACCAGTTCATCGAGGGATTCGTCTGGCTTGGCCTTGATGGTATTCTCTCGCCCGCGGTCGCTCACGACATGGGCGCGGCATTCATGCTCTATGCCCAGGGATTGCTCCCTTTCCTGCTGCCTCTCAGCGTGCTGCTGTTTGAGCCGACCGCAAACAGCCGCCGGCGCATGCTCCCATTCCTCGTGATCGGCGCAGCCACCACGCTCTACATCCTGTGGGCTCTCACCGCATTCCCGACGCAGGTCTACATCAAAGCCAACAGCATCGTCTACATCAATCAAGCGACCAACAACGAGGCCGTAGCGGTGATCTATGTAATCGCAACCTGCGGATCGTTATTCTTCTCAAAGATCAGGCCAATGATCCTCTTCGGCATAGCAAACCTGGTGATCCTCCTTGTAGTAATGGAGGTCAAACGCTACGCCTTCACCTCGCTCTGGTGCGCTTACGCCGCCGTCGCAAGTGTGATCATCCTAGCCTACTTCTGGAGAAGCCACGCAAGCCGCCCCTTCGCCTACGCCTAGCAAAGGTGTCTTGAAGCTGATAGAACCAGACATTAATGAGGAGAAGCGAATGAGAACCCGACTAGCCATCTTCCTACTCTGCATCCTGTTAGCGTCGAGCGTCCTGGCCCAGACCACAACGACAACAAAGAGCGGATTTTTCAAAACTTCCGACGGCGTCCGCATCCACTACCTCGAGGCCGGCAGCGGACGCCCCCTCGTTTTCATCCCAGGCTGGACCATGCCGGCGTGGATCTGGCAGAAACAAATCGACGAGTTCTCCAAGCGCTACCACGTCATCGCCGTCGACCCGCGTTCCCAAGGCGAGAGCGACCAACCGTCGTACGGCCACCTGCCGGAAACCCGCTCTCGCGACTACAAAGAACTCGTGGATCAACTGGGCTTGAAGCGGCCGGTGCTGATCGGCTGGTCCATGGCGTGTGGTGAACTAGTCAAGTATGCCGAACAATTCGGCACCGATAACATCGGCGGTCTGGTGCTGGTGGATGGCTTTCTCGCGGACAAGCCCAGCCCGGAGATGTTCGCCGGCATCTCCCAATGGATGAACCAGCTTCAACAGGATCGCCAGAAACAGGCCGACGGCTTTGTCCGCACAATGTACAAGAAGCCACAGCCAGAGGATTACCTGAAGCGCGTCGCAGACGCATCCGCCCAGGTTCCAGCCGACACCGCCGTCGTGCTCATCTACGACATGTTTGCCGTAAGGGATTTCTCAACCGGCCTAACCCGACTCTCCGCGATGAAGACGAATCGGCCCGTGCTCTTTATTTATCAGCCCGAATCGCAACCGAGCGCCGACTACCTGAAATCGAAGCTGGGAGACAAGCTCCAATTGGAGCGCTTCGACGGCGACGGCCACGCCCTCTTCGTCGATGATCCGGAGAAATTCAATCGGGTTCTGGAAGATTTCCTGCAGAGCGTCCGCTAATGATTTACCCGGAGGACGCGGGGGCGGGCGGCCAGCCGCCGCAAAGTTACAGACCCCAAGTCGCAGCCATCGTCAAAACAGAAACTTCAGCGCCACCTGAATCACGCGTGGACCGACATCCGACTGAATCTGCCCAAATGTCGGCGATTCAATGTCGCTGACCGGCAAGCGGAAATTTGTATGGTTCAGCACATTAAACAATTCACCGCGGAATTGAAGTTCTTTGGATTCCGTTAACCGAATGTTCTTGAATGCCGAAGCGTCCCAGTTCACGTATCCCGGGCCCTGGACTACGTTCCGGCCTTCGTTCCCGAAGACCTCGAACCGGCCTAGAGGATCCGGCTGGAGCGGCTGAAAGGCATTTACGTTGAACCATTCCCGCGGCGTGCGCGGACCGGAGTTTGGGTTCCCAATCAGATTGGGGCGGTTCGCAGAAAATCCAGTGATCTCGGGTGCCTGCCCTTGCAGCGAAACGTCGTTCGAGTCGAATACCGTGAATGGCCCCCCACTCATAGCCGTGAATATCCCGTTCAACTGCCAGTTGCCGAGAACTTTGCCGTACCAGTTACTCGAATGCTGTAAGAACGGGAGGCTCCACTGATAACTCAGCACGAAACGATGGTGGGAATCGAACATGGACCGGCCACGCTCGGCGGTGAGATCAAACGGGTCCTGCGCCAGGTCATTTTCTCCGGCAACAGGTTGCGAAGCGGAGCCGGTAATGTTGAAGGAAGATACATCATCGATGGAATGCGACCACGTGTAGGACGCAAGGAATGACAGGCCGTGGCTGAAGCGCTTGCGCAAACTGGCTTCCAGCGCGTTATAGCTGGAATTTGCGATGCTGGCGATCTCACCGACCGAACTGTAAACGCAATTGCCCGTAGGATCCGCCAGCGTACATCCGGAATAGAGACGACGGTAGTTCACATTGCTCTCGGTCGAGATCGGACACGGGTTCGCCACCGAACAGCCAGTGCTGGTCGTGTCCACGCCAGGGACAAAAACTGGCGGATTGCCTTCGATAAATCGCGGCAGCCGCACTCCGGTCGTGCCCACGTACCCTAACTGAAACAGCCAGTCCTGGCCAAGAGACTGCTGAATATTCAGATTCCAATCCTGCGCGTAGGGTAGATGCAGGTTGCGAGCAACTACGAGCAGGGTCATCGGCTCGGGGAAAGCCTGGCTGAAAGGATTCGGCGTAAAAAACGGATTGGCAAACGAGTTCACGGGACTGATTTGCTGGGTCTTAAGATAAGGAGGAGAGCTGACTGGATCCTGCAGCGGACCACCCTCTCCGGTGTAGTACGGCTCGTAGAAAATTCCATAGGCCGCGCTGATCACGGTTTTGGAGTTGCCACGCGGGTCCCAGGCAATGCCGAAGCGCGGAGCGAAGGCGGTTTTCTGTGTTGCAATCAAGCCCGCAGGCACGCCTGGATCACCCGGATAGAGAAGCCCCGCTGGAGCATTCGGAACCACGCGCGATTGTGCTCCGGGAACAAACAGATTCACCTCGTTGTGCCTCTCCGTCGAGGGAAAGGGCAGCTCGTAGCGAAGGCCCACGTTCAGCGTCAGGCGAGACGTGACTTTGTAGATGTCCTGCCCGTAAGTGTCCAGTGCCCGGTCGCGGATTTCACGGGCGAAGTTGCCTCCTCCTTGCAGAAAGACCACTGGATTGCCCGACAGGAAGCTGGCAAATCCGTCGCTGTATGGGAAGGTGGCGAACACAAAGAAGCCATTGCTGGCGATACCCTGCAAGGCATTGATCTGGTCCCGCCGATAGCCTCCGCCGAATTTCAGTTCATGGCGACCGTGGATCCAGCTCAGAGAGCCTGAAACATCGAATGTATTCTGAAACGTGTTGCGCGGTCCCGTGATGGGGTCGCCCACCGAGGCATATCCCCCGACCTGAATGAAAGGAGGCCCGGCGGCCGAAGGCAGCGTCGGAGCGTACTGGAACCCCAGGTCCGAGGGAGACTCATGATTCAGATGCTCGTCCAGCAGAAACTCATTGCGGAGATACGAAAAACGCGCGACCCCGATGGTGTGGGAGGAAAAAATGTGGGTCTCTTGCGTGACAAAATTTTGTGCGCGGTCGTACTCGCCTACTGGAAAGCCCGGCACGTTTGCACCTACCGGCGAAAGCGGATCTGTCGTGGGGCCACTGCTGTACATGTAGCGGAAATTGAGAGTGTCGGTACTCGAAAGATAATGATCCAGGCGCAGTCCAAACTGGTCGTTATTCTCGCTCAGCGTCTGCGTGGCGATGAATCCGTTTTCTCCAACGTTTGGCAAAGGGAAAAATGGCAGCACATTCGTCGCAATGGGATCGATGGAAGTCAGCTGGTTGTTCAGAACCGGCACCGGCAGCGGACCTTCGGCAAAGTTTAGGAGTTGCCCCGAGAAATCGGGCTGGTGAGTTTGCTGATTGGTGCAGATTCCGCCCACAAATGCGTCCGTAGGAATGGAAGTGCACAACTCCCCGAAGTTGCCCGTCCGTTCCGCCGCGGAAGGCACGGTTGCCGGCACGCTCTCACCTTCCCGGTTGCGAAAGCCTTCGTAATATCCGAAAAAGAAAGTCTTGTCCTTAACGATCGGTCCGCCAAACGTCGCGCCGAATTGGTTTTGCTTCAAGGGTTGAACGCTGTGAGTGAAGTAATCGGACGAATCCATTGCGTCGTTACGAAGGAACTCCCAGGCAGCCCCATGAAACGAATTGGACCCTGACCGCGTTACGATATTGGTCGTGGAGCCGGTGTTGCGTCCGAACTCCGCATTCGCGTTGTGGCTAAGAATTTTGAACTCGGCAATCGCATCGATCGGTGGCTTGAGAACAAATCCTCCGTCCACGGAGCTCACATTGTCGGCGCCATCAATCAGGAAATTATTCGATTCCGGACGCTGACCATCGACCGCATAGGCCTGATTCTGTCGCGCCGGACCACCGGCTTCGAGCAGTCCCGGAGTCAGGGGTACCACTCCAGGCTGAAGAAGTCCCAACTGGGCGAAGTTACGCCCATCGAGCGGAAGGTCGAGAATCTCACGCTCCATCACGGTCTGGCCGAGACTGCTGATTGTGCTCTGCACCAGCGCAGCATCCGCGCTCACTTCGACTTGCTGCGTCTCCGACCCCAGCTTGAGGTGAATGCTGACCGTCGCCGTTTCGTTCACATCCAGCGAGATTCCTTGCTGCAAGTACCTCCGGAATCCTTTCGCCTCAACCTCTAACTGATAGTGCCCAATCGGGAGTTCCACCAGAACGTATTCTCCCTGATGATCCGTAACCGCAGCACGAGTTAACCCGGTTTCGACCTGCTTCGCCGTAACCGTAGCACTCCGGACAATCGCCCCGCTCGGGTCCAGCACAGTTCCACCAATGCTTCCTGTGATTTGCTGTCCAGAGACGTTCAAACTTACGAGGTTCAAACCTGCAAAGATTGCCGCGAGTACAAACGGAAGTTTCCTCAGACCACTCACGTATCTCCCCATTTTCCCCCGAATCCCCATTACGATTGAGATGAAGAACATCCACGGCCAGACATCTCGCTCACAGAATCTAAAGTCCGGCGATTATAGGGAGACTCAGCGGTGGGTCAATAATGCGAAAGCAGTATTCAATGCGAAAGCAGTATTCGCTTCTGCTAAAGCGTGGAGAAACGTAAGCGTCCGGAGCGATACGACGGCCACGGCCACGCCATCTTCGTCGGCGACCAGAGAAATTCAACCACGCGCTCGCAGACTTTCTGCAAAGCCTCCTCAGATGATTTACACGGAGGACGCCGGGCGCTTCGTCCCGCCCCGCAACAGCTTCCAGGCTTCCCGGTAAACCTCATACTTATAGCGGTCCGCTCGCAGGGCCTGAACCGGATATAGCATCAGCTCCGTGCCCTTCTTTTTCAAGACCGCGGCCGCCGGGATGATGTACCACACATCTTCTGGGATTACATACGCCGCGAAAAAATCGACCTGCCGCCTCGTATATCCCTTGTTCCTTTGGCTGGAAGTGAATCCGCAGAGATAGCCGTTACCCTTCCTGAAGCTCGTCGACTTCACCTGCACCCTTAGAAACCGTCGCCCGTGTTCCACTCCTACGTCGTAAGGGCCCGAATCTCCCCAAGGCTTCGAGACCTTGAATCGTTTGCGCACGGCCCGCGCCATGAACTGCAGCTCCACCCACTCGCCCCGCTCCTTGAAGGTCCTAAATCCCTTGCACTTAGCCATATCTTCGCGCCGCGTTTTGCCCACAAAAAAAGGCGCGGCCCATGGGCCGCGCCTCGTTTTTCCAAATTCTTACCCTATACTTTCAGTATATCAATTTGAATAGGGTGAACCCGCCACGTTTCCCAGAATTATATCTCCGTTGCCGTGAGCCACTTAGACTCGATCGTGTAGTTTTTGCCTATTGACAAGATTTTAGGGGGCGGACACCAGCAAGGCGGTTTGCGTAGACCCTTCGTGGGAGCTCTCGGCCTCAGGATGAGAACGGCCCCGCCGAACCCCATCGGTCAATTACTCTCGTCCCGCACCTCCAGAGATAATAGAAAGACGGTCCGCAGAAGACTCTGCTGGCCCTGAGGACGTTTCCTATTCACGCCGGGACCAAACACCGATGAAGTCCCTGCTCACGCCCGGCATTTGCCTCGCGGTGATTGCGACTCTTCTGCACACGGGACTGGTCGCGCCCAGCGCCACGATCATTGCCTACGCCTTCTACACCGCGACGATCGCGGGCCTGCTGCTGGCCTGGCGATTCCATTCGAGCCGCATCTTCTTCGCTCTGCTGGTTCTGCTTCTGTCCCAGGAAGCAATCTCCTATTTCTCTTCTTCTTTCACTTCAGGACACGTCGCAGCCGGCGGACCGGGAAGAATGGCTCTGGCCGCAGTTGGCCTCCTCTTGCCCCTCAACTTTGTTCTGCTTTCGCTTCGCAAGGAAAGAGGATTCTCTTTCTCAAGCGTTGCACCGCCAAGCCTGTTTCTATTCGTTCAGTCGGTAATCGTGGGCGTGCTTTGCCGCCCCGAGTCCTCGGCTGCGGTGCGCGCTCTGCACCACCCGCTGCCGGCTCCGCTGCCGTTCGCCACGCTGCTGGCCTTCGCCGCCGCGGCGGTACTGTTGCTCACACGCTTTCTGCTGTTCCACAAGCCTGTAGAGAGCGGCCTTCTCTGGGCGCTCGCAGCTTCGTTTCTCGCACTCTATTTTGGAGGTGTGGGGCGAATCCCCACCGCTTACTTCGCCGTCGCGGCCTTCCTCCTGGCAGGCGCCATCGTCGAGACCTCCTACATGCTCGCTTATCACGACGAACTGACGACACTGCCTTCCCGGCGCGCCTTCCACGATGCCCTGCTTCGACTTCAGCCGCCCTACTCCATCGCGATGGTCGACATCGATCACTTCAAGCGCTGCAATGACACCTACGGCCACGACACCGGAGACCAGGTATTGCGTCTGGTAGCTTCACGACTGGCAAGGGTATCGGGCGGAGGACAAGCTTACCGTTGCGGCGGAGAAGAATTTGCCATTCTCTTTCCCGGCAAGACCACCGCCGAAGTTCTTGAGCATCTGGAAAAGCTCCGGGCCGACATCGAAGCCAGTACGCTTCGCCTGCGAGGCCCCGACCGTCGCCAGGAGGCGCGCGGTCCCGACCGCCGCAACCAGCGTGCGCGCGGTCGAGCTCAGACGGGACACGCCATCCGGCAACTGGCTCGCGCCACGCCGTCGGCGGAACTCTCAGTTACGGCAAGCATCGGAGTCGCAACTTCAAAGCAGGAGAATCAGTCCGTTGAAGACGTCATTCAGGCAGCCGACAAGGCTCTTTACCGCGCAAAAGCTGCAGGACGCAACCGGATCGAAACTGCCGCGCCCGGTCGGCGCCGGGTCCGCAACAAAACCGCTGGCATCGCCTGACCTACCCGCAGGAGCACGGGGTAATCCTGCATTACCCTGTGTTCCCCTGTGTCCCCTGTGGTAAAGATTTTGACCTAAGGCCCGGCAAGCCAAATCAAGGAACGTGCGGCCCGGATCGCCACATCACGGCGGGAGCATGGCGTCCGGGCTCGTACGTTTTCGCAAGCACCACAGGCCGTGCGGTCAGCCCGCGGTCGTGGGGGACGCAGATTTTTTCCGTCCACTGCCGGCGCAGGTTGGACACTTCAAGCGGATAAATGCCACGCCCTCGGATTCACCTTTAATATCCACGGGCCTGGCAACGTATCCGGTACCGCCGCAGCGCGGGCAGCTGTTCGGATCCATCCTCCCCCTCAGTTGCTAGGAGTTTTTCACCAATTTGGATTCGCACTAACACAAACTTAATCCTGTTACGAAACACGAACAGCCCGAACCCCACCGTCCGACTCCCCCGAGGGTCAAGCGGATGAGAAGCAAACTGCCGAGAGGAACGCACGCCCGCACCTCTTTCCCAGCCCATCCCAAAAGCTGTGTTAAGCTAATGAAAAACCGCACGCCGGAGAGGTGGCAGAGTGGCCGAATGCGGCGGTTTGCTAAACCGTTGTACGGGCTAACACCTGTACCGAGGGTTCGAATCCCTCCCTCTCCGCCAGCAAGTCTAAAGTGCACAGAAACTGCGCCGCCCCTTCCCTCGAAATACGCGAAAGACGCCCATTTTTTGCAATACTTCTTCTGCAAACCGGACTGCAGAGAACGGACTGCTCAGTTGAGAAGGGGTTCGCTGTGCCGGCTTTTCTCCGAAGGGCACATGTGCAGTGCGGTTTCGAGGACGGCACTCGGCGAATGCAATGCGATCAGAAGCCCTGGGATTCGGGCATCGCGAGTTGACTTTTGTCGGCATCTTGGACAGTGATTCCCGTGCTTCCCATAACCCGTTTCTGGATAACTTCCGCCTGGCCGACGATCCGAGAGGGGACGAATCGTGGCTTGTGGACGGCCCTTGGGTTAATCTCTTACTCTCCTCTTCCGGCGAGCCCTGATTTGCACTCTCGTTTCAGGGTCGCATCGCTTTCCGGTTGACTTCATCCAATGGGGTAATGGAAAAAGGCATAGCCGTATCAGTGCTTGATCTTGTGGGCATGCGAGCCGAGGAGCCAGCGGGCAATGCAATTGCCCGATCGGTGAACCTAGCGCAGCACGTGGAACAACTTGGATACAAGCGCTACTGGCTGGCGGAGCATCACTCTATCCCTGGACTGGCTTGCTCAGCCACACCGGTGCTGATTGGGCACGTGGCGGCAGCGACCAAGACGATTCGAGTGGGCAGCGGTGGCGTGATGCTGCCGAACCATGCACCGCTGGTAGTGGCGGAACAGTTTGGGACCCTGGAAGCTCTATATCCCGGGCGGATCGACTTGGGGTTGGGACGAGCTCCTGGCGGCGACTCGCAAACGATGCGCGCGCTACGACGGGATTTGGGGCATCGTGGGGATGACTTTCCAGAACTTCTCGACGAATTGCGGGGTTATCTCGGTCCGGAAAAACCGGGGCGAGTAGTGAGGGCGATTCCCGGACAGGGGAGCAAGGTGCCGATCACATTGCTGGGGTCGAGCGGCTTCAGCGCCGAATTGGCAGGGATGCTTGGGTTGCCATTTGCGTTTGCGGCGCACTTCGCCCCTGAGTTTCTGTACGCAGCAGCCGAGTTGTACCGCAAACAGTTCCGGCCGAGCGAGGTTCTGCGGAGTCCATACTTTATGGTAGCGGTGCAGGTGATTGCGGCAGAGACGGATGCGGCTGCCAGGCGGTTGTTCACGACGCCGCAGCAGCGCTTTCTGCGACTAATCCGAGACCAGCCGGTGGAATTGCTGCCTCCAGTGGATTCCATGGAGGGGATCTGGCAGGACTGGGAGAGGGCGGCGGTGGAGAGCAAACTTGGTGCGGCGATTGTGGGATCGAACGCGACGGTGAAAGCGGGGTTGGAGAAGCTCGTGGTTGAGACGGCGGCCAACGAGGTGATCGTTGTGACCGATACCTATGAACATGCGGACAGGATCGAGTCGTATCGACGCGTGGCGGGGGTTGCCGTGGTGATCGAGACGAAGTCAAGCGTGACTGCCTAAGCCTCGAGGGATTCGCGCGCGCCTGTCGGGCTAGCGATCACGAAACGAATGATTGGCAAATGCGATTGACCGCGGTCTGCTCAGGAACACTCATGCGACTCACAGCCGATCATTCATCTTCGTTTAACTGACTCAAATACATCTTTACGATACGGGAGACTTAGATTGCATGAAGAAACTTGGCTTCCTCTCATTCGGTCACTGGACACCTTCACCGCAGTCACAAACGCAGTCAGCGGCTGACACACTCTTGCAGTCCATTGACCTCGCCGTGGAAGCCGAGCGCCTCGGAATGGACGGAGCCTACTTCCGGGTTCATCATTTTGCGCAGCAACTCGCATCACCGTTTCCGCTGCTCGCGGCGGTGGGTGCTAAAACGCGAAAGATTGAAATTGGCACCGCGGTGATCGATATGCGGTATGAGAATCCTCATTACATGGTGGAGGACGCTGGAGCTGCGGATCTGATCTCTGGCGGCCGCCTGCAGTTGGGAATCAGCCGCGGTTCCCCCGAGCAGGTCATCGATGGTTGGCGCTATTTTGGCTACCGCCCGATAAAAGGTGAGGACGATGCAGATATGGGCCGGCGGCATGCCGAAGAATTTCTTGAGTTGCTGCGCGGCAAGGGCTTCGCTCAGCCGAACCCGCATCCGATGTTTCCCAATCCTCCGGGGCTTCTGCGTCTTGAGCCATACTCTGCAGGTTTGCGTGATCGTATCTGGTGGGGATCTGCTTCGAACGCGACCGCAGAATGGGCCGCGAAGCTAGGAATGAACATGCAGAGCTCAACCCTCAAATTCGACGAGACCGGCGAGCCGCTCCACATCCAACAGGCCGCCCAGATTCGCGCCTATCGCGCAGCCTGGAAGGAAGCTGGGCACACGCGTACTCCGCGCATTTCCGTTAGCCGCAGTATTTTTGCGTTGATCGATGACCGTGACCGTGCCTATTTCGGACGAGGCGGTCAGGAAGGTGACAAGATCGGGTTCCTTGACGAAGACACACGGGCGATTTTTGGCCGGAGCTACGCTGCCGAGCCAGACACTCTCGTGGAGCAGCTTAGAAACGATGAGGCGATCGCGGAGGCCGACACGCTATTGCTAACCATTCCAAATCAACTAGGTGTCGCCTATAACGCGCACGTCATGGAGGCAATTCTGACTACGGTCGCCCCAGCCCTAGGTTGGCACTAAAATCGTCGCCACAGTTGTTGAGACAATTGCCCGATATGCAGACGAAAATTAGGCCCCCTCAAGAACCTGAGGCGGTATCAGGTAAATTTCCTTAACCCATCTGTAGACTAGAGTTCCCCCGGTCCTGCCTGTATAATTCTGTTTCACCACGCCACCCTCCCCGCGCGTATTCAACCACAGTTCCGAAATAGATTTCCGGGAGACCTATGTTCGCAGTCACGCATCTGTACACGCGGCCCACGCTCGGCGCGTTCTTGCTGATCGTTTTTCTGGCCATTGGTTCTTCTAGCGCTCATGCATCGATAGCCACAACCTCGACGTCTTTGACGATCACTGCGGACGCCAGTGCAGCAACATCCGTATCTTCGGGAACTGTGGTCACGCTCACCGCGGCTGTCAACGCGGGCAGTGCCGCAGTAACGGCCGGGCAGGTGAAATTCTGCGACGCGGATGCAGCCGATTGCGCCGACATTCATCTTCTCGGCATCGCCCAACTAACCACAGCCGGTGTAGCCGCGTTCAAGTTCGTTCCGGGCCCCGGCATCCATAGCTACAAGGCAGAGTTTCTAGGAACAGCGACCGCTGCAACCAGCGCCTCGGACGCGTTGTCGCTTACCGTGAACATCGCCCCGACCACTACCATCGCCAAGAGCGGCGCCAACGGCAACTACACACTCAAAGCGACCGTCGCCGGCAAAGGCAGTACAACCGGCCCCGGCGGCGAGGTCTCGTTCCTCGACACCACCAATCAAAATGCTGTGCTCGGAACCGCCGAGTTGGGAGCCAGCACGGGATCCCTGACGTGGACCACCCCGCAATCTCCGGCAACTCAACCGCGGCCGCAATCGATCGTCGTGGCGGACTTCAACGGCGACGGAATCCCCGACATCGCGGTGGGAGTCAACGCCACCACCACCGGCGGCAAAGGCTATATCAACGTACTCCTTGGCAATGGCGATGGCACATTCCAGGCCGCCAAAACCTTCACCGCCCTGCCTGATAATCAAGCCATTGTCGCGGCTCCCTTCGTCGATGGTGGTCCCATCGACATCCTCACTGTCAGCAACTCGAGCACTGGCACTAACAATGCCCTCATTCTTACCGGCGACGGCAAAGGCGGATTCACGGTCGGCACACCCTTCTCGCTAGGGGGAGTTATCAACGTCAGCGCCCTGATCACTGACGACTTCAACGGCGACGGCAAGCAGGACTTCATCGTAGCCGGCGAAAGTTTTGGTGTACCGGTAATCGATGTCTTCCTGGGTAACGGCAACGGAACCTTCAACTCGGGAACCCTCAATGCGACGGCCGATACGACGATAACCGCTCTCGGCGCTGGAGATTTCACCGGAAGCGGCGTGTTGGATCTTGCCGTCGTGGGCAGCGATGGCTCCGTGCAAATCTTTCTTCAAGATGGCCTTGGAGACTTCTTCCCCGGAGCCAGCGTCAACGCTGGAAAATCGCCCTCCGCAATCGCCGTCGGCGACTTCAACGGCGACGGCAAAGCCGACCTCGCCGTCGCCAACAGCGGAGACAACAATGTCACCATCCTGCTCGGCACTGGTAACGGCAACTTCACCCCAAATGCGAGCCCATCGACTGGTGTTAAGCCCGCGTCCATCGCCCTGGGAGACTTCAATGGAGATGGGATTGTCGACCTCGCTGTCGCCAACAGCGGAGCAGATACGGTAACGGTGCTTCTCGGTAAAGGCAACGGAACATTCACTGCTGAACCGGCGCTCCCCACCGGCTCGACGCCTATTGCTCTGGCAGCGGGTAATTTTGACGGTGAAGATGTCTCTGACCTCGCAGTTGCCAACAGCGCGCCGACCTCCGTTGCAACCACCAGCACAGCCACAATTCTCCTTGCGGAACTCACCCAGACCGCCACAGCGACCGCCACCGGCGTTACGGTCACCAATGCGCCCACCCAGTTGGTGGACGCGAGCTATGCGGGGGACGACATCCATCGCGCGAGCGTCTCCGCAACCATCAGCATTACCGGATCGGAAAGCCAGGCCGTCGCGCCCGTCCTATCGCCGGCTGCAGGCACGTATGCCTCAGCTCAATCGGTCAAGATCACTGACGGAACTGCAGGTGCGACCATCTATTACACGACGAACGGCACCACGCCAACTGCATCCTCCACCAAATACACTGTGCCAATCGCCGTCGCAGCAACCGAGACCATCAAAGCGATCGCCGTTGAAACTGGATTCACCACGAGCGTTGTCGCGACCGCCGCCTATAGCATCGAAAAGCCGGCAGCCACACCGGTCTTCTCGCCGGCTGCGGGCACCTATACCTCAGCTCAATCGGTCAAGATCACTGACGCGACTGCAGGTGCGACCATTTATTACACGACGAACGGCACTACGCCAACCACGTCCTCCACCAAGTACACCGTAGCAATCGCCGTCGCAGCAACCGAGACCATCAAAGCCATCGCCGTTGCAACGGGCTTCACAACGAGCACTGTCGCGACCGCCGTCTACACTATCGAAAAGCCGGCAGCCACACCGGTCTTCTCACCGGCTGCAGGCACCTACCCCTCGGCTCAATCGGTCAAGATCACTGATGCGACTGCGGGTGCGACGATTTACTACACGACGAATGGCACGACGCCAACTACATCCTCCACCAAATACACTGTGACAATCTCCGTAGCAGCAACCGAGACGATCAAAGCGATCGCCGTTGCAACGGGCTTCACAACCAGCGCTGTCGCGACCGCCAAATACACGATCGCCTCACCCGCCGCCAAACCTACTTTTTCCGTAGCTTCAGGCACTTATTCCTCAGCTCAATCGGTTAAGATCTCGGACGCAACTCCCGGAGCAACCATCTACTACACCACGAATGGGGCCACACCTACCCCTGCATCCGCTGTGTACAAATCTGCAGTGGACGTCTCTGTAACGGAGTACCTGCAGGCCATCGCAGTGGCAGACGGATTTACTACTAGCCCACTAGCCGAAGCCCTCTACAGCATTGGGCCGAACATCACCGCGACGCCCGTGCTATCTCCACCACCCGGCGCCTACAGCGCAGCCCAAACCGTCACCATGACCGACGCCACGCCGGGAGCCGTCATCACCTACAGCGTGGGTATTGGCTCTGTCGTGAACACTTACACCTACTCTGGACCATTTACGGTCAGCTCCACGGAGTACATCGCTTACGACGCAATCGCCCCGGGATACACCCGTAGCCCAGCTCTGGAAGGTATCTATACCATCGGCACAGTTCCAGCTCCTGAGTTCTCTCCAATCGCAGGAACATACAGCACCGCCCAGTTGGTGAATATCTATGACATAACTCCCGGCGCAACCATTCACTACACCACTAATGGCACAGCTCCCACCACTGGTTCAGCCGTGTATAGCGGTCCCGTTGTCGTCGCAGCCAATGAAACGATCCGGGCAATCGCCACGACGCCCAAGCTCACTACGAGCGTGACAGCTGCAGCAGCCTACAGCATCGGCAAGGTCGTCGCTACTCCTACGTTCTCGCTGGCTGCGGGTTCATATACATCTGCCCAGTCCACCTCGATCACTGACATCACGCCTGGAACGACCATTTACTACACGCTCAACGGGACCACTCCCACGACGGCATCCACCAAGTACGCCAAACCTATCGCGATAGCCGCTACCGAGACCATTAAAGCCATCGCCGTAGCTTCTGGTTATACCAATAGCGCTGTCGGAGCCGCAGCCTACACAATCGGATTCCCGATCGAGACATTTGTCGTCACGCCATCTGGCAACAACGTGCTGACCATCCCCGTCGGTGGGTCTTCGGCCTTTACTGTTGCGGCCGAGAATCAAAGCGGCCAAAGTTTTGCCTCCATCACGGTCAAGACCTCCACCGGTAGCAACCCATCTCTGCCCGTTCAAGTGACCATTTGCGAGACGAATCCCTCGACGGGCCAATGCCTGGCGGCACCGGCGTCAACAGTAACGCTGTCTTCATTTGCGCCGGGCGCGAACGCGAGTTTTTCCGTCTTCGTCACGGCGACGGCCGCAATCGCAAGCAGCCCAAGCAATGAGGTCGTTGTGCTCTTCACGAATCCCAGCGGAACAGTTTTGGGCTCAGCCAGTGTAGAGGTAGTCACCGATTGACACCAACACTCGCCACTATTAATCCCCATAAGTCGGGTTGTAGGAAGTGATCGCGATTGCTCCCGGATGACGGGCAACTCGGAAGTTATGGAGTGAGACTCATACAGAGAGCACTGGGCGAAATGCAAAGCGATCAGAAGCCGAGGATTCAACCATTGCGAGTTGACTTTTGCCGGCATCCTGAAAAACGACTCCGGCGCCTCCTATAAGCCGGCTTGCGGCAGATCGGCGTCTGGCAGGGCGCGATTAATGTAGCCGTTAGCCCCGGCCTGGTTTGCTCTAATGTCTTCCGAGCTCAAGAGTGCCTCAAGGGCGCGGTTTCGGCAGATGAGTCGCGGAAGTCGAGCCATGGCGCCGCCGCCGGCGACCATCCCAACGTCTACCTCCCACTGCGAAAGAGGTGTACGGCTAGGTAGGTATTCGTCCTAGAGCCTCGCCATGCAGATGGGAGCTTGCTGAGGGTTGATTCCACCTGGGCACGATCCCGATGAAGGCAGGTTTGCGTCAGCTCACGGCGCGTTCCTGATGCATCCAGAAACGCTCGCGTAGAGTCTTCTTCAGCACCTTGCCAGAACTGTTTTTTGGCAGGTCCGTTTCTGAAAACTCAACACGCCTGGGAAGCTTATAACTCGCGAGGCTTCGCCGGCAGAAAGCAATCAGATCATCCGCGGTAAGAATTGCGTCCGGCTTCAAGACTACGCAAGCCATTACAAGTTCTCCCCATTGCGCATCGGGTACGCCGAAGATGGCTGCTTCATGAACCGCAGGATGTCCGTAGATCACTGCTTCCACCTCTCCCGAATAAACGTTCTCACCGCCGGTGACAATCATGTCCTTGAGCCGGTCAAGGATGTAAAAATATCCTGCAGTGTCCTGATGGCCGATATCTCCCGTGCGGAAGAATCCGTCGCGAAAGGCCTCAGCGGTTTCTTCAGGATTGTTCCAATAGCCCCGCATGACGTTGGCGCCTCGTCCGATCAGTTCGCCTGCCTGTCCTGGCTCGACTTGTTTCCCAGTAGTGTCTGTCACTAGAAGATCGACACCGGGACAGGGCCGTCCGCACGATATTAGCTTGTCTTCCGTGTGCTCCTGGTCCTGCAAGCCCGTAAGGAAACCTGTTTCACTCAACCCGTACACTTGAATCAACTTGACCTTTGGCAGGAGTTCCCGTGTGCGATGAACGAGTTCTGGGGCCATAGGCGAACCGCCATACGCTAGCACTTGCAGGCTGCTCAAATCATACTTTTTCGCGCCCGGGAATTGCGTGAGCAAATTGATCATCGTGGGCACGAGAACCGAGTGAGTCACGGTCTCTCGTTGCACCGTCTCACAGAAAGTCTGTGCACTGAATTTCGGAATTGTGATTTGGCTGGCGCCAAACGCCGCGGCCGCGAACATGCTGGGAAAGTCCGCGATGTGAAAGATCGGAGCAGCGTGCAGGTAGGTCCCGCCTTCGGTGTAGCGCATCCAGTAGTTGAAGTTGTGGATGTCAGCAAGAATATTGCTATGTGTCACCATGACGCCTTTTGGCTGCCCCGTCGTGCCGCTCGTGTAGATCAGGCCCAACACGGCTTCGGGGTCGTAAAAGATCTTCGGAGCGGGGTCGCTGCTAATCGGAAGAGGTTGCTTGTCGATCACATGCTGCCAGCTCAACTGTACTTCTGGGGCTGCCAGGGAGGAATGGCGCACGATGCCACGCGGACGCGCATCTTCGAGCACCCCTTCGATCTCTTTGCTGGACAGGCGGGTGTTAAGCGGAACGGCGATCACGCCCAGCATGCTGCATGCATAAATTAGTTCGATGTAGTCGGGCCCGTTCGGCAGCAATAGAGCAAGGCGATCTCCCACGCGAAAGTCGTGGCTGGCGAGCGTTGCTGCGATGCCTTCGACACGGGCGTGGAGGTCGCGAAAGGTTAACGATCGGCCGTCACGAACAAGCGCGGTTCGGCCGGCATAGAATCGCATCGCCCGGCCGAGAGAGTGAACGTAGATCATCTTCTGTTCTCATTTTCTGCCCTCCGCGTCGCACCTGAGGGAAACAGATTTAATCCGCGGCGGCGTTTGTCCCAGTGTGTGCGGCTTTTTCCCCTTTCGAGCGGGTCGCAAGCAATTCGAGCAACATACTGTCACGCTCCCGTTCGAGTTCTGCGATCGAACGCCCATTCGCTTCCTTCAATACGCCGTTGACAATAGTTTGCTTCACTTCCGGACTGAACTCAGTAATCGTGCCGAGATCCTTCCACCATGTGGCGACAGGGCCGGAAAGGTGTTCCATGAAGTGTTGAATCCCGCCTTCACCGCCTCCGAGATGGAACAGCAGATTGGGACCCATTAGACCCCAACGTAGTCCAGGTCCCCAGCACACCGCGGCATCGGAATCGGCAACATCCAGAACACCTTGTTCGATGAGGTACACGACTTCACGGTAGAGAGCAGCCTGAAGCCGATTCGCAACATGGCCAACCACTTCCTTCCGCACGTGTATCGGCCTTTTGCCGATCGAGGTGTAGAAGGCGATAGCCCGCTCCACGGTTTCCGGTGACGTTTTCGCGCCTGCGACGACCTCCACCAAGGGAACCATGTGAGGAGGATTAAAAGGATGGCCAATCACACACCGTTCGGGATGCTTGCACGCTGACTGCATCACGCTCATGGTCAATCCGGATGAACTGGATGCGATGATCGAATCTTCCGGAGTCGCAGCGTCCATATCCGCGAACAGCTTTATCTTGAAGTCCTGCCGTTCGGGACCATTCTCCTGAACGAGGTCAGCGTTGGAGAGCGCTTTCTTCATATCCGTCGTGAACTGCAGATGTTCGCGTGACGCGTTCGGAGAAAGCCCGATCACTTGCAGATCTTTCCAGGCAGAGTCAATAAAGCGGCGGAGGTTTGTTTCTGCGTTCGGTGCCGGGTCGGTCGCGATAACGTTGAGACCACGTGCCAGGTACAAGGCCGCCCAACTCGCGCCAATCACACCTGTACCCACGATTGCTATGTTTTGAATCTGTTTATTTCTTGCCATAAGAACTCTCTCCATTCCTTGATTAAGCAACTGCTGACTTGCTGGGTGTATCTTGCGCAGCCTTCGCTGGTTGTGGCGCATGGTGATTCACGATGAGTCGAGAACCCCTTTGGCCGGTGAAATATGTCCAAACCCATTGCAGGAAAACCGTCAAACGAAGACTTGAGGTCGCCAGAAACTGGAGGTGCACGAGCGCCCAGGCTAGCCATGCTCCGAATCCGCTTACTCGGAGTTTGTGGCTTTGCAAGACGGCAAAGCCTTTACCAACGACCGCCATGTTGCCTTTGTCGAAGTAACTGAACGGACCGGGCGGCGTGTTGCCGGTTATGCGGGCATGAAGAACCTTTCCTGCATAACGACCTTGCTGCATGGCCACCTGGGCAACGCCGGGAAGCGGCTTGCCGTTTTCCTCGAATGACGCCGTATCGCCAACCACAAATATCTCCGGGTGTCCGGGCACAGTGACATCGTTCTGAACACGCACACGGCCGGCGCGGTCGGTTTCCACTTTCAGCCACTTCGCCGCGGGCGATGGTGCAACTCCCGCCGTCCAGATGACGGTCTTGCTCGGTATGCGCTCGCCGGCCACCACGATGCCATCGGCATCAATGCGATCCACGCTATGTCCGAGCCGAACCTCGACACCCAGTTTCTCCAGCCGTCTTTTCGCGGCTTCCGAGAGATCCTCCGAGAACGGAGGTAAAACTCGCGGCGCCATGTCGACGAGCACAATTCTTGCGGAGGCGGGATTGATCCGCCGGAATTCCGATTTGATCGAACCTCGAATCAGAACCGCCAGGGCGCCAGCCATCTCCACGCCTGTGGGACCCGCACCAATCAGAATGAAAGTCAACAGATCGCGATGGTGGCTTGGATCTTCTTCGGCCTCCGCCTGTTCGAATGCCTGCAGTATCTTGTTTCGACTCGAAACAGCGTCGGCCAGGCTCTTCATGCCCGGGGCGAACTCCTCAAATTCGTTGTGACCGAAGTAGCTGTGCGTGGCGCCCGAAGCGAGAATCAGGTAGTCGTACGCGAGGGGTACTGCTTGTCGATCTGCATCGCTACACAGCACTTGCTTTCGCTCTTTGTCCACTCCGGTGACTTCTCCCATGATTACTGTGACATTCTTGTAATTGCGAAGAATGCTTCGTATGGGTGTCGCAATCTGGCTAGGCGTCAGCACTGCCGTTGCCACCTGATAAAGCAGCGGCTGAAACAAGTGGTGGTTGGAGCGGTCGATCAGGATCACCTCGGCAGGTGTTTTCCTGAGAGCCTTGGCGGCGGCAAGGCCACCAAAACCTCCTCCGACGACGATGATCCGCGGTTGAGCCATCTGCTCCTCGATTTGTTTCAGTCCGCCGCGTTCGATTCGCGTTGCGTAGCCGGGATTGTGCCGCTCGCCCGAAAGCCGTCAATATCGTCAGTGGTGAAACCGAGCTCCTTCAGGACTTCATCATTGTGTTCGCCGATTCGTGGGGCGCGCCTGGCAGGTACTTTCGAAACGCCGTGTACTTGAATTGGGCTGTTGACCGTCGAGGTCAGTTTCTCGCCAGCTCCTTCGAGGGGAATGACGATGTCATTTGCTCTCAGTTGCGGATCATTAACGACTTCCTGCGGGTCACGCACGGTGCCAAAGGGAACGTGAACGCCGTTGAAGACCTCATACCAATGCGACATAGGCTGCGAACCAAAGATCTGATCGAGCATTGCCGTCAGTTGGTGCCGGTTCTGCGCCAGTTTGGCAGGATCCGAGAATCGCGGATCCGTCAGGATGTCCTCACGACCCATTGCTTTCAGGAGCGCGGGCACCTTGTCTGGAGTGGCTGCAAGAACGAACCATGTGCCGTCGGAAGAGCGATATGTGTTCGCAGCTGCATTTACGGGATGCGTTCGATCGTGCAGCCCATAGAAACTCGCGCCACATAGAGCGGCCTGGATAAAGAGGCCGGCCGACCAGACTCCCGCTGCCAGGAGCGAAGTTGTGACGTAGGATCCTTTACCGGTGTGTTCGCGACGATAAAGCGCGGTCACGATCGCGGCATAAATGCAGACCGCGGTTGCATTGTCACCGCTGCCTGACACTGGCCAGGTCGGCGGCTCTCCAGCATCGCGCATCATGAATAACAAGCCGCTTCGCGCCCAGTAGGCCGTGAGATCGAACCCCGGAAGAGCAGCGTCCGGACCCTTCTCGCCGAAGCCGGTGAGATCGGCATAGATCA
>Ga0206878_10218_pt1 | contig 23609 bp, 13 predicted proteins | sample Alteio_BWOrgCont_8_FD_152621 | JGI IMG/M metagenome (GOLD analysis project Ga0206878, IMG submission 152621) | Enriched cells from forest soil in Barre Woods Harvard Forest LTER site, Petersham, Massachusetts, United States -... | ecosystem: Environmental > Terrestrial > Soil > Temperate forest >... | reverse complement strand
AAGTCTCTTAAGATGTTCAAAAAGAAGTTCGACCGCATTGGCATAGTAAAAGAACTCCGCGCTCGTAAGGTTTATAACAAACCTTCTGTAGTGCGCAGACAGAAAAAACTAAAGGCCATTCTTCGCCAAAGATATATTGACTCTTTAGAGTAACAACAGACGCTTTTTGCGTCTCCCCAGTATTGTAAGCCCAGGTTAATAGCCCAGGGCTTTTTTATTGCTGTATCTGCTGGGTATCTTCCCAATCGCGCTGGCGCGATAGTTTCAGGTCTTGCAGAACAGAAGCCTTAACATGGATATTAACCGTGAAACTTTGGTGAAAACCAAAGGGAATAGCAGTGAAGACCATCTCCCAGCAGTGCATATCTCTTTTTGCCGAAATGGATGTAGATGTAAATTGCCCACTCTGCAAGTCAAAGCCTGAAGTAATACTGGCGTACCAGAATTTTGTCACCTGTGCGCTACCGTTAAATGTAATACTCTGGGTAAGGGGCTGCTGATCCGGAACCAGCGTTTGTGAGTATAAGATATTGTAAAAAACTGATAGCGACCATGGAGCAATGGTAACAGGAGCATAAAAATCAGGATGCATCATAGTGTAATTCATGTACTGGTCCGGGGCCGTAAATTGCAAGGGCGCATAGGGAGATGCCGTTGTGGCGCTATTATTTGTAGTGCTGACATCTTTATTAGGTTTCTTGGTGGCTGGTGCAAGTGTGGTACTTAAAGAAAGATCCATGGAAGTTAAGTGGCCTATTGTACCGTGTGTCCATGCAAGACTATTTGTATCACTGCCATTTAGTCTGAGGCGGTAAGGGTCTATATTCCCGCTAAAACTGGCTGCTATCTTTTTAAAGAATGTGGTATTAGCCGCCAAAGCTATCCCCGACCATGCAAAGCTATCGGCTGCCATATTATAAGATGCTCCTATACTGACACGCTGCAGTAACACTATTTTTTTATACGAAGTTCCTGAATCGGTATGCACCCTTACCTTCATTTCAAGGTTACTGCCCAAACTAAAGTTAATGGCGCCTTGTTCCCCTAATCCCGGTCCGCCATATATTCCATCCTGGAATTCAGAATAAAGCACATTGGTTTTTTCCAGGGTTTGGTACTGCCCGTAGTAACCATACCTTGATGAGCTGTAGTCCGGATGATAACTAAACCCGATAGAAGGGTAAAATACTTGCCGTAAGATTATAGCTCCGGTTGTTCCCAGGCTGTACATGCCATACACATTGGTGGTAAGCGTTGCCGATGCATTATAGGTATTAACCATTTTAAACCCTTGTAAAGTATCTACAACTACAGAATCCGTAGTAGGCGTAATGCGTGAAGGCAGATCCCTTTCTTTATTATACTGTAAATAATCTATGGATGAAAAATTGAATGCTGTGCTCAAAGTGAAATATTTTAGGAGGTGAAAATTGCCCGCAATGGGTATATTGGTGCTGGCTCCATTTTGCATATGTTTTAATGTATTGGGCTTAAGCAGCAAAGAGTCATAGGTATTTATCCTGTTAGAAGCCACGCTGGTAATACTGAAAGAAATATTATTGTACCATTTGCTGCTATATAACGACGGATTATCTTCAAACCATTTGGCCGGATATATTCTGTCAACACTAAAAGATACATCAGGTAATGTAATTTGTATTTGTTTGGTAATGGTATTTTGAGAATGCTGTCCGTCTATCGTTAAATGGAAAGGCGTTTGCGGGAAATTCTGAGTAAACGTAACATTAGATTGAAAGGTATTTGAAAGAAACTGGCTAGGGTTATATGAGTTATAGGTATAATAACTGCTACCACCGGCATTAACATTGGCCATGAACACACTGTTGGGATTGGCCTTGGGATCCTGGTTATGCTGCCATGTAATAAAAAAGTTGCGGGTGTCTGTTGTTGCCGAAGAATTCTCCTCTGGTAGCTTGGTAAGTGCATAATCAATATTAAAGCTACCACTGTATTTATAGCGTGTATCGTACGTTACAATATCTTTAAGGGCCCAACTGCCGTAAGAATATATATCGCCTCTCAATTGCATATCCACGTGGTCACTTATCCCAAAATAGTAGCCTCCGTTTTGCAAGAAAAATCCTTGTTCCTGAGACTCTCCGTAACTGGGAATAAGTATGCCTGAATGCCTGCCTGTTTCAAGAGGAAAGAACCCAAATGGTATAGCTAAGGGGGTTGGTACACCTTCTATAACCAGGCAGGCTGGGCCTGTAATAACTTCCTGGTGGGGTATTACTTTCAACCTTACGGCAGCTATGTAAAAGTGCGGATCATATTTAAGATCGCAAGTGGTATAGGTACCATTCTTCATATACATCACGTTGTTGCTGTCCTTTTTCACCTTTTCTCCATGTATATATCCCTCGCCTTCTTTGGTATATATACCGTTTATCCTTCCCTTTTTCGATTTGAAGTTATACCTCATGGTTTCGGCATTGAACACATCCGATCCCTGGTGAAATTCAGGCTCACCTATCATCTTACCGCTATCCCTAACTCCGCGGGCAAAAGCAATATTGCTATCCGTAGTTATCTCTATATAGGCTGCCCTTAGCTCCAGGTCCTGATATTTTACAGATGCCTTCCCGAATAAATACATTTTACGATTGGCGGCGTCCAGGCGAATAGAATCACGGGCATGGTACTCTACCTTTGCATCCAGCACTGGCTTAGAGACTTTTACATGAACTGAATCCCTTTTGGCAAGCGAATCCTTTTTAGACAGGGTGTCCCTTTTAACAAGAGAGTCCTTTGTTATCACCTTTCCTTGTGCTAAATTCGTGTCTTTGTTTACCTGCGCCCTTAATGGGGCATAGGTTATTAACAAAGCAAAGAGAACAAAAAGTGATAAACGTGGAAAATAGCGCAATTTGATATGGTATTTTTGCCTGAGAACGAACAAAACTATGTATAATCGTCGTAGATTGCTTTATACAGCCTTGCTTTTTTGCATGGCATTAACATTTTTTAGCTTTCGCTCTGCGGGCCCTGGCAGAGATGGCAAAAAACATTGGGTGATCGTTATTGACCCCGGCCATGGTGGGAAAGACCCGGGATGCCATGGTAAACGCCTGAATGAAAAGGATGTGGCCCTTGCCGTGTCACTTAAATTCGGCCATTTAATTGAAGAAAACAACAAAGACGTAACCGTCATCTATACACGCAAAACAGATGTGTTCGTGGCGCTGAATGAACGCGCAGAAATAGCTAACCGTGATCATGCCGACCTGTTTGTTTGCATCCACTGTAACGCTTCACTAATGCCTGATGCAGCAGGAGCAGCAACTTATGTTATGGGCTTAAGCAAGTCTGAGGGCAACTTAGAAATATCCAAACGGGAGAATTCCTCCATACTTTATGAAAAGGACTATAAGCAAACCTACGGAGGCTTTGATCCTAACTCAGACGAGGCAGCTGTGCTGTTTGCTATGTATCAAAATTTATATCTTGAGCAAAGCCTTGACTTTTCTACACGCATACAAAAGGAATACTCGGAGCTGGTTAAAACCAATGACCATGGCGTGAAGCAAGCAGGCTTCCTTGTTTTATGGAAGACTGCTATGCCCAGTCTATTAACAGAAATAGGCTTTTTAACCAATGTAGCTGAAGAAAAAGTATTGGGGTCACAAAAAGGTCAGGACGAAATAGCCAAGTCTATCTTCCTAGCTTTTGAGCAATACAAGGCTGAAAAAGAAGGTGTTGCCTACACTCCAGGCTCCTACGATCTTTCGCCCTTAGTACTTAAAAGCATGGAAGATACAGTAAGCACAGATAGCATTGTAAAGGCGCCTATCGCAATGAAAGCCCCAGACACTACTCCTGCAAAGAAGGCCATTGTAAAAGTAGATAGCACACCCAAAACACCCGTTGCAATTGTACATAAGCCAGCAAATAAAAAAATTGCCACAACAGATAGTAATACTATAAGAGCAAGAAAAATGCAGGAAGCCTTGAAGGCCCAGCATATAGATACTGTTGCGGCAATGCCCAAAAAGGCTGAGCCTGTTGCAGTAATAAAGCCCAAAGACTCCATTGCTGTTTTGCCCAAACTAAAAGCTATACATGATTCGGTTATACCGAAACCCGTTGTTGCAGCTATAGTAAAGCCTGCGCGTGATTCTACTGTTGCAAAATCGCAAATTAGCGATGACTCTAACAGGCTTATTTATAAGGTACAGTTTGCTGTTTCTCCTCGTCCACTCTCTGTGCACGATAGCAAATACCTGGGCATACCTGATATTGATATGTATAAGGACAATACCATTTACAAATACACCGCCGGGCATTTTTATACTGTAAAAGATGCAGCAGACCTGCAAAATAAGCTACGAACCGAAGGCTACAAGGATGCCTTTGTGGTTACTTTCCGCGGTAGCAAAAGGGTTGTATTACCTAAGGTCTCTTCTAAGTAATTACTCTAGCTCAGTCTTCTCGCAAAGACGCCAAGCCGCAAAGCAATTCTCCTCGCCTAAAAGGAGAGGGTGGGTGAGGGCACTTTAAATCTCACCCAATTCTGCGCAGTTTTTCCGATCTCCTTTTCATGCTAAATAACAATAAAAAGCAATAAAAAGAACAATAAATGGGTTCTTAAAGCCCTTTATTGGTAGGGTGTCTATTGTTAATTACAATGAAATACAATAAGCGTTTGTGTAATAATTGTCAGATAATTATTAGGCAATTATTAAATATATACCCAGTCACATGATCATATTAGGGTGCTTTTAGCACTTCACTCACTCATAGGCACAGTTCACTAAGTTATAGTTGCAAACGTGTTGTGTATAGTATTTCTTTACATTCCGATTCTTAGCCACTATGAAAAAACTACTTATTCTAACCGGATTACTTTGCTCTGTTTTTGCAAAGGGGCAATGGACTGCTGTTGGTAATGGCACCAATAGTACAGTTTGGTCAATGGATAGTGCTAATGGAAATCTTTATGTAGGAGGCTCCTTTAATAGCGCCGGAGGTATTTCAGCCAATCATATAGCTTCATGGAATGGCACAATTTGGGATAGCCTACAATCAGGTACGAATGGCATTATTAACAGATTAATCAATTATAATGGTAATCTGTATGCCGGAGGTCAATATACTTTGGCTGGAGGAACTTTGTCTAATAATATTGCAGAATGGAATGGCACATCCTGGATAACATTGAGTAGCGGCACAAATGCTCCCGTTTGGGCACTCGGTACTTACAATGGCAGTCTTATTGCTTCGGGACCCTTTGACACTGCCGGAGGAAAGCAAGCTTTTGGAATCGCAAGTTGGAATGGTTCAATATGGGATTCTTTAGGATATGGAATAAATGACTTTGCTTGGGGGCTGGCAAGTTACAATGGAATTCTCTATGCAGGAGGTACCTTTAATGGTGCAGGAGGCATATCAGTAAGTAACATTGCGCAATGGAATGGTGTTGCATGGGATTCTTTGGGGAATGGCTCCCTCTTTCAGGCCAATGTACTTGCAGTATATAATGGCAAACTTTATGCTGCAGGAAGTTTTTATACAAGGAGTGCTGTGCTTATAGCAAATGGACTTGCTGTGTGGAATGGTAATGTTTGGGATTCTTTAAGTTCGGGTAAGAACAACATCGGAACTGTTTTAGCAATGGCAGTTTATAATGGGCTTCTTTACGTCGGAGGGAATTTTAAGACGGTAGGCGGAATACCTGCAAATAATATTGCTGTATGGAATGGCACTTCATGGCATGCTCTTGGTGCCGGAGTTAATGATAGTGTTCAGGCCATTTGTGGCTATGATGGAAAACTTTACATTGGAGGAACTTTCGATAGTGCCGGTGGTATGCCAGCTAAGCACATAGCCGTTTGGAACGGTCCTTTAGGAGTAAATGAAGTAACTGAGCAAAAAAATGATGTAAAAATATATCCTAACCCCTCAAATGGTTTATTCACTTTAGAATTAACAAATCAAAAAACGAAAAGCGAAATTGAAGTTTATAATATGCTGGGAGAAAAGGTTTATTCAAATGCACTCTCAACTTTCAACTATTCATTTTCAATTAACCTTTCAGGCAATCCAAGCGGAATTTACTTGTATAGAATCACTACAGAAACTGGAGAACAGGTTTCTACCGGTAAACTTGTAATTGAGTAGGAGAATACCTTACACCAGATAATTTAGTGCCTTACTCAACAGATCCCGCAGTTAATTATTAATACTTTTATTCTTCAAACAAGTAATAAAAGTGTCCGAAGATTTATACTTACTATAAAAGTAATACTCTCGAATTGGATATTAATTCCTATCTTTATTCAACAGAACCTTATTGTAAATTCTAAAAACTACCAAACATGAAAAAGATTACCTTAATTTTTTCCTTGTGCCTTTTTAATTTTTCATTTATTACCTTGTGTCATGCACAAAATACAATACTTTATAATTTCACTGGAGCTCCCGGCAAAAATCCCGATGGCGCATTAACATATTTTGCTAATAAATTTTATGGAATGGCACAACAAGGAGGGGCAAACGGCCTAGGTTGTATTTTTTCCATAGATACCAATGGCAACTCATATAAAGACCTATTTGATTTTAATGGACCACTGGGTGCAGAACCATACGGCTCATTTACTCTTATTGGAAATAGATTGTATGGCATGACATCTAACGGAGGGCCAAGCGGTGACGGTAATATTTTCTGCATAGATACAAATGGAGGAGGATACAAAGACTTGTTCAATTTTACCGGTACAAATGGTCAAGCTCCTTATGGAAACTTAACTCTTTCTGGAAAGTTGTTTTATGGTATGACTTCTACCGGAGGAACCAACAATAAAGGAGTCTTATTTTCTATAGATACCAATGGAAGCGGGTACACTATCCGGCTTCAATTTAATGGTACAAATGGTGCAAATCCACTTGGATCATTAACACTTTCAGGTAACAAATTGTTTGGCATGACAAATGCCGGCGGAGCAAACAGTGACGGTCTTATGTTTTCTATAGATACCAATGGAGGCGGATATAAAGACATGGTTGATTTTTATTCCGTAACTGGTGACCAACCTGCAGGCTCACTTATTCTTACCGGGAATAAACTATTCGGAATGACTCAAGATGGTGGAGCAAACGCTGATGGTGCTATTTTCACTGTAGATACTAATGGAGGCCGATATAAAATTCTGTTTAGTTTTAATAATACAAACGGTGATGAACCTTGGGGGGATCTAACCCTTTCAGGAGATGTATTATTTGGAATGACTCAACATGGCGGAGCAAACACTGATGGTGTTATTTTCTCTATAGACACAAATGGCACCGGTTACACTGACCTGCTTGATTTTAATAGCACCAATGGTAGAGATCCCCAGGGAGATTTAATTATTTTAGGAGAACGGCTATACGGAATGACTGAATATGGTGGGCCAAATGATGATGGGGTTATTTTTAGTTTGAAGAATTTATATTTAGGAACGAATGAATTAACTACCTCAACTGGATATGTGAAGTTATTTCCCAATCCATCAAATGGATTTTTTACAATCAAGCTCGAAGGACATGAAGCCAAAAGTAATATTGCCGTTTATAATATGCTGGGAGAAAAGATTTATTCTACTGAACTTGCGCCTAATTACTCGGGATCAATTAACCTGTCCGGTAATCCAAGCGGAATTTACTTATACCGAATCACTAATGAATCAGGAGAACAGGTTGGCAGTGGGAAGCTGATAATAGAATATTAGAATTACTTAGCAAAAAGCCACTCTTCTGGGTTAAGCTTGTTTTGGCCCTTCCATATTTCGAATTGCAACAGGGTTTTGCTTTCATCGTCATCATACAATATGGTACCCAATGTTTGCTTGGTATCTATTTTATCCCCTGCCTTTACAAAAACATCTTTAAGGTTGGCATATACGCTAAGGTACTCTCCGTGCCTCACCATAACCACCTTGCCAGATGAGGGTAGATCAACTATCCCGGTAACTGTTCCCTGGAATACAGAGCGCACAATGGCTCCTTTTGTGGTGGCAATATCAATACCATTATTGGTCATGGTTATACCTGGTAGTGGCGAATAGGTACCGAATGGTTTAAATACAACGCCCTCCACAACCGGCCAGGGCAGCTTGCCCTTATTACCTTCAAAATTCTGCGATAATGCTTTGGCCTCGGGGGTAAGGCTTATCTCACTGTTCTTTGTACTCTTAGTGTTTGTCCTTGCAGTAGATTTTTTAATTTCTTCTTCTATTATCTTATGTATGGCTTCATCCAGTTTTTGTGCAGCCTTCTGCTTTTCGGCTATTTGCGCCCTAAGTTTCTTTTCTTTACCCTGCAGGCCCGTAAACACTTTTTGCTGGTCTTGCTTTTCAGATGCTAATTGTTCTTTTTCGGTCTGCTGACTTTGTAACAGTTCCTTCTTCTCGTCCTTTTTCTTTTGCAAAGCCTGCACCTTTGCATTAAGTGCTCTTTTGCTGGAATCTATTATCGTAGCCTGCTTGTGGCGGTATTCCTCATATATCTGTAAATACCTCATTCTTAATACAGCTTCGCCAAAATCAGCGGAAGCGAATATGAACATCAGCTTGCTGTAAGCGCTTTCATTCCTGTACTCATCACATATCATACGGGCATATTCCCTTTTCATATCATCCAGGTGCATCTGCATAGAACCTATCGAATCGTTCCCGGCATTTATTTGCATTTGCAACAATTCTATTTCATTGCTAATGGTTTCTATTATCTCTTCTCTCACGCTTATCTTCTTGTTCAGGGTTATAAGCTGGTTTAAGGAGATCTCTTTATTGCTGGTAGTTTCGTCCAGCATCGAGTTAAGGTTCGCCATTTCCTGCTGAAGCTTCTTTTTGCGGGCCTCCAGTTCCTTGCGGTCCTTTTGGGCAAATAACATGCTACACATGCATACACAAAGTAGGGTGAAGATTATCCTTTTAATACTGTACCCTGACATATTTCTTTGGTATTATAAAGGGTACTTCTTCCCCTGTTTTAAACATTACCTTTTTATATTGAATATCTGCCTTAAATGTTTTCTCAGCCTTTATTTGTAATTGAATATGAAAGGGGAACATAACTGAATCTACCTTCTGGAAATCACTAAAGTAAGCATCGAAGGTACGATGGTTTACAAAATCCTCGACACGAATGTGTGTTATATGAAAATCTACCGGGTCTACAAAAATAAACTGTCCGTCGTCTTTACTGTGGTATGATTTATTGCGATATAATATTCTCTTTAGCCTTCTTTTCCGTATCGTACTTATAATATACTGTGTCCCGTTGAAGTAAGATTTCATTTTAGATGTATCGTTATAAAACTCCATGCTGCTACCCGTCATAACCGATTGCAACATATCAAAGTCTATGTCATTATTCAAACGATCATTGATGGAATCAAAATCTTCTTTGAAATAATTATCCTGGCGATAATTTATCAGCATAACAGAATCTTGTGTAAGCAATATCTGCGCGCCTTTAAAATCGAGTTTTGAAACAGATATCCAGATAACACTGTCTTCCCGCATCCGTATGTTGGCGGTAAAGGAATCACTGCTGCTATCATGATCTATTTCTACAGAAGCCCTTGCGCTTATCCATTTATAATTAAGTTGGTTAGCTTTTATTTTAGCGGCAAGTGCACGTACGTTTTCCTTTTTTAAAGAAGGGACCGATTGCTTAACCTGCGGTCCTCCTGTCTGAATTTTGCTTGTGGTTTTGCAGGCAACACTAAACAATAAAGGCACCAGGGCTATCCATAAGAGTTTGCTCATCCCTTGATCTCTACTTTTCATATAAATGTTTGTCCCTTATCTTTTTATCAAGCAGGCCAGACTGCATACCGCCATCCTTTGCTTTTTGCCAGTATTCCAAAGCTTTGTCTTTATCACCCAGTTTAAATTCTATATCTCCATAGTGATCCAATACTGCATTATCTTTTGTGCCGCCGTGTAACAAAGACCTGTCTTCCCAATCTTTAGCATCCTGGTATTTGCCTTCTTTGTAAAGTATCCAGGCATACGTATCTTCATAGGTATTGTTATTAGGAACTATGGTATTAGCTTTTTTAGACATGACCTCTGCCCTATCCAGGTTGGTATCGCGCACTGAAAGATAGTAACTGTAATTATTAAGAACTTCATCATCGTTCGGATAAAGTTTAAGAGCCTGTTCGTATGCAGAGTCAGAAGCATGGTATCGCCCCACAGAATTATCTGCGTCGCCCATGATAGAAAGGAAATGGCTTAAAAGAACTGTATCCTCTACCACGTATTGTATTCCTTTATTAAGCGAAGCAAGTGACTCATTGTATTTTTTCAGCTGAAAATTAGCCAGGCCGTTTAAATAGTAGACCTGAGGATTCGTGGGGAAAAAACTAAAAGCGAGTTTACTCGTATTTGCCAAAGAATTAAAATCGCGCAATGCTCCCTCCATATCCATTAGCTTACCCCAGGACAGGAATTTGCTGCTATCTTCTGCAACTGCAAGCTGATACTGATCGCGGGCTTTGGGAATATCCATACTTCTCACCAAAAAATCGCCATACATCACATGGGCTTTGGGGTCTTTAGGATCGGCCTGTATCATCAGCCGGCATAAGTTAAGCCCCTCAATGCTCAATGAATCATTGCCGGTTGTTATGGCATAAAAATTACTGATCAGTATTCTCAGCTTAGTGTCAATATCCAAAGATGGCTGTTTAAAGGCCATTTGCAATTCATTGTATGCCATCCCTTCATTATGCTTCGCGCGGTAATAATCGGCAAGCGAAAGATGTACCATAGGGTCATTCGGAGAGGTCAGTTCCATTTTCTGGTATACCTCAAAAGCTTTATCACTCTTCCCTTCCAGGTCATATAGGTTACCCAGCATATCATAATACTGTGGAACATCGGGGCTGTTTTTTATAAGTTCCTGTATCTCCTTTTCAGCGCTTACATAATCCTTTGCGCGTTCATATATTTCAACAATATTCATGGCTACCTGCTCATTGAAGCCCAATTTTTCTTCGGCAAGGTGATAGGTTTGGGCAGCCTGTGCATAGCTACCGGCCTGTATTTGAGCAACGGCAAGCTTATAGTAATAATCTGCAGCGCGCGGATGCTCTTTAATAAGGTTACTGTAAACTTCTTGCACTTCCTTATATTTTCCTTTATCCTGTAAACATTCTGCATATTTCTCTTCGTACCAGATATTCGACGGCTCAATCTGAACAGCTCTTGCCATAAAGATAAGAGCGGTATCAGGTTGCTTTTCATATTCAAGTATATCGGCTATTTCGTAATTGGCCGCAGCATTGTTCGGATCAATAGCTAAGCATTGAACAAATAGGCCCAGCGCCTGATCGTAATCACCCAATATTTTCTTTGTAGTGGCATCGTAGTATGTTGATTTCAATACAACCGTTTCTTCATCGGAAAGAGATCTGTACTTTTTTGCCGGACTTTTACCGGCAACTGTTTTTTTAGAAGAACCGCATGATGAAAGAAGAAAGCCTGCCAGTATACTAATACCTAGTAAGCAAGTCAACTTATATATGCGGGAACCCGGCATCAGTTTGTATATTGGCTGTAATCTCCCAAATTCAATATTTCCGGCTTGCCATTATATAGCACATTGTTCCCAACAATAGACTGGGCAATATTTGCATTTATTATTTTGCAATTGCCCTGCACTATAGAGTCCGTGATAACAGAATTTTCGATAGATGTGCCTTGCCCCACCGCAACATAGGGGCCCACTACTGAATTTTTAATGGTAGCCCCATCGTGTAAATAACAAGGCTGAATGATGGTTGAATTTTCAACACGGGTAGAAGGCGATACTTTTTTCTGCGGCTTTGTCTCAAGCATCCTTCTGTTCGTGAATAGAGTAGCATCCTTGTTACCGCAATCAAGCCATTCGGTAACATGGGCCACCGTAAACTTTGTACCCTTGCGCTTCATATTTTCAAGGGCATTGGTAAGCTGGTATTCGCCCTTTTCTTTAATGTTGTTGTCTATCAGATATTGCATTTCTTTCTTCAGGTAGTCTCCATCCTTAAAATAGTATATGCCAATAATAGCAAGATCAGACACAAATTCCTGCGGCTTTTCGATGAAATCAGTTATAAAATTATTATTATCAAGCTTTACCACACCAAACGGTTTGGGGTCTTCCACTTTTTGCACCCATATAGTACCATCCTGGTTATCGTCAATAGTTACTTTGCCTCGGAACAAGGTATCCGCAAATGCTACAATCAGTTTACCTTTTAGCATATAGTCGGCACACAATACTGCATGTGCAGTACCGAGGGCCTCTTCCTGGTAAAATATCCTTCCGGTTGCTCCGGCCTTTTCGGCTATCTGCAGTAAACTTTCCTCGGCTTCTTTACCAAAATGGCCAATTACAAAGCCAATCTCTTCTACTTTCTCCTGGCTCATAGCACATATATCTTCCACCAGGTGTTGTACCATCGGTTTACCTGCTACAGGTATAAGTGGTTTAGGTGTTGTTAAAGTATGGGGCCGCATACGCTTGCCTGCTCCGGCCATTGGAATGATTAACTTCATAAATCTATTGAATTATATCTTTTAAAATCTATTTTTTGCCTGTGTGGCCAAATCCTCCGTGGCCTCTTTCTGTTTCTATAAGTTGATCTACTTCTATCCACTCTGCCACCTCGTGCTTTGCAATAATTATCTGCGCAATGCGTTCTCCGTCATTTATGGTAAAATCTTCTTTAGAAAGATTAACCAATATCACCTTTATCTCTCCTCTGTAATCTGCATCAATAGTACCCGGTGAGTTAAGCACCGTAACACCGTTTTTAAAAGCAAGCCCGCTGCGTGGCCTTACCTGGGCCTCCGCGCCAACAGGCAACTCAATAAATAAACCTGTGGGTACAAGAATTCTTTCTAAGGGCTTAAGCAAAATAGGATTATCAATATTGGCTCTTACATCGAACCCTGCAGATGCAACAGTAGCATAATGCGGGAGTGGGTGCTTTGATTTATTTATTATTTTAATTTTCATACGGGTTTAGTATTAAACATTTTAAAAGGCCTTTCTACTGCCATTACTACTGCCACAAATAATACAAGAAGAATATTGTTTATTACAAGCTCAACCATCCTGGAAGGGAAATTAATGTATGTGCTTAAAAAATACAAAGTTAAAGATAAAGCAAAGTACCCCAAAATGTGCACCATATCAAATTTAACGGGGAAGTGCTTACGACTCCATATGAAGCAAAGTATCATGCACGTAGCATAACAAATAAGTGTAGCCCATGCAGAGCCCATGTATCCTGCAAAATAACCGCTGCTGGGAATCCAAAACCAATTTAAACCAACAGTAATGGATGCACCAATAACCGTAAGGTAAGTGCCATACACGGTTTTGTTAACCAGTTTGTACCAGATGGATAAATTATAAAATACACCCAGGAAAAGATTTGCAAGTAGCAAAATAGGCACCACTTTGAGCCCGGAACGGAATTTTTCACCTATGAAATACTGTATCCATGAAATATTGAGAATGGTGCCCAAGCTAATAAGCAAGCAAATGATGATAAAATATTTTGTAATGACGGCATAGTTCTTTTTAAAATCCGTACCCTTTGCATTGGCAAAAAAATAAGGCTCTGCAGCATATTTATAAGCCTGCACGAACATAGTAAGGATGAGAGATATTTTATAACAAGCGCCATAAATCCCGGTTTGCTGCCTGCCCAATTCTTCCGGTAAAAGCCATGTAAGTAATATCCTGTCTAATGTTTCATTTATCATTCCTGCAAAGCCGGCAATCAGCAATGGCATGGCGTAAGGCATCATTTTCTTCCAAAGTTCCTTATCAAAATGAATTCCGGTTTTAATCATTTCCGGCAACAACATGGCCAGGGCTATTGCACTTGCAACCAGGTTAGAGATAAATACATATCCTATGCCTATGTCGGGGTTGTAAATATATTTTATGAATCCGGCTAAAGGACTATTTAGTTGAACAATTATAGGACATAGCACAAGAAAAAAAATGTTCAGCGCTATATTAATAATGATATTCACACTTTTGACTATTGCAAAGCGTCTTGCCTTATTTCTTTCACGCAGTTTGGCAAATCCAATAGAAGACACAGCATCGGTGCATAATATGCCCGCTATCCACATTATGTATTCTGGATGCTCAGGCACCCTGATAAGTTGTGCTATGTTGTTTTTAAATACATAAGCGAATAATAGAAAAATAATTGAGGTGACGGATACAGATGTATATATGGTGCTGAATACTTTTTGTTTATCCTCCTGCAGTCTTGAAAAGTTAAAAAGAGCCGTTTCCATTCCATAGGTCAGAAGGATATTGAAGAAAGAAACATATGCATAAAGAAGGTTTACTATTCCATAATCCTCTGGCAAAAAAGTACGAGTGTATAAAGGAACAAGGAGATAGGTAAGCAATCTGCCGATGATACTTGGCAACCCGTATACAACTGTTTGTCCGGCTATATCTTTAAGTGGTTTCACTACTTTCTACGAATGATCAAGTGCTTTTAGTTTTCAGCGTCCGGTGAAGTTTGCTTTGCGTTTTTCGAGAAAGGCATTTATACCCTCCTTAATATCTTCTGAAGTAAAACACTTGCCGAATTCTTTTAGTTCAGTTTCAAATCCTTTTTGTGTTCCGTCATAAGCATTTACTGCATGTATGGCTGCAGCTATTGCAAAAGGAGATTTTGTTTTGATAAGGTTTAGTATTTCTACGCATTTAGCAATAAGCGTATCGGGACCTACTGCATAATTAACAAGTCCAAGTTGTAAAGCCTGTTGAGCATTGATTCGTTCAGCTGTCAAGGTCAGCTCCATAGCTTTTGTTTTGCCTATATATCTTACCAATCTTTGAGTGCCACCGTAACCGGGTATGAGGCCCAGGTTTACTTCCGGCTGCCCGAACTGGGCATTTTCACTAGCAATACGAAGATGACAAGCCATGGCCAGTTCGCATCCTCCACCCAAAGCAAATCCATTTACTGCCGCAATTACAGGCTTGGGGCAATCTTCTATACTTTGAAAAACATCCTGCCCGGCCTTTGCCATTTCCTTGCCCTGGTCTCCACTAAGACCTATAAATTCCTTTATATCAGCCCCGGCTACAAAAGCCTTTTGCCCTTCGCCGGTTATGATCATCCCAAAAACAGTCACATCCTCTTTGCCTTGTTTTATGGCCATACCAATCTCCTGAACTGTCAGGCGATTAAGTGCATTCAGTTTATCGGGCCTGTTGATAGTTATGAAAAGTACTCCATCAAGGGCCTCTACTTTAAGATTTTGGTATGTGGTCATTTCTATAAAAATTTAATTATAAAGCTCTGTGCTCTTTTACCCAGTTACGTATGTAATCAACTATAATGTGCGAATCTGTTGCAGGACCAAAAAGCTTACCTGCTCCCTGCTTATTAAGCTCTTCCATATCCTTTTCCGGTATAATTCCACCCCCTGTAAGCAAGACGTCGTTCATTCCTTTTTCCTGCATCAACTTCATAATCTTGGGGAATACTGTGTTATGCGCTCCTGAAAGAATACTTATTCCTATGGCATCTACATCCTCCTGCAGGGCAGTATTAACCACACTCTCAGGCGTTTGATGAAGGCCGGTATAAATGACCTCCATGCCAGCGTTGCGTAAAAAAGAAGCTATTACTTTGGCTCCCCTATCGTGTCCATCGAGTCCCACCTTGGCAACAAGTACCCTTATAGGACGTTTTATATCAGCCTTTTCAACCATTAACCACAAAGTTAGGATATATTCTCAAGTAGTAATTTTTCAACTGCACCCGGATAATACCGATGCTCCAATTCATGTATCCTTTCCGCAAGAGAAGCTGGAGAATCAGATGGATGTATATTACATTCTTTTTGAAAAATTATCTTTCCCTCATCGTATTTTTCGTTTACGTAATGTATGGTTATTCCGCTCTTCCTTTCTTTATCAGCAATAACGGCTTCATGCACATGCATGCCATACATGCCCTTACCCCCATATTTGGGCAATAATGCAGGATGTATATTTATAATTTTATTCGGGAAGGCTTTAATAAGATTTTCAGGTACCATCCACATAAAGCCGGCCAGCACAATAAAGTCGGCTTTTTGCTTTAAAACAGTCACAATCTCATCGCTCTTATAAAAGGTTTGCTTATCTATTATAAGGTGGGAAATACCTGCATTCATCGCTCTTTGTATCACTTTTGCCGCAAAATTATTAGAAACCACAAGGGATATACCTATCTCCTTTCTTCCCTTAAAATGGTCTATAAAGCTTTGGGCATTGGTGCCTTCACCAGAAGCAAATATTGCGAGACGTATCATTTCATTATAGCGTTGGGTGGCAAAAATATATTGTTTTAATAACATGGGATTGTTAAAAATCTTTTCTATATTTGGTTTGAACAACCTCGCTTGTAACCATTTTTGCGGGGTTACGTAAGAATTATATCCATTAATACCAATATTTTGAAGAAAAAGTACAATTGTTATAATTTCCTTTTTCTCATCATTTTTTCGGCATTTACGCTGAAGGCAGGTGCTTCTACCTTTTATTGGGTAGGCAATTCCGGCTTATGGAGTGATCCCCACCATTGGTCTCTCAGCAGCGGTGGTTCCGGAGGCGCAGGCATTCCCGGCACCAATGACAATACGGTATTCGATAGAAATTCTTTTCACTTTCCCAACGAAACTGTTAGCATTTCTGGTACTGCTACATGCCATGATATGCAATGGACCTGGGATGTATATAACCCGATACTGAATGGGAATGGTTCTTCTTCCTTGGAAATTTATGGTTCTTTAGCTCTGGTACCCGAAGTAAGTTGGTTATATAGCGGTACCATACACTTTAAATCATCGCAAACAGGCAATCTTATCAACACGGCCAGTAAAGTATTCAATGCCAATGTCTCCTTCGAAGGCAGCGGATCATGGCAATTAACCAGTTATCTGAGATTAGGTGCTGCAAATACTCTTGCCATAAGTTCGGGTACTATTCATGCTTCCGGTAATGTTATACAATGCGGTACTCTGCAAACAATCGGTAGCGCACCTAAGCTGTTGGATATTAATAACTCTATTCTATTTATTAATACACAAATTGACTCTACCGGAGCTTCTAATTTTACAAGCACATCTGCCAATGCTTACGTTTATTACAGGAATTACACTAGCGTACCGCACCTGAGCACCCTTAGCAGTTCGCTCTATCATCCTCATATAACTTCTATTACTGCTTTTGATACCACCGTTGTTCGTCCATCGTGTAATTGCAATGATACTGTTGGTAGTTCTGGTGCTGCTAAATGTTGCAACGGTAGCATAGTTATCAGTGGTTTGGTTTCTTCGAACGGTGGACAGCCCTTTAAATATGCTTGGTCTACAGGCGCTACTACATCGAGTATAAGCGGCGTATGTGCTTCTTTAGGATCCATTAATTGCACAGTTACTGATACTTCCGATCTTTCTACTATAACTATAATTATTGACGTTACCATCCCTCAATTATTCATACCCCTGGAATCGCCCAAATCCCCCAGGTGTAATGCAGAATGTGACGGTTGGATATTAGCCGAGATAAGTGGCGGAACTCCTCTCTATACCTATCAATGGAACAGCGGTTTACCGGGAAATGGGACCACCATTGCCAATAAAAACTTTATTGACAGCAGCTTATGCGTTGTTGGTGTTTCAAGTACTTATACGCTTTCTGTTACAGATGCGCATCATTGTTTCCATAAATACAGCTTCTCACTGACGCAGCCCAAGGCAATTACTATGACGCTTACATCTACCAATGTATCGTGTAACGGCAGTTGTAACGGAACGGCCACGGTAGCAAGCACCCTTGGTGGCCATCCTCCGGGAGGATATACCTATAAATGGATGCCGGGTGGTCAGACCACCACGACTATTACCTCTTTGTGTATGGGAAGCTACACGGTAACAGCAACGGATGATTCTGGTTGCACCGGAACAGCTTCGGTTGTTATTACACAGCCCAACCCCATTGTAATGAATCCGGCGCAAACCAATGTAAGCTGCAACGGAGCCTGTGATGGAAAAGCAAGTGTTGCCCCAACAGGTGGTACTACTCCATATACCTATAACTGGACTCCGGCAGAACCACATAATCCTAGCCTAACTAATTTATGCGCCGGAACTTATAAAGTTGTTTTAACAGATGCAAATGGCTGTAAGGATAGTGTGACTTTTGTAATAACCGAGCCTGCTGTACTTGCTGCTAACCCCAGCCAAACCAATGTAGACTGCCATGGTAATTGTGATGGAACAGCAAGCGTTGCACCAAGTGGAGGAACTACCCCATATACTTACTTATGGTCAACGGGAGCTACGACCACAGGCATAAACGGACTTTGCGCTAATACCTATACTATTACAGTAACGGATGCCCATAATTGTTCGGTAACCACGGCAATTATCATTACTCAGCCCCCGGCTTTAATACTTAACCCAACGGCATATAATATAAGATGTCATGGCGGATGTAATGGTTCCGCCGTTGTGCATCCCACGGGCGGCACGCCTTTGTATACTTATTTGTGGGCCCCTGGCGGCAACACAACCGATTCTATTGGCTCTCTTTGCGCTGGTAGTTATACTATAACTGTTAAAGATGCTCATGCCTGTACCGTAACGGCAGCTATTGCCATTACTCAGCCTCCTGCCATTATTGTAGGTATTTCATCTACTAATGTAACCTGTAACGGGGCTTGTAATGGAACAGCAACTGCCAATGCTATTGGTGGTAGCGGCGCGTATACTTATTTGTGGAGTAGCGGGCCTACCACCTCCGCTATAGGACCTCTTTGTGCAGGCAGTTATACTGTTACCGTTACCGATGCTAATAACTGTAGCACTACTGCTTCAGTTATAATCACTCAGCCCAATCCTCTATTAGTCGGGGCCAGCGCAAGTCCCAATCCTTTAACATGTAATGGAAATTGCAATGCAACGGTTTCTTCAACCGTTTCGGGTGGTACAGCGCCTTATAATTATACCTGGTTGCCCGGTAACATACATACAGCTATCCTGGTAAACCAGTGCGCGGGTTCATATACGGTTACAGTGAAAGATGCCAATAACTGTACGGCAAGCGCTTCGGTTACCATTGCACAGCCTACAGTATTGTTTGATTCCATTGCATCCCTTACTAATGTACTATGTAATGGTGGCGTTGGCAGTGCAACTGTGGGGGTAAGAGGCGGCACAGCTCCTTATACCTATAATTGGGCTCCTAGTGGAGGACCTAATCCCACTGCTTCCCTTACAGCAGGAAGTTATACAGTTACAGTGAAAGATGCCAATGGTTGCAGCGTTACAGCTTTGGCAGTTATTACGCAGCCCGCCGCCCTGTCGCTTGTTATGAGCAATACTGGTGAAAAGTGTAATGGAAATGTAAACGGAACGGCTAAAGTGGTTACTTCGGGAGGTACCGGCGCATATACATATTCCTGGAATACTGTGCCCATACAAACCAATGCTACAGCTACTAACTTGTCGGTAGGGTGCTATACTGTTACCGTAACCGATGCGAATGGATGTTCAGCTACAGGCGGTACCTGTGTAAATCAGCCGCCGCCGCTGGGCGCTATCATTAGCGCTACCACATCCAGTTGTAATATTTGCAATGGAAGCGCCACTGTAACTGCCTCGGGAGGTACCGGCACGTATACTTATTCATGGAATAGTGTGCCCGTACAAACCAATCAAATGGCCACCGGACTATGTATAGGCAATTATACTGTTACGGTTACCGATGCCGATAATTGTACCGCAACTGCTCAAGCTGTAATAGTAGCAACGGTTCACATTATTATAACCACCAGTTCAAGTGGTGTGAATTGCTTTAATGAATGTGATGGTGTGGCAACGGCAAACCCATCTGGCGGTACCAACCCATATACCTACTCATGGAATTCAGCTCCTGCGCAAACCACTTCAACGGCGACTGCTTTATGCCCAGAGGGATATACCGTAACCGTAAAAGATGCAAGTGGATGTACGTCTGTAGATAGTGTTAGATTCACCAATCCTCCGCAACTTACGGTAACAACTACCCCAACCAATGCTACTTGTTTGGGCTTGTGTAATGGTTCTGCAACAGCTAATCCCGGGGGAGGCACCGGTGCATATACGTATTCATGGAACACTGTGCCCATACAAACCAATCAAACAGCAACAGGGTTGTGCTCAGGTAGCTATACTGTAACTTTAACAGATGCAAATGGTTGCAGTATAACTGCCGCCGCTGCTATTATTTCGAACGCAGGGATAAATGATAATGCCGTTGTTACAAACGCTAGTTGCGGTAGCAATAATGGTGCAATTACTCTAAGCCCTACCGGTGGCGCCGGGGCTCCTTACGGATATACCTGGGCTCCTCCTGTATCTGTTACTAATTCAGCAGTCAATCTCTCAGCGGGAACATATACTATTACTATAACAGATAAAGTTAGCTGCGGACAGCAATTCTTTGTGGCTGTAAATAGCGCCAGCGGCCCTACACTGAGCGGAACGAATACCGGCACAACCTGTTCCACTGCTTGCAATGGGTCTGTTTCGGTAACGGTTACAAGCGGCGTAGGTCCCCCGTATACTTACTTATGGAGCACAGGTGCAACCACAACCAGTGTTACCGGTTTGTGTGAAGGCACCTATGCCTGCTCGGTTAAAGACTTTAATGGATGCATAAGCAATATAAACGAAACTGTTAATAATCCGGTGCCCATAAGCCCCCATGAGGTTGTTCAGGATGAGTCATGCAATGGTTCGAACAATGGTAAAATAACACTTGCACCCACCGGCGGCACAGGACCATATAATTATACATGGTCTCCCGCCGTATCGACTACGGCCCAGGCAGTAAACCTTACCATTGGGGTATATACAATAACTATAGAGGACCATTTAGGCTGCGATACAGTACTAGATGTTCCCATAACTCAGCCACTTACACTTATTGTAACTATAACCCCCACAGACATTACATGCAACGGAGCGAATAATGGCCAAGCAATGGCAAATGTAAGCGGAGGAACGTCGCCTTATGTATATAGTTGGAGCAATGGCGGTGTTCTACCCAAAATTGTTAACCTTAGCGCTGGATCATATACTGTAACCGTGCATGATGTTAACGGATGTTCGGGCAGCGCAAATGTAACTATAACACAGCCCCCTGTTCTTTCAGACGTAATTACACCCATAGATGTAACATGCAACCTGGGCTCAAACGGTGGAGCTTCCGTTGTAACCTCGGGAGGCACGCCTGCCTATACCTATCATTGGTCTAACGGACAAAACTCTGTTCCCCTGGTTAATGTTTCAGTTGGAACGTATTACTTAACAACTACCGATGCCAACGGTTGCATATTGCTCGACTCTGCTAAAATAACACAGCCCGCTCCTATCAATATTACCTTCACGGTGCAAAATCCATCATGTAATGGCAGTTGCAATGGCAAGTTAACGGCCAATGTTACAGGGGGAACCGGCGCTTACACTTATTCCTGGAATACGGTACCTGTGCAAACAAACCAAACGGCAACGGGTTTATGCCAGGGCACATATACAGTAACTGTTACGGATGCAAATTCATGTACCGGAAATAATAATGCAACCATTACTCAACCGGCGCCCATCTTACCTCATGTTAATCCAATAAGTACATCTTGTGCTAATGCCTGCAACGGCTCTGCAACGGCAGCTCCAACAGGTGGAACGTCTCCTTATACCTATCTATGGCTGCCAAGTAATAACACTAACAGTTTTGTTAATGGCTTATGCCACGGAACTGATAGCGTGATAGTGACCGATAAAAATGGATGTGCAGATACCACTCCGTTTACCGTAAATGTACCTATACCGTTATCCATAACTGCTTCTACCTCTCCCAGCAATTGTAATGCATCCAACGGATCTATAACGGTTACACCTTCCGGTGGTTCACCTCCCTACACCTATTTATGGACACCTGGCGGAAATACCTCGCCTGTTTTTACCGGCCTTTCGGCAGGAGTATATACCGTACAAGTAACTGATGCCACGGGTTGCGACTCAAGTTTTACAGTGCCACTTAGTAACTCAAGCGGTCCAAGCAGTTTTGTAAATAACACCTTGAATGAATTATGTTTCGGCGATGCAACCGGCTATGTGGCGGTAACACCAAGTGGTGGCACCTTGCCTTACACTTATTTCTGGACCAACCTACCTGCTCCAAACGGACAGGGAACCGACTCTATTTTTAACCTTGCAGCAAACATATATACATTGCAGGTTACTGATAATAGCGGCTGCATACAGTTTGATCCTGTAACTGTAACTCAGCCTACTGCACTTTCCGTTGTTGCTACTATAACAAATGCGACTTGCTCGGGAGTTTGCACGGGTTCTATTTCAGTTACTGCTTCCGGTGGTACGGGGGCCTATACCTATAACTGGTCAAGCGGGGGAAATACTCCTACTGTCTCAAGTCTCTGTCCCGGTGCAGATACATTATACCTTACGGATGCTAACGGCTGCATGCTAAAACAATTCTTTATTGTGGGGGCGAACACGATCATCACTATTTCGACAACTACTACACCTATACCTTGTAACGGAGCTAATACAGGCACTGCTACTGCAAATCCTTCGGGCGGAGGCGGGGTGTATACTTATCTCTGGACTCCAACAGCTCAAACAACCCAGACTGCACTCAATCTGACTGGGGGCACATATACAGTACTTGTAAATGATCAGAACGGATGCCAGAGCACTGCTACTGCTATAGTTCCACAGCCGCTTCCATTAACCATCAATATGGTCAATACACCTATTACGTGTAATAATTCGTGCGATGGCAAATCTGTTGCAAATGTTACAGGCGGAACTCCACCCTATACTTATAACTGGTCTGGCGGACAAACTATTGATTCCATTATTAACCAATGTGCCGTAAAGGCAGTAGTTAAGGTCCAAGAGGCAGGCGGTTGCCCGTCAGCTATGGATAGCGTTACCTTTGTCAATCCACCTGTGATGAACGAAAATCATATTCTAACCAATTCAAGTTGTAATATGACTGCTGACGGAGACATCACTATTACAGTGTCGGGTGGTATAGCACCTTATACCTTCGCATGGTCGAATGGCAGCACCACACAAGATCTCAACAATGTTGTATCGGGTAAATATGTGCTCACCTTAACTGACTCCACAGGTTGCGTAATAACAGATAGTGTATTGCTGCCTGCTGATACCACTGTATTAGCCAAAGCCGGTAATGATACTACGTTCTGTACAAATAGTGGCACCATAACATTAAATGGCAGCAAGAGTGTGAATGCCATGACATACCAATGGTACCAGTTACCTGCAAATACCTTAATAGGCAATACCGCCATAATAACAATACCTGCTCCTCCATTGGGTGTTACATCATATATGCTGGTTACTAAAGATGTAGCTTGTTCCGATACCGATACGGTTATGGTAACTATCAATCCGCCGCCAACTGCGAGCGCAGGAACATCAACAAGCATATTTATATATACCAATACTACATTGGGTGGTGCTCCTACAGGTCCGCCC
>Ga0206878_10217_pt1 | contig 23642 bp, 24 predicted proteins | sample Alteio_BWOrgCont_8_FD_152621 | JGI IMG/M metagenome (GOLD analysis project Ga0206878, IMG submission 152621) | Enriched cells from forest soil in Barre Woods Harvard Forest LTER site, Petersham, Massachusetts, United States -... | ecosystem: Environmental > Terrestrial > Soil > Temperate forest >... | reverse complement strand
GTTGACCAAAATACAATTGAATTCCCTCAGCCCAAGGTAGCATGCGTATATTATCTATTTTTTTTGCATAAGGATCTCGGCTGAAACATACCGCTTCGCAGTTTTCGATGTCCTGAGACAGGGATTTAAGAGTGGATAGGTGGTGTTCCTGAATGTGATCAGTGCTTTTGATTTCGATAAACAATATGGGTTGGCCCGGTCGCTCAACCACTAAATCGATTTCAGCATCGTCCTTGGTTTTTAAATATGAGAATTTATAGTCTGGATAAAAATAGCTGGCTAAAAATTTACATTGTAGAATAATAAAGTGTTCGAATACTTCCCCATAATGGCTCGTACTTTCTTTTAATGGCAATGAGAGCAAGCCTGATAGGGCTCGGACTACCCCGGGGTCAAAAAAATAAAATTTGGGTGTTTTACTTAAACGTTTGCGGAATGAATGTTGAAATGCCGGTAAAAAAAAGCCTAATAACGTATCCTCTAATAGCGTAAAATAATTTTGTATGGTTTTAATGTCGCATCCAACATCTTTGGCAATGTTGGAAAAATTTATCAGTTTCCCATTGGATTGAGCGGCTACTTCCAGAAAGTATCGAAATGGATCCAGTTTTTTTATAAATTGTTCGGCCCAAATTTCTTCTTTTAAATAAGTGGTTGTATAGGCATATAAATAGCGTTTTTTTTTCTCAATTGTCCCGTATTCTTTGATTTTTGGCAGCATCCCCCATTGCAAGCTATCCATTAACTCAAACTGATCTTTTATTTCTGAAAAAACAAATGGATGCAAGTCGTAAACGAACGCTCGTCCTGCCAGCAGGTTAGCTCCGCCATATTTTAATTTTCTTGCGCTGGATCCAGTGAGTACGAAATGAATGGTTGTGGTTTCAATCAGCTCATGAACAATATCGAGTAATTTTGGTATTTTTTGTACTGCATCAATAATGACGTGTGTAATTTTCTCGGGTAACGCACGCACAATTTCAATCAGTTCATCCGGGCTTTTTGTAAAACGCGATTCCTCAGTCGCTAGCAACAAATTGATATATAATGCATTCTCAAACCATCGCTGGCTTTTTAGCCAAGTTGTTTTGCCTGCTCCCCGAGGACCAAAAAGAAAAAAACTTTCGTCATCAGGTAATTCAAGTAATCGAGAGATCATGATTTTCGCCGACAATTTAGGGTGTGCACTCCATAATTGTACGCCAATTATGGAGTGCATGCAAAATATTGGAGTTTGGACAAAGCTACAGGCAAAAACATCCATGTTGCTTGTCCAAATAATTGAGATCTCGATTTACCAGGAGGTGGCCCTGCACAACGCAAAATAGCTTGCTAAAAAATGTTTGCCGTGTAAAATTTTACCACTAATTAATTGACTAGGTTTTGAACCCAATGAAAATCAATCAAGATGATCTGAATAAATACCCTGAACTAATGGCTTTTATTGCTGCTAATCGTCATGATCAAGAGCACGCATACAATCTATTAAAACCCAGCTATCCAGTACATTGCTCTGATAGTGATGGTAAAAACCGTAGTTCTTTTAGCGGTAATTTCGGCTTAACTCCATTAATCATCATTTCGGCATTAGGTCATTTAGATCATTTGGACATTATTTTAAGCCATAATCCTAGCCGCAAATATTCAAATTCATATTGTCCATCTTTTCTCGCTTCAACAAACTTTTCTGCCCCACTCTTTGGTCGAACAAAAGAGAGCACACCTAATGAAAAAGTTAGTTATTGCATAACGAGTGAGAACCAGGAAAATGGAATTCCCGTTGATGATGGATTTTTTGCTTTGAGAGCGGCTGCAACCAGTGGACATCTTGATATTCTCCAGCGGTTATTGATTATTCCCAAGTTCCAACAACAAATCTCCAGATTAAACAATATTATTTTGCGAAAAGCTGTGCAAGCAGGTCATGCACATATTGTTTCATTTTTACTTGCTCAGGAAGAGGTTGTTGCCAGATTGCAAGAAGGCAACTGTTATGTGCTTGACGCTGCTGTGAAGGGGGCATCTCTCGAAATACTGGAAAAACTACTGACCATTACGCCTTCAATTTTTGACAAGGATTCAAAAAAAGGGGATTGGAATCCAACGAATGCTTTGCCATCAAGTAAATATATAGCTACTGCAATAAAAGAAGGCTCTGAAGAAATCGCTTGTCGTCTGCTTCAAATTCCAGAAGTGAACGCTATAGCAGCTGATAATGATAATCATATTCTGCGATTGTCTTTATGTAACAAAAAGTTCAATCTTGCTAATCAACTGCTTGATTTTCCGAGCGTACAAACAAATCTGGCCGCTCGAAATGGTCGTGTGCTGCATGTGGCTGCTCGTACAGGAAATCTTGAGATATTTAATCGTCTACTTGCCTATCCTGAAGTACTTGCAAATGCGGATTCAGACAACAATAAAGCTATAACCATCGCTGCTGCTAACGGACATATTGATGTTGTGATAAGACTACTAGCTGTTCCACAAGTTGCAAGTACAGTTGATTTATATCAATTCAAGGTACTTAGATCCGCATACAAAGGCACAGGTGAGGCTCTTGGACCGCATAACGAGATAATTGAATTATTAAAACCTTATCATCCTTCACTTTCTCAAATAGAAAGATCATGTGGTAAAAACTTTTTTCTAAAAGGAAATTTTGACTTTTATGATGCATTCGGTATCGATTTTGAAGACCAGTTGGAAGATCATGACTATGGATTCATTCCCGAAGATGATGGCATTGTGACCGCGCATGTAGAGCGAAGAGATCCTGATGTCTATATAACTTATGCTTAAGGACTATGATATAGTATTTTTTAAATACCACCTCATCGATCGAATCAATAATCATGCAAAATGCAAAGCTCAATTTATCTGCTCTTATAAAAGCAATCAATCAGCTCGAACAAAGCCTGGTTTATTATCATTCGGATCTTGTTCAGCAGCATGGTGGTTTGATTCAGCACCTGCGAGCTGCTGCCATTCAAGCATTTGAGTTTACTTATGAATTAACATGGAAAATGCTTAAGCGCTACCTAGTGTTAACAGAACCCAATCCGCACGAAATTGAGGAAATGTCCTTTTCTGATTTAATTAGAACCGGTTGTGAACGAGGTTTATTGCAATCAGAGTTGTCTCTATGGAAAAGCTTTCGACAGGATCGTAGTGTGACTAGCCATACGTATGATGATTTAAAAGCGCAGGAAGTTTTTGAGCACATTCCGCTCTTTTTAAAAGAAGCACAAAGTTTGCTGTCCACGTTACAAACACGCATAACACATATTGAGACGCCTGATGAAAAACGTCATTGACATGCGTCCTGATGATTTGAATATTACTCGTCAAATCTTGGCCAAACACCTTCCATCCAATGCGATCGTATGGGTGTTTGGTTCGAGAGCCAAAGGCACAGCAAGAACATTTTCAGATTTGGATCTTATGATAGATAACAATCATCAACCTTTACCATTAACACTGCTGACTCAATTATTGGATGATTTTGAAGAGTCGGATTTGCCTTATAAAGTTGATGTTGTGGATTGGAATAGTATTAGTGATGATTTTCGAGACGTAGTTTGTAACGATCGGGTTATAATTAGTTGATAGATAAGTTGCCGTGTTGTCGACCCTGAAAAATGTTACACTGGTGTTACATTCAAAGCCAAAATAAGTAGAAAAAAATGGATAAAAAATTATTGGATATTTTGGTTTGTCCTTTGTGCAAGGGTAAACTATTGCTAAAACATCAAGAATTAATTTGTTGTTTTGACCGACTGGCCTATCCCATTCGTGACGGGATTCCAGTGATGTTGGATACTGAAGCGCGAATATTGTCGTTAGAGGAAAAAGATGAGCTGTGATTTTCATGTGATCATCCCTGCGCGTTTCCAGTCTTCACGCTTGCCAGGCAAATTGTTAATGGATTTGCAGGGTCAAACCGTGATCGAGCGTGTATACCGCCAGGCGTTACAAGCTAAGCCTAAATCAATCACTATTGCTACGGATAACGAGGACATTTTTAATGTGGCGAGGGGCTTTGGTGCTCAGGTGGTCATGACCGCGACCACGCATCAAACGGGTACTGACAGGATAGCAGAAGCGGTAAAAAAACTGGCGTTTGCCCCTCAGGATATTATTGTGAATGTGCAAGGTGATGAACCATTGATAGCGCCGGAGTTAATTACCCAGGTGGCTGACAGTCTGGATCGAGCAGATGCCCCAATGGCTACCTTGTGTTGGCCTGTTGAAGAGGATGCACTGTGTGCAAACCCGAATGTGGTTAAAGTCGTGCGCGATTGTCATAACAATGCACTGTATTTTTCTAGGAGCCCTATTCCAGCCAACCGCGATCAGCCCCTGAGTTGTCAAAATGTGTTCCGACATATTGGATTATATGCCTACCGTGCTGCCTTTTTGCTTGAGGTGGTTACTTGGCCGGTTTGTGAGCTGGAAACGATTGAAGCGCTGGAACAACTGCGTGTGTTGTGGGCGGGTTACAAAATCAAAGTGGATGTAGCCTGCGTGCGACCATTGCAGGATATTAATACAGCTGAGGATTTGATCGCGGCCCGTCGTGAGTTACAGTTAAGATAGTCCCCCTAGTATCTGGACTTTGGACAAAAAACCGATCTAATACGGGCCCGAGCGCGTGACCGAGCCCGAGCCCGAGCCCGCCCGAGTCCGATCAATCTGCTTTTTGTGCCATTTTGGTTAACATCATAACAATTCTAAAAAAAGCACTTGGACGACAATTGGGTGATATCCAAGTAAAACGACTGATTCATCCTATCGTTAAAAAGCGAAAATTCACAACCATTGATGAAAAAATGATTGCATAATCAAGAAGTAATTAATTAAAAACAGATCAAACAAAGGATTTTATCGGTAGATTGTTGCTCAAATGATCTGGATTCGATTGTTAATTATGATCGATCGGACTCGGGCGGGCTCGGTCACGCGCTCGGGCCCGTATTAGATCGGTTTTTTGTCCAAAGTCCAGCAAAATAAGAACCATCGTAATTATTAAAACAAAACTGTAGGGGTGAACGCACCAGCGTCAGAGGCATCACGTTGAATATGGTGGGCACGTCGCTAAGCGCTCTTTTGCCCACCCTACGATTCAAGCCACTCCTACCACATTTGATTTTGAGGTTTAAACTTCGATAGTGACCAATCGCGAGGGTTGTTTTAAAGGTTTTGGATTCTCTGCATCAAAATATGTGTATTCCCATGCATCTTCACGTACAGTCAATTCACGTAACAATTTGTTATTAAGCCCATGACCTGATTTATATCCCTCAAAGGCACCGATTAAACTCGAACCCAGCAGAAATAAATCACCGATGGCATCGAGCACCTTGTGTTTAACAAACTCGTCGTCAAAACGTAGGCCATCTTCATTAAGCACGCGATAGTCATCAACCACGACGGCATTGTCCAAACTACCCCCTTTGGCTAAATCAGCTTCACGTAATTTTTCATAGTCAGACAGAAAACCAAATGTTCTCGCCCGGCACACTTCCTTTACATAAGATGTTACGGAAAAATCAAGTGTTGCGGTTTGTGGTTTATCGTTAAATACAGGATGATCAAAGTCGATAGTAAACGATACTTTATAACCATTGTACGGCAGAAACTGTACGTATTTACCGTTCTCTTCTACACGAATCGGTTTTAAAATACGGATATAACGCTTGGGTGCATTTTGCTCACGAATACCCGCTGACTGGATTAAAAAAACAAAGGGTGCTGCACTGCCATCCATAATCGGAAGTTCGGCAGCATTAACATCAATAAATGCATTGTCTATACCAAGACCCGCAAGCGCCGAGAGCAAATGCTCAACAGTGGCTACTTTTACGCCGTTATACTGCAGTGACGTGCACAGGGTAGTGTCACACACATTATCATACGTAGCAGGAATTTTAGCGGGCGGGTTACAATCCGTCCGAATGAAAACAATTCCAGTATCTTTGGGTGCAGGATTTAATGTGATAAGAACGGGGACGCCCGAATGCAAGGCAATGCCGGTCGCCTGAATCGACTTTTTTAGAGTTCGTTGGTTTGTCATTCAATACTCTTCTTTTAGCGGCCCATTTTTTGCGAGCGCATGTACACTACAGCTTATCAATTATTTTATAATTAGTCTAGCTATTGTCGATTTTTCGTGGCTCGGAATGCGTTGGTCTGCCGTAGGGTGGGCAAAGAAGCCAGCGGCGACGTGCCCACCCTACGTAGTGCCATTAAACTCAAGCTTCTTCCTGCTTGCGCAAAAATGCAGGAATATCCAGATAATCAACATCCAGTACCGGATCACTTCCCTGTTTTGCTGGGGAAGCGGGAGCCGCTGCTTGCTTGCGCAGAAGCGCTGGACGTTCAAGTTGATGATAGTCAAGTGATCCATCAAGACGTCTGGTTTCCATCAAGCGTGCCTTGGCGGGAGCCTGTTGCTGTTGTTGACGCTGTCTTACATCACCCAAGCCGGTCACAATCACTGTAACGCGCAACTCTTCTGTCATGTCAGGATCGATAACCGTGCCCACCACGACAGTAGCATCATCAGAAATAAATTCCTTGACTACGTCACCTACTTCTTCAAACTCGCCTATCGACATGTCGGGACCAGCCGTAATGTTAACCAGAATCCCCCTTGCACCTGAGAAATTAACATCCTCAAGTAAGGGTGAAGCAATGGCCGCTTCAGCAGCTTGACGTGCTCTTTGCTCGCCAGACGCGGTGCCCGTTCCCATCATGGCCATGCCCATTTCAGACATCACGGTGCGCACATCGGCAAAATCCACATTAATCAAGCCTGGACGAGTGATTAAGTCAGAAATCCCTTTAACAGCACCCAATAGCACGTTGTTCGCGGCTTTAAAGGCATTCAACAAACTGATATTTTTACCCAATACACTGAGTAGTTTATTATTTGGAATGGTAATGAGCGAATCAACATGCTCGGCCAAGCGACGAATTCCTTCGTCAGCAGCCAACGCGCGTTGCTTGCCTTCAAATGAAAACGGCTTGGTCACGACAGCAACGGTAAGAATACCCAGTTCCTTTGCAATTTGTGCAAAGACAGGGGCTGCGCCGGTACCCGTTCCACCACCCATACCTGCGGTTATAAACACCATATCCGCACCGCGTAAAATATCTTTGATATGCTCTCGATCCTCTTCGGCAGCTTCACGGCCTATTTGCGGGTTTGCACCAGCACCTAGTCCCTTTGTCAGCTCATCGCCCAATTGAATCAGTACTTTGGCATTGGAGTTTTTAAGCGCTTGCGCATCTGTATTTGCACAAATAAATTCAACGCCGTCGATGTTTTCTGCAAGCATATGCTCAACTGCATTACCACCGCCTCCACCGACGCCAACGACTTTAATGACGGCATTGTCTTGCTGGCTTTCCATTAGTTCAAACATTAAATACCTCTTCTCGTCGTGTGACTAAAAATTCCCATTAAACCATTTTTTCATGCGTGTCCATATACCCTGACCGAATCTTTCACTGGACACAGGTACATTATAACCACCTTCGTATTGCTGTTGAAAGCCATGCAACAATAAACCCACACCCGTTGCCAATGAAGGATTGGATGTGGCTTCAGCAAGACCCGCAATTTTCTGGGCAGAGCCGTGCCGAACAGGCATTTCAAAGCACATTTCAGCTAACTCAATTGCACCATTGACTTTCGATGCGCCACCCGTCAACACAATGCCTGCTGCAACCAAGTCTTCAAACCCACTGCGTCGTAACTCATTGCGAACCAGTATGAACAACTCTTCATAACGAGCCGACACCACATCCGACAGTGCTTTGGTCGACACTTTTCGCTCCACACGATCGCTGGTTCCCAGTACATCTATCATTTGGCTGGCATTGGTCAGTTCTGCCATTGCACAACCGTAACTCAGCTTGATGGCTTCTGCAGATTTTGTGGGGGTACGTAGTGCCATGGCGATATCGTTTGTTACCTGATCGCCTGCGATAGGAATCACTGCCGTATACTGAATAGCCCCATCATGGAAAATGGCAATGTCTGTCGTGCCACCACCAATATCCACAAGGCAAACGCCCAGCTCTTTTTCATCGTCAGTCAACACGGCATGACTGGATGCCAGCTGCTCTAAAATAATATCTCTGACTTCAAGGCCGCAACGACGCACACATTTGGCGATATTTTGTGCCGCACTCACAGAGCCCGTGACAATATGAACGCGTGCCTCCAGACGCACGCCAGCCATGCCTAGCGGCTCACGAATGCTGCCTTGATTATCAATAATGAATTCCTGAGGCAAAATATGTAATATTTTTTGATCAGCTGGAATGGCAACAGCCTTTGCCGCATCAATTACTCGTTCAACATCAGCCTGTGATACCTCTTGGTCGCGTATAGCCACAATGCCATGTGAATTAAGACTACGAATATGGCAACCGGCAATGCCAGTGTATACCGTGCGAATTTCGCACCCAGCCATTAATTCAGCTTCCTGAACAGCTCGCTGGATTGAGTTCACAGTGGCTTCAATATCAACAACCACTCCTCGCTTCAAACCTCGCGACGGATGACGGCCAATACCGATTAGCTCGATTGTCCCATCTGCATTGACTTCGCCAACAAGCGCTACCACTTTGGATGTACCGATATCCAATCCTGTGATAATATTTCTTTCTGATTTTTTCGCCATTATCTTCCCGTTTGCTGTTTCCATTGCACAGCCATTCCGCGTGCATAACGTAAATCAACACTTGACAGCTGCTCTAATTTGTCCGCAAAAACCACAGGCCAAGCCCTGCAAAATCGCGTTAAGCGCTTCTCCAAATCCCGCTTCCCTAACTGTAATTGTACGCCATTTGTTAAAGAAAGCTCCCACGCTTGATTATCGCGCAATTGTAATCCAGATGCATGTAAACCATATATTGATAATAGCTTACTCAATTTTTCATAATTTTGTAAGACGTCTGTTTGCTGTTGTTTTGGACCACTTAGCCGAGGATAATCCAAGTCGGCCTGTTCTTCTCCAATATTGATTAATTTTCCATCAGCCGTGATTAAAGATTCATTCCAAATTGCAATGGGTGAATTCTCTACCAAGGTTATTTTTAATGTTCCAGGCCAAATACGTTCGATTTGAACATGATCCGTCCAGTCCAACGCAGTCAAATCGGCCTTTAATCGAGTAACCGGTAAGACAATAAAGCTATCGCCAAGATAGCCCGTCAATACCGACTCAATCTGTTTTCGCGTAATATGTTGATAGCTTGCAACAATTTTCACGGTATCAACTGGAAACCGCTGCGGATCAGCTAAAAACAGGTAAATCATGCGAGCTGAAAGCAACAACGCGCAGATAACCAACAATGTTAAAAAACTGGTGTAGCGTAATCGTTCTGTATCCATACTCATGCGTTCGTCCGTTACTGATAATGCGTCACCAATTGTTTACGGCAACGTTGATGCATCATTGCAAGGTCAATCAAGCGACTTAACAGGACAGAATAACTTAAACCACTCGCTTGCCAGAGTTTTGGGTACATGCTAATTGACGTAAAACCCGGCAACGTATTGATCTCGTTAAAATATATAGCACGACGTTCATCATTTACAAAAAAATCCACTCGCGCCATGCCACTGCATTTAAGTGCTGTAAAAATATGAGCCGCGGCATCTTGCAAACGACTTACCAATAACTCGTCAAGTCGCGCTGGAATCTGCAATTGCGTCTGACCACTCTCCAGATATTTCGCTGTATAGGAATAGAAACCATCCGCATGGTGTACTTGAATTTCACCTGGGACACTCACATTAGGCCTTTTAGTCGGCGAGGTGTTTTCAAGTACCGCCAGTTCAATTTCACGACCTTGAATAAACTCCTCCACAAGAATGGCTTTATCATAGCGTCGTGCATCAGCGACAGCCAATGACAGTTCAGCCATGTTATGCACTTTATGAATGCCTACACTGGAGCCCATAGAGCAGGGTTTGACAAACAGGGGCCAGCCCAGATCCGCTGCTGCTTGCTGGCAGAACTGTTCTGTCTCTGCCGTATTGGCATGCCAAGACAGCAAGTGATAGCGCGCCGATGGAATGTCATGGGTACAAGCGATACGTCTAGCCATGTCTTTATCCATGCCGATTGCTGACGACAACACGTCAGAACCGACATATGCTACACCGGTCAATTCCAGCAAACCTTGCAAACAGCCATCTTCATATAACGGACCATGCACCACAGGAAACACAACATCCGCATCAATGGCCAGTCGACCATTAAGAAGAAGACTGTCTAAAGGACGCGAGTGGGGGGTGAGTATGGGCAATGCATCTGGGTATGCCAATAACTCATGGTAATCATTTACATAAAAGCACCCGTCTTTGTCTATACCAACAGGAGTAATATGGTATTGTTCCGGATCCAAGTTGGCCAGTACAGACGCTGCTGAAATCAAGGAAATTTCATGTTCGCCAGATTTGCCGCCATAGAGCAAGAGCAGATTAACAAGGTTAGACATTACTCATCTCCAATGATATGTATTTCACGAATTAATTCAGTACCTGTTTTTTGATATACCGTCTTTTGCACACATGTTATCAGCGATTCAATATCATTCGCCGAGGCTGTGCCTTCATTATTAATGATAAAGTTAGCATGTTTTTCTGAAACAGAAGCTCCACCCAAACGCATCCCTTTTAGTTCGCAGGATTCAATTAATCGGGCTGCAAAGTTATTGGGCGGATTTCTAAACACCGAACCACAATTGTATTCGCTGGTCGGTTGCGTGGCTGCTCGATGTGCCAGAAGTTCTTTAATCAGTTGTAAGGATTTATCTTTTTCACTAGGCACCAAGCGGCACGTTGCGGCAACGAACCACTCATCGCCCAACCCTCCGACATGACGATAGGCTATATCAAATTCATCAGGATTTCGCCGACGGATTTCACCAGTACGCGTCATGGTTTCAACCTCAACCACATGTTGCCATGTTTCACCATTAAAGCAACCCGCATTCATTCGCAATGCACCGCCCATCGTTCCTGGAATTCCCGCCCAAAACTCACCACCACCCAGATTATTGCGCGCACAAAACCGCGCCATTTTGGCGCAGGAAACACCTGCCTCAACACGAACAAGACAATCATCTATCAAGCTGATTTCGTTCAGGCACCCCTGAGTCAAAATAACTGTACCAGAAAACCCTTTGTCTTTAATCAACGAATTGCTGCCCAGCCCTAACCATAACAAGGGTTCAGTCTCAGGGAGCTGCTTGAGAAATATAGCCAGATCAGCAATTCCCGCCGGTTTATACATTGACTTGGCTATTCCGCCAACACGCCAGGTTGTGTAGTTAGCCAAGAGCTCCTTAAATAGCAGCGTTCCTTGGTAAACCATTCCATCAGCACATGCGTTGTCAGATGGATTCATGCCAGTGATCTCTCATTATTTGTATCAAAATTTGTATCAAATTTGTCGGCTTGCATCAAATTTGTCGCCAACTGTCCAATACTACCAGCCCCCTGCATGAGGATAACATCCCCGTCCTTAACCAGCTGATTCAAACAGTCATCAAGGTTTAGCTCTGTCACCAGCGTGACATTGCTCGAATACTGATTGATTGCTTTTGCCAACACGTCGCTGCTTATCCCTGGGATGGGTGACTCACCTGCCGGATATATATCCAGCAACAACAATTCATCAGCCATTTTCAACACCTCAACAAACTGGGAAAACAATGACTGGGTACGGGTATAACGATGGGGCTGAAACACGTGCACCAAACGTTTGTTTGGCCAAACAGCGCGAAAGGCCTCAAGCGTTGCCTTGATTTCCCGCGGATGATGTCCGTAGTCATCAACCACCAAGGCTGTGCCATTCGAAAAATGGCGCTCACCCAACATTTGAAACCGTCGACCTACCCCTTGAAAATTTAGTAATGCGCGCACGATTGACGCATCGTCAACGCCTAACTCGGTAGAGATTGCAATCGAGGCCAATGCATTCAGGACATTATGGCGACCTGGCCACTTAAATTGAATGGGCAATGGCGCATGAGGTGCGGGTCGATGAACGGTAAATTCACTTAATAATGCATTTTGCGTCCAATTCACAGCCCGGTAATTCGCGTCCTCACAGAAACCATAGGTCAAGGTTGGGCGCTGAATTTCCGGTAAAATGCGGCGAATTTCTTCATCTTCAATACAAACGACTGCCAACCCATAAAATGGTAAATGATGTAAAAACTCAACAAAGGTAGCACGCAATTTATCAAAACTATTATCATATGTGTCCATATGATCAGCGTCTATGTTGGTAACCACTGCCATCATCGGCTTTAAAAATAAAAAAGAGGCATCACTTTCATCCGCTTCCACGACCAAATAAGCGGATTTTCCAAGTTGGGCATTACTACCACAACTGGTTAGTTTTCCACCAATCACAAAGCTGGGGTCAAGTCCGCCCTCTTCGAGCAAGCAACTGACCAAGCTTGTTGTCGTGGTTTTTCCATGCGTTCCCGCTATGGCAATTCCATAACGAAATCGCATTAATTCTGCGAGCATGGCAGCACGCGGAAGCACCGGAATCCGTTGTGCTCGAGCCGCAATGATCTCAGGATTATTCTCATTTATTGCAGTAGAGCAGACAACAACATCTGCACCTGAAATATTTTCCGTGTTGTGGCCGATTTTCACCTGAATACCCAATGACAGCAAACGAGCGACAGCACGATTTTCAGTCAAATCGGAGCCCGTAATATGATAACCCTCATTGTGCAGTACCTCAGCAATGCCGCACATGCCTGCGCCACCAATACCCACAAAATGTATATGCTCTACCCGCCCCATCCTTGGGGATAGAAAATTTCCCATGCTGTCCACAGAGATCCCCTTTAAGAAGCCGACGATCGCAATCCTAGCGACTGCCAGCGATTTTCATGATCGACACGCAACAGCAGTGCTATCACTATACAATTAACTACAAGGCTTGCGCCACCATAACTGAGCAAAGGTAATGTCAAACCCTTTGTCGGTAGCAAACCTGAATTAACCCCCATGTTAATGGCGGCTTGTAGTCCCAACCAAAATGTCACACCATACGCGGTGTACGCTGCAAACAACCGACCTTGCGAATGGGCATTAAACCCAATCATAAAGCCTCTCCAAACCAGTATACTATATAAAATCAGAACGAGCAGAATACCTGTCAATCCCAGCTCCTCTGCTAGTACTGCAAACAGAAAATCCGTATGAGCTTCGGGCAGATAAAGTAATTTTTGAACACCATCACCCAGTCCAACGCCAAACCAACCGCCGCGACCGAAAGCAATCAGCGACTGGGTTAATTGATAACCACTGTTGAATTGATCAGCCCAGGGATCAAGAAAGGCTGTTAAACGTGCCATTCGATAAGGTGAAGACACAGCAAGAAACGCTAAAGAACAACCCACCATCAACATGAGGCCAAGATAATAGCGTATCTTGACTCCCGTAAGAAACAGCATTGCCATCACGGTGCCTGAAATGACAACCGTTGCACCAAAATCCGGTTCTAAAAGCAACAAAAATGCAAAAATAGCCAGAACAATCATTGGCTTTATAAAGCCAATAATACTCTGTCCGACGCTTTGCTGCTGACGTACCAAGTAGCCGGACAAATACAAAATCATGGTCACTTTAGCCAATTCAGAAACCTGAATTGTAATGGGACCTATTGCCACCCATCGTCGACTACCATTCACTACGCGTCCAATCCCTGGAATTAACACCACCACTAACAAAACCATGCATATTAACAACAGGGGTACACTGATTTTTTCCCATGTATTACTATCAATCCGCATAACCACAATAGCGACCAGAAAGCCGACAAAAAGATAACATGCCTGACGAATCAAAAAATGGAATGGTTGATGATAGTATTTTGTCGACACCATAACGGAACTGGATGCAACCATCATCAATCCAATAATAAGCAAGCCAATCACAGCCACCATCAACCACTTATCATAAAGAGAGATGGGCTTTTGACGGACTCTTCCGCGTTGATTGTGTTGACTGTAATGCGCCATACTCATAAAGTATTTACCACCGCAGTAAACACATCGCCGCGATGATTAAAGTCACGAAACATATCCAGACTTGCGCATGCAGGTGATAATAAGACGACATCACCCGGCTTGGCTTCATTTTTGGCAACTGTAACAGCCTCATCCAGTGAAAATGCGCGCAGTACATGTACAGAATCGGCTATTGCCTGTTCGATCATATCTGCATCTTCGCCGATCAAAACCACGGATCGCACGAAATCCGTCATGGGTGAGCGAAGCTCGGTAAAATCAGCCCCTTTCCCCTGACCTCCTGCGATTAATACAATCTTTCCCTGCATGGAGCCTCCTATCCCTGAAATTGCAGAGATGGTTGCGCCAATGTTAGTGCCTTTTGAATCATTGATCCACTCGACTCCATCGAGCGTTCTGACCCATTGACTACGATGTGGAAGACCCGCAAAGCGTTGTAACACGTCAATCATATGGGAAAAATCGATGCCTGCCACTTGCGCTAATGCACACGCAGCAAGGGCATTTGACCAGTTATGCCGGCCTTTTATTAATAATGCATCGACAGGCATGAGTTTTTTCTGGCCGTATGCAAGATAGTTGGTATTGCCTTCAGTGATGAGACCCCAAGTCAGTGATTCGGGTGCATCTAATCCAAAACTGCCTGTACACAAGCCACTGGCTCTGGCAGGGGGGGGAACAGTCAGGCTATCTTCACGGTTATACAATAGAAATTTGGCCTGATGGTATATTCGCTGTTTTGCTTGAATATAAGCATCCAAGCTGTGATGTCTGTCCAAATGATCGGGCGACACGTTCAGGATGGTCGCTGCAATGGGAGCCAAGGAGTTCGTTAAATCCAGCTGAAAACTGGATAATTCCAATACCCATAAATCATAAGGCACCTGATCGTCAAGTAAGTCCAGTACAGGGGCGCCAATATTTCCAGCTACCGCTACAGATAAACCCGCGGCTTTGGCCATTTCACCAACCAATGTCGTAACGGTAGATTTTCCATTCGTACCCGTTATTGCAATAATTGGCGCCTGAACCTCCCGCGCCAAACATTCAATGTCACCAATAACAGGAATACCCTTCGCGATGGCATTCTGCATAACTGGATGATCCAGCGCCACACCCGGGCTGCTGATAATTCCAGTTAAACGTGGATATAGGTCAACCGGGAGATTTTCCAAATACACATTTACGCCAGGGAATTCAGTATTGAATTCTGTTAAACCGGCAGGCGACGACCGCGTATCAAAAATAACAAATGGTTTATTTCGTCGCTTTAGAAAGCGCGCAATTGAGTGCCCTGTTTTACCAAGACCGAGGATTAAATACAGTGATGAGTGCATGGTCATATCGTCCTTAACGAAGCTTTAGCGTTGCCAAACCACATAAAACAAAGAAGACGGTAATAATCCAGAAACGCACGATAACTTTTGGCTCAGACCAACCTTTTAACTCAAAATGGTGATGCAATGGCGCCATTCGAAATAATCGTTTCCCACCAGTATACTTAAAATAACCAACTTGTAAAATAACAGATATTGTTTCTATAACAAAAAGTCCACCCATAATTAATAACACTAATTCTTGACGCACTACAATAGCAACAGTACCCAGTGCTGCGCCGAGCGCCAATGAGCCGACGTCACCCATGAAAATTTGAGCGGGATAGCTATTATACCAAAGGAATCCAAGTCCTGCGCCCAAGATGGATGAACAGAAAATCGTCAATTCCCCTGTATTGGGGACAAAAGGGATAGACAAGTAATGCGCATACACGGCGTTACTGGATACGTAGGAAAACACACCTAGGGCACCCGCAACCATTACAATGGGCATGATCGCCAAACCATCAAGGCCATCGGTCAAATTTACTGCGTTGCTGCTACCCACGATCACAAAATAAGCCAAAACAGGGAACAGGGGGCCAAGGTTAATCAGGCATGCTTTAAAAAATGGCACGGTTAACTGTGTATGTATAGGGATGTTTGCATTGGTGTAAAGGTAAAGTACTGCAGCAATTGCGATGAGTGATTGCCAGAAAAATTTCCAACGACCTGGCAGGCCCTTGCTATTTTTTAATACCAGTTTGCGGTAATCATCCACCCACCCAACAAGGCCAAAACTGATGGTCACTAAAAGCACCAGCCACAAACTCGCCTGACGCAAATCACACCAAAGCAAACAACTAACCGTGACCGCGAGTAAAATCAGCACCCCGCCCATGGTTGGCGTACCTGCTTTTGATAAGTGGGTCTTGGGGCCGTCATCACGCACCATTTGACCTATTTGCAATCTTTGTAGCCAACGAATCATCGGAGGACCACAGAAAAGACCAACCATCAATGCTGTAAGAGCCGCCAATATCGAACGAAATGTCAGGTATTGAAACACTCGAAAGGCATGATGCTGGCCTTGTAATAGTTGCGTTATCCAGTAAAGCATATTGTGTCTACCTGATTGGGATTTAGACAGAACATGCCTACATGAAAACCCACTCATGCAGGCATGTTCTGTCGAATATGTTTGGAACTCAAGTTATTGGGAGATTTTTAATATAGATTAATGGTAACTTAAACCCTTGGTTAATTCAATAAAACACGACCAAGCCTTAGGAGCTCAAGATACCAACTGCCGCACAATATTTTCCATTGCACTAGATCTCGACCCTTTTACCAATACAGTAGTTTGCGAATCCAGCTGTTTCAACAAATCATGCGCCAGCGCTTTCTGGGTGGGATAATGTCGGGCATTTTCACCAAAAGCTCGTGTTGTGGTCTCGCTATATGCACCGCAGGTCATGAGATAATCAATACCATGGTCACGCGCGGCAATGCCAACGTCCTGATGATGCTGTTCACTCCAAGAGCCTAACTCTCCCATATCACCAAATACAAAAATACGCACACCCTGACGCGCCGACAGAACATTTAGTGCCGTCAGCACAGACAGTAAATTTGCATTATACGTATCATCAATAACCAATGCATTATTTTTACCTCGCAAGAAAGTCATGCGCCCTGACACACCAGTAAACTGACATAATCCAGCTGCAATATCTGTCAATCCAATGCCAAGCGCATGCGTACACGCCGCCGCAGCCAGAGCATTGCTCACATTGTGAGTGCCAGGAACTTTCAACTGAATAAAAGCCTCCCCTTGGGGCGTAACCAGCGAAAATTGAGCGCAACCTTCAGCATTAAAAATCACATTACGCGCATGAATGGCCGCTGGTTTTTTTGCCGAAAATCGCAGGGTTTTTTTGTTCGTTAGCAAGGCATCCCAAAAATGTGCATAGGCGTCATCATCATTGATGACCGCAACTCCATCTGCGGCAAGCCCTTGATGAATTTCGCCCTTGGCATGAGCGACACCATCAATCGAGCCAAACCCTTCAATGTGTGCCGGTGCAATATTATTTATGAGTGTCACCTGTGGTTTCACCATGGCTACTGTGTACGCAATTTCACCGCTATGGCTGGCACCCAATTCAAACACGGCATAACGATGTGGGGGTTGCAACTGCAGAAGGCTCAACGGGACACCAATGTGGTTATTCAAATTTCCTGGCGTGGAAAATGCCGGGGCAGGCAAAATGCAGGCAATCATTTCCTTGACTGTTGTTTTACCATTGCTGCCTGTTAATGCAATAGCCTCACAGTCAATCTGTCCACGGTGGTGCATTGCAATAACAGCCAGAGCCTGCAACGTATCAGGAACAACCAGCTGCGGAATAGCAATACCCGGAGTGATTCGATTGCACACGATAGCTGCAGCACCCTGTGCTACCACATCAGGGATAAATTGGTGACTATCAAAGCGATCGCCCTTAATAGCGACAAACAAATTACCTGGCTTGACTTGGCGGCTATCAATACAGATACCCGATAAAACAACATCAACGCTACAAGCGACCTTAAGTAATGAAGCGATTTCAAATAATGTCATAATATTTATCTCGGATAAGAGGACTTAATCAAGCTATCTCTGCTTGTTCAAACGTATCGATAATATTTAGCGATTCGTAATAACGTTTCAGACTTGCATCAGTTAACGGTTTACGTTGCTCATCAAGAAGATGTGTATCCAATCCCTCGCTGAGCTGTTTTGCTGTATCAAGCATGATTTCGAAACGCTCCGAATCAATTGCGGGGTGACCAGAAGCCTGCATAAACAAACACAAACCACGCACACTAAATGCGCCAATATTTTGCAAATCAAACACGCCACTGGCTGTTGCTGCGGCTAAACTACACAACACAGGCCCTTGACCATTGGGGCTTTGATGGCGATGAAATAACTGCCCTTCACCAAATCTCAAACCCGTTGCAAGCAGTGTTTGCAACAGTTCATAACCGGCTAACTGACGGTTTTCCTTCGCCAACAGGAATATCATGATCGGCAAGGATGTTCTGTCATTCAATATTGGTTTAACATTGTCCAGTGATGGGCTGCTTGCAGGTATGGCGGCCAGTACATCAGAGTGCCCTGCCGATTGTAGTATCGGCTGACCCACTGTCACTTCGCGATTGATTTTACGTACCGCGATAATGTCATCAGAATTGTCCTTCTCAACGTGCCCAACGGACGGCCGTTGAGGAACTGCGGGTGCATTACTCCTGCGCCTTTCTTTCATCATGCGGCCAATCGCAATAACTACCCCGACAAGCAACAAAACATTAAGTATCAAACTCCAGTTTGCCCGCATAATTTTTACTCCCACTCAATAATTGAAAAGGTTTCTTCACCTTTGGAGTTTGGACAAAGCCACATGCAAAAACACGCATGTAGCTTGTCCAAATAATTGAGATCTCGATTTAATAGGAGGTTTGAGTATAACCATGCATCATCGCAAACCCCCTATATAAATACACTAATCTTTCTCAATGCCCATGAACCACACGCATGGACAGAAGGACATGAGTCTTGTTTCATGTTCTTCTGTCCAATGTCCAATTATTATTAAACTTTATTGTGTGGAATAATGCTAGAAAAACTTCACTGCCATGTTGGGTGTGTAGGTTGGGCCTTGGCCCAACAGCAATCACACATTAGGAACATATCCCTTTAACTGTTGCGCAAACTGATGCAGCACTTCAAGACCTGACTCTTCAGCCTGTTTGCACCATTGTTGCAAAGCTTCCACCAATTCTTTTTGTGATGAAGCCGTTTTCAACCAAACATTTTGCAATGATTGGCGATAATTATAAACAATCCGTAATTGTTCATAACGTTCCAATAAAGCTTGTAAATGTGTGTTAGCACGAGGCGACAACAGAATTTCCTGGCTTTTTAACAAAGAACCTGCACGTTGAAACAACTTCTTGTCACCTTTGTTTTCAATATGGGTCTGCTTCACATGACTCAGGATGGGGCATACAACACGTTTATAGTAATCTGACATCACTTGAAAACGATTACTGATAACCGCTTTCACAGTATCCAAATCGACATGCCTTTTGCCTTCTTCGCGTACTAATTGCGGCGGTAATTTTTTAACTTTCGCCAGACCGAAGAACGACAATATACAGATATACATCCAGCCAATATCAAATTCCCATGGCTTCACGGAAAATTTAGCCGAAGATGCATACGTGTGATGATTGTTATGCAGCTCTTCACCACCAATCCAGAAAGCCCATGGGGTAAGGTTGGTTGACGCATCAGGGCACTCAAAATTACGGTATCCCCAATGGTGACCGATCCCGTTCACAACGCCAGCCGCCCAAAAAGGAGACCACACCATTTGAATGGCCCAAATAGACACACCAGGAACGCCAAGCAATAAAACGTCAATAATAAACATTAAACTGATACCCAAACGAGAGTGGCGAGTATAAACATTGCGCTCAATCCAATCATCAGGAGTGCCATGGGCATATTTTTCAACCATGTCCTTATCTTTTTTTGCCGTGCCATACAGCTCCGCCCCCTGCCAAAGAACCTTTTTAATTCCTTCCACAACCGGGCTGTGTGGATCACCTTCAACATCGGTAGCGGCATGATGCTTACGGTGAACAGCAACATATTCCGCCGTCACCATCCCCGTTGTTAGCCATAGCCAAAAACGAAAAAAATGACTAATCAAAGGATGTAGCGTCAAGGCGCGATGCGTCTGGTGACGATGCAAATAAATCGTTTGAGAAGCGATAGAGATCTGCGTCAACACAACCGCTGCCAACACATATCCCCAGAAAGACAAGTTCAAAACACCGAAAATCATGGCATACCCCACATTATGAGAAAACGACAATCAAATAAAAAACCCAATTAAAGCTTAAAATAAATCAATTCCATACTTTTATTATACAACAAGATAAGGATGATATCATATTTTGAACAATTAGTCTTGCATCAACCCGTATTATGGCGGATAATTTTCTTAAAATCATCACAAGGTCTCAAATGAATGATAAATTACAGCGGATCTTCAGGCAAGCACTGATTGCTCTCGGACCTTGTATTATGCTGGGAGTCGTCATTGCCTGCATCGTTGGACTATTTATTCTCTCCTACTATGTATTGCTATGGGGCATTATGATTGGTTTCATTCTGTGGCTATATTCTCTGGCAAAACGCTTTTTATTCCCAAAAAAAACAACCATTAAAAAAACAAAAGGACGGATCATTGAACATGATAAAAACCAATAAATCAAAAGCAGGCATACTACGGACTTTGTGGATCATTATCATGTCATGTTTGTATACTGCAAATACGTGTGGTCGTGCAACATTGAAGGGGCTATTTGGAACCATCAGCCGCGCATGGTGTGATCATGCGCTGCGTCTTTATGTAAAACGTATTCTTAATTTGGTAGGTGTCACCTGCAAGGTAGTCAACCCATATAACGTTCAACCCATACCCGGACAGCCAACCATTGTCATGTGCAATCACAGCAGTCTTTATGACATACCACTTAGCCTTGTAGCATTTCCCAGTCACTCACTGCGCATGCTCTCCAAAAAAGAACTAGCCAAAATCCCTATCATGGGCCAAGGCATGGTTGCAGCCGAATTCCCATTTATTGACCGTCAAAACAGGCAGCAGGCCAAAAAGGATTTGGAGTTTGCGAGAGAATTGCTAATCAGTGGGATTCTCATGTGGATAGCTCCAGAGGGCACACGCTCAAAAACCGGTAAACTTGCAGCCTTTAAAAAAGGCGGGTTTATTACTGCAATCCAGGCTGGTGCCGTCATCATTCCCATGGGCATTCGGGGTGCCAATAATATTTTACCGGCACGAACACATCAATTTAACCTGAATCAAGAGGTTGAAGTTCATATCGGACAGCCTGTTGATGCCTCGAAATTTACGCTAGAAAATAAAGAAGTGTTAATCGAGCAGGTTTATCAAGAGATGAAGCAGTTGATTGGGCAGTAGGAGCGATTTCATCAAAATGATTTAAATTGGCACACGGAAACCGAGCCACGATCGTTATAAACGTTTTCAACTTGAAGCGCCCAATTTTGTAATTCACTTTTCTTCTTTGTACAATACGTACCTGATGAAACTAAAAAGAATATTTAATCATGAACTATATACTTGATTGCACAGCCCCAACCAGATTTATTATAGATCAAATCAAGCCAATACAGAGCAAGTTAGAAAAAAAAATATATATCAATACAACCTCTCCACGCCTGCAAAGAGGAGTTGAGCTTATCTGTTGTTCAGCCCTTGCAGCTGCGATTCAGCCTCTTGCTACACCACTCCCTATTTTGCTAACAGGTGTATTTTTGACTAATGAGTTAGTCAATCGTTATGAACCCTTGATTGCTCTACAAAAAGAAAACGAAAGTCTTCGATATTTAATAACAGCTCTTGAGGCTGTTGATATGGCTGACTCTAAAAAACCTCTCTGTATGTTTTTTGAAAAAAAACATCCTAAAGATCTAGATGGAAAACTTGATAAAATCATTGGATTGATTACACGATCGTTAGAAAACTCTCAAATAGTAATAGCACGTGAGTTGTTAGAAAATATAATGGGAGCTCTAAATAAAATAGTAAAAACACGGAATTTGCGCAAATTCGTGCCCATAGATGTGAATAAATCTAAAAAAGAGCAAGTGATAGCCCATGAAGAAGGTCTAACCGAACTGTCCATTTAAGGCATTACGTATTTGCAAAGCATGCTCAACCGCCTTGGGTACAAATTCCGAAACATCCCCACCTAACACAGCAATTTCCCGCACCAGTGTAGATGAGATAAACATAGAACTTTCAGAGGGTGTTAAAAACATCGTTTCAATATTTTTTGACAATTTTCGGTTCATGCCGGCCAGTTGAAATTCATACTCAAAATCAGACACTGCACGCAATCCACGAAGAATAATTGAAGCCCCCTGCTCCTGCACAAAATTAACCAACAAGCTATCAAATCCAACCACAGTGACATCAGGCAAGGCTTTCACGGCGTCTTTCACTAACTCAATTCGTTCGGCTAAGGAAAAAAAAGGGCGTTTGGAGCTATTACTGGCAACGGCTATAATCAGGTCAGGAAATATCCTGGAAGCCCTGACAATAATATCAAGATGGCCGTTGGTGATGGGATCGAATGTTCCAGGATAAATTGCCTTGCAGTTCATATTTAAGACACATTAATTGTATATTAATGAAGTCTAGCGTATTGTTTAATAAAAGTAACCATGGCTTCTAAAATAACTCTTCCCTCATTATTCCCTTCTCCCCAGACATGGGGAGAAAGTGCCCGAAGGGCGGATGAGGGGTTCCCTGTGCGAAGTCCTTTCCCGATGCTTAACCACAAAACTGGAGCGCTCGAAATTATGAACCAATTCAAATTAATTTGTATTACATTTGTCTGCATGATAACAACGTGTTTCGCTGTAACCATGCCTGCAGAGCATAGTCATAAATCAGCTGCTGTCCTATCACCTTCAACATTATCATCATGGGAGTTGTCTGGTGCCGTAGCAGCCAGAAATAAAAAAAGAGGCTGGACTGCTGTGCTGAACTGGCTGCAACAAGGCCCAAATCAATATCAAATTCGTTTATTTGGTCCATTGGGCGGCGGCTCGGTTCTCATTGAAAAACATGGATCCATTGTCACATTTCGTGACGGACCAAAAAAGGTATCGTCTAACAATGCCGATGAGTTATTACAGAGAAAAACCGGCGTTCGTTTACCGGTCAAGAACCTTTATTATTGGGTCAGAGGATTACCAGCACCCGGTACCATTCAATCAGTTCATCGTGATGCAAACAACTATTTAATTTCATTCAACCAAGCGGGATACAGTATTGATTACACAGCATACACATTGGTTGGTGGAATGAATTTACCTAGTAAAATTCGCTTACAGGGGCATGGAGTAATGATTAAGCTGGTGATTAAGCACTGGAAGGTTTGAGGCTTAACTTGCAAAAAACGGCATTTTTGACGATAATTACTTGTATAAAACGTCAACTTTAGCGCGGAAAACCTTTGTGAAACGATTGATTCTTCAGGATTTATTGCGATAGAAACAAAAAAAATCGCGTAAGCCCTTGATCATTAAAGGAGTCAGACAGACTGGAAAAACATATAGCTTAAAAGAATTTGGGAAGA
>Ga0206878_10213_pt1 | contig 23789 bp, 21 predicted proteins | sample Alteio_BWOrgCont_8_FD_152621 | JGI IMG/M metagenome (GOLD analysis project Ga0206878, IMG submission 152621) | Enriched cells from forest soil in Barre Woods Harvard Forest LTER site, Petersham, Massachusetts, United States -... | ecosystem: Environmental > Terrestrial > Soil > Temperate forest >... | reverse complement strand
CCAATTTTCTCAGGGCTGCAAAGAATGTATAGGTCGCAGGAAGATAAGATTGGTGTACAGGAAAGTGAAGTGCAGTTGAAGAGCGTTAAAGAAGGTATATGGTTAGATCTTTCTAATAGCAGTACTGCGCTTAAAAATGTTTTGGCCGATCTGCAAAACCAATCAGAAAATATGGATCTTGCCCAGAACGTTGAACATGATACCAAAGTAAAATATGAAGCAGGCACCGGCTCTAACCTTGAAGTGGTAGATGCCGAAACTGCTCTTACCGAATCTGAAACAGCTTATTATAATGCCCTGTTCAATGCCTTGGTTGCGAAAGTGGACTATGAACAGGCTCAAGGAATACTTTACAAATGATGAATATTGAACAAGGAATAATGAACACCGAAGGTCTCATGAATCTTTATAACCCGATCTTAAACTTAATCTCATTCTAAATCTTAAATATGTCTATGAAAAAGTACCTATTTCTCATTATTGTTCTAAGTTTTGCTGCTGCTTGCGGTCCCAACAAATCTTCAAATAAACTTGAAAAAGATAAAGCACAATTGGATGCACTTAAGAAGCAGGATGCTGACCTAAGGCAAAAAATAGAAGCTTTACAAGATTCAATAGGCGCTGAAGGCGGCAAAGAAATAAAAACCGTTAAGGTGGCTACAAAAGACCTTACCGTACAACCCTTTAAGCATTATGTAGAAGTACAGGCAACAGTATATGCACAAGACAATATTAACGTAAGCCCCCAAATGGGAGGCGTTGTTAAAAGCTTGAATGTTACTGAAGGAGACAAGGTAACCAAGGGCGAAGTTATGGCAGTACTGGATAACGCGGTGATCCAGGAAAACATACAGGAAATGCAGACCTCTTTGGAGCTTGCCAAAACCCTTTATGATAAACAGAAAGGCTTGTGGGATCAAAAAATTGGGACAGAAGTTCAATACCTGAATGCTAAAGCTAATTACGAATCCTTACAAAAAAGACTGAGCGCTTTACAACAACAAGCTGATATGGCCGAGATAAAATCTCCTATAGATGGCACAGTAGATGCAGTAAATATAAAACTAGGCGAATCGGTAGCACCGGGTTTACCTACCATTACTGTAGTAAATACAGAACACCTTAAAGTAAAAGGCAGGGAAGATTAGCGTAGTGATCGTTTACCAGTGTTAATTCGCTTGCACGTAACTGTGTTTGCGCCAGTGAATATTCAATACGATTTTCCGGTTTAAATGCGGAATCATTCTCAACATTAGGGTTAAGAGGTATTGACCTTAAACTATCCGTAAGCGAAAGGCTATCCTCTAAAGGCATACCCATTTGGAATTTAAGGAGCTTGTAACTTAGGTTTACAAACCTGTTTATATCCTCTTCTTGTGTTTTAACATTGTTGTAGTTCACCTTTATACGCTCCCAATCCAGCTTTTCGGCAAAGCCGCTTTTGTACATAGCTTCGGTTTCATTCATAAGGGTCTTCAAACGGGCTACATCCGCATTGAACATTTGTACTTTCCAATAATTTACCAGTACGGTATAATATGCTTTGGTAACCAGCGATACGGTTTGTATGCTGGTTTGTGTAAGACTTTTTTGAGATAACTCTTTATATGTTTTCGATGCTTCGAGCCCTACTATATAACTTCCCTGAAATAAAATTTGCGAGGCATCTAGTTCCCCCACTGTATTAAACTGAGTTCCAAAATGCACCTTCTCTGCCGGAAGGCCTGGAAATGAATTAGCAGGTATAATGGTAGTCGGTAATTGTAGGAAGTCTTGGAAATTACCTGTACCACTTATTTGTGGAAGCCCTATTCCTATAATCTCTTTTACCTTGTCCCCTGCCTTTTGCACTTCATACTTAGCGTTCACCATGTTGCCCTGGTGATCGAGAGCATAGGCAATACTCTGTTTTATGGATAAGTGATATATACTGTCTTTCTGCTGTTGTTGGGCATTGGCAAAACAAGAGAGCAATAGAGTAAGCGTAAAAATGGATAATTTTATATATCTCATTCAGTTGATATTAATTGTTGGGTTTTCTTATATCTCTGTACCATTCGGTGTCCTTTAATATTGGTAATGCCATATAAAAAATGGTCGAGTATGGCTAATTGTACATCCTTAAGTTCATAACGGTCGGGAGAAAATATTTCGGGGTTCCATGCAAGTTCAACCAATTCTATCCTAAGGCGGGCTAATACATCTATATTCAAGTTTTTACGATACAAGCCCTGTTCAATACCACGCTTTAAATTATTCGAAATGGTTTTCATCAGGAAGCCCTTTTTAAAATCTTCGAACTCTGCCCATGCTTTAGGATGAAATTTTTTAAGGTCCATCAATGTGCGTGCATTCATCTTGCTGAACATTTCACGCATATTTTGCATCATTAATATGATCTCCTCAATGGCATTCTTGCTTTCGGCGCATCTTTTCTCACATTGCTTCTTGCTATCCTCCAAATGATCTGTTAAAAGAGTGTTGACTATATCGTCCTTGGTAGGGAAGTTCTCGTATATAGTGCGCTTGGAAATACTCAGGTGCCGGGCAATGTCATCCATGGTTATGGCCTTTATACCATAATGGAAGAATAGATCGGCAGAGCCTTTTAATATTTGTTCCTTAACGTTCACTTTTATTGTTTGAGGGCACAAAACTAAGAAAACTTTTTACGTTCCCAAAGTTTTCTTCACTTTTTTTCTTCATTTCATCTAAATTATAAAACTCAACCTTCTTAAAACCCAGTAATTTTACACTCGGTAAGTGGAATTATTGAAGATGACGAACCCGGGGCAGAATTACTTTAAAGAGTAAAAAATAAGGGACATTGGTAAAAAAATCGCAAATTTGAGTTCATTTTAAAAGTAATATGATAAAGCAAAACGTAAAGGCACTCTTAAGTTCTACCGACTATGATAAGGAAGCCGAGGTAAAAGGATGGGTGCGCACCAAGAGAGAAAGCAAGCAGGTTATTTTCCTGGCTATCAATGATGGGTCTATCATACATAATATACAGGCAGTAGTTACTTTGGGTACTATTTCTGATGATATACTCAAGCTGGTTACAACGGGTTCCTGTGTTAGGGTTAAGGGCACACTTGTTAAGTCTCAGGGGCAAGGACAAACAGTAGAGATACAAGCTACCGAAGTAGAAGTATATGGCACAGCAGATAACACCTTCCCTCTGCAAAAGAAGGGACATACCCTTGAGTTTTTGCGCGAGATAGCCCACCTAAGGCCACGTACTAATACATTCGGTGCGGTGTTGCGTGTAAGGCATGCCTTATCTTTTGCTATCCATAAATTCTTTAATGACAAAGGATTCTATTATATCAACACCCCTATCATTACCGGTTCGGATGCGGAGGGAGCCGGAGAGATGTTCAGGGTTAGCACATTAGAATTAGGTAACCCACCTAAGAACGATGATGGTACCATAAACTTTAAAGAAGACTTTTTTGGCAAAGAAACTAACCTTACCGTATCTGGTCAGCTAGAAGGTGAAGCTGCTGCATTGGCTCTTTCTAAGATATATACGTTTGGACCCACCTTTCGTGCGGAGAACTCAAACACGCCACGCCACGCTGCAGAGTTTTGGATGATAGAACCCGAGGTGGCGTTTAATGATATTCATGATAATATGGACCTGGCAGAAGAAATGCTGAAGTACCTGGTGAAATATACACTCGATAATTGCATGCCCGATATTGAGTTCTTCAACAACATGTATGATAAGGAGCTGTTGATTAAGCTGAACAATGTTGTTAATTCACAATTCAAAAGGCTTACCTATACAGAAGCAATTGATGTGTTAAAGAATTCAGGTAAAAAGTTCGAATTCAAAGTGGAGTGGGGTGTTGACTTACAAAAAGAGCATGAGACCTTTTTGGTAGAACACTTTGGGGTTCCGGTTATTCTAACGGGTTATCCTAAGGAGATAAAGTCTTTCTACATGAAGCTTAACGAAGATGGAAAGACTGTAAGAGCCATGGATGTTTTGTTTCCTTATATAGGAGAGATAATAGGCGGCTCACAACGTGAGGAGGACTATGATAAGCTATTGGCCATGGTTAAAGCCAAGAACATACCCGAGAAGGATATTTGGTGGTTTATGGAAATGAGAAAGTTCGGTTCTGCCCCACACTCGGGTTTTGGACTTGGTCTTGAACGCCTTGTGATGTTTGTTACGGGTATGACCAATATACGCGATGTGATAGCCTTTCCACGTACTCCTAAGAACGCGGAGTTTTAAATTCAGATACAAACCATGGTGAGTTTGAGTGGTAAGCATATTCTTGTGATTGTCTTAACACTAGCATTGGTTGGTATTGGGGTGATTTTTTTCAAGATAATTAGTATTATGGGTGATCCTAGTTATCGTGTTACATATTATATAAGGAATGATTCAAGGGATACAATATACCTACCAGCCGAAAAAGTGAATATTTGGTTTAACACCGAAAATGGGCCAAAGTATGCTGATACAATAAGAATTAATCAGGTTAAATACCTGATATTTCCTCCCGGTAAAGATTTTGTTTATTATAGCGAACCAACTATGACTACTTCTAACAACACTCTTAAGAATATGCAATTGGCGAATGACAGTGTAGAGATATTTTTAAAATCAAAAGGAATTAAAATTCCTTTAAACGATACTATTTATTGGAGTTATACTAAACTTCACGGAAACATGGAGTACGTAAGGCATATTAAGGAGTCAGAGTTGTACAAGAAATAAAGGAGGAATCCGGAAGAGCAGGGATGAGTGGCACGTATTTTGCCTAATTTTGAATTTATGCTACGCCAAAGCCTACAACAAAAGCTGCAATTAAAGCTAACTCCCCAGCAAATGCTGGTGCAAAAGCTATTGCAGTTGCCGGTGGCATCTCTTGAGCAACGTATAAAAGAAGAGATAGAGAATAATCCTGCCTTAGAGGAAGCTCCCGAAAATGAATGGGAGGAAGAAGCAAGCGGAGAGGAAGAAAGAAGTGATTCTACTGTACCCTTGGATGACGATGCAGTTGAATTTATGGAGGAAAGTGATGAGTATGTTCCTGCCTATAAATATTCCACTGACAATGGCTCGCCTGATGAAGAGCGCAAGGAAATACCCATCGCTGATACAACATCGTTTCACGATTCTTTAAAATTCCAATTGGGTTTGCGTGAGCTTAATGAAAGACAGTATATGCTGGCGGAGTATATCATTGGCAATATAGATGATGATGGCTACCTGCGCAGAGATTTGTATTCAATAGCCAATGACATTACTTTTTTGCAAAATATCCGCACAGACGAGAACGAGCTAGCATCATTACTCGAGGTTGTGCAGGAGCTTGATCCACCAGGTGTAGGTGCACGTGACCTGAAAGAGTGCTTGCTGATACAACTGAAAAAAGGAGATCATAAAACAGAAACCGGAAAACTCGCCATTGAGATTATAGATAAGACATTTGAAGAGTTCACTCATAAGAATTACGATAAGATAAAAGAGTTGCTTCATGCCGATGAAGCCAAGGTAAAGGCAGCAATAGCAGAAATAGTAAAACTAAATCCTAAACCCGGTCAGACATTCTCAGAGGAAAATAGCGCTATACTTATTATCCCCGACTTTGTGCTGAACATAGTGGATAATAAACCAGAGGTTACTTTAAACAGCAAAATATCCACTAAAGTAAGGCTTAGTCCGGTTTACATAGACTTGGTAAGTAAGGGAACTAAAAAAGACAAATTACAAAAAGAGGCTGCCACTTTTGCACGGCAGCGCATGGATACTGCCAAAGGCTTTATCAGTGCATTGCAACAACGAGAGGATACAATGGTTAAGGTTATGCAGGCTATTTTAGATTACCAGCGGGATTATTTTTTGGAAGGAGATGAGAGCATGTTAAAGCCCATGTTACTTAAGGATGTCGCCAAGAAAACGGGATTGGATATATCCACCATTTCAAGAGTGGTTAACAGTAAATATATACAGACAGGCTTTGCTACCATTCTTCTTAAAAAGCTTTTCTCAGAATCATTCCAAAAGGAAAGTGGTGAAGAAGTATCTATTAAAGAGGTGAAAAGCTTGTTGAAGGAATTGATAGATAGCGAGGATAAAAAAGCGCCTTTAAATGATGAGACATTGGTAGAAGCCCTTGAGAAAAAAGGATATAAGGTTGCGCGACGCACAGTCGCTAAGTACCGTGAACAGTTGGGCATAGCAGTAGCCCGTATGAGAAAAGAAATGTAATGAACAATAAAATTTGGTCTTTCCTATCATATCTTTTTCATCCTTTATTTATGCCTACTCTCGGCATATTTATTGTAATGTGGAATGATCCTTTCATCTATTTATCCTTTGATTCTTATTTGCCCTGGATCAGTGTAATGGGTGTTGTATTTGTTTGCACTGCATTGCTTCCCTTGTTACTTATATGGACTCTTCTTAAAATGCAGAAAATAAGCAGTCTGCAAAATCCAACGGAAGTAGATAGGCGCATGCTTATCTGTTTTACAGAACTGGGTTTTATATTGGCCTACCTGGCATTTCATAATATACCCTCTATTGGTCGCTCCATAAGCCTGTTTATTTTGGGTTTAAATATTGCTATGATAGCAACTCTTTTAGTTAGCTTCATCCAAAGAACAAGTTTTCACGCAACAGCAACTGGGGGCATGGTGGGTACTGCAATCGGCCTCATGTATTATACCCGCATGGATATGAAATATTGGATCATCGGAACTGCGCTAATGGCTTGTTTAACCGGGTATGCACGGTTCAGACTTAAAGCACATAATACCTATGAACTTTATCTTGGCTATGCTATAGGTATTTTATCTCTTGCTCTTGTATTTATAATAGGAGCAAAGCACGCCTAACTTTCCTTTTTAATGTAGACATTCTGAGCCGGGAACGGTATTTCTATACCTTCTTCTTTAAAGCGTTTGTGCAAACGCTTTATAATATTGTGGCGCATTATATATTGCTGACTGAACTCATGTGCAGTTACAGAAAGGCTGCATTTAATGGCAAAATCACTTAGCTCCTTAACCCTGAATGTGCAACTGGATTGATGCAGGTTCATTTCACCTATCACAGTCTTTGCCACTTCCAGGGTTACTTTTTCAACCTTATCCAGATCGCTGTTGTAGCTAATATTAAAGGGAACAGAAATATCAAGGCTTCTTGCAGGTAAAGAGTAATTGGTAACACTGGTAGATGCTAATTTGGAGTTGGGTATAACTACAACGTTGTTGGATTGAGTGGTAAGTGTAGTGCATCTCCAGTTAGTATCGGTTACTGTGCCTTCTTCCCCAGTGCTTAGCAAGATATAATCTCCGGGCCTAAAAATATGTGCAATGGTGATATGAATTCCGGCAAAAAGATTAGAAAGAGTATCCTGTAGCGCAAGCGCAACGGCTAAGCCGCCAACACCTAATGCGGTTATGAGTGGAGTAATAGATATGCCCAAAGAATCCATGCCCACAAGGCCACCTACAGAAAACACTACAATGCTGATTATGGTATTGAACAAAGAAAGAGAACGTGTTATGCCTTCTTCTCTTTCTGTATACACCTTAAGCATGCCTTTTATTACCCTGCTAAGAATAATGGTGATAATTAGTATAATAAGCACCTTATGGATCTTGCCCATATATCCCAAATAATTGGCAGGGAGGGGGGAATTAATTAATCCTACATAAATGCCTACAATAACCGAGATAAGCACTATCATGCCCTTTAAGGAGCTTAAGAAAACGAGGCCACCCTTCCAGTGATCTTTAGCAGCAGCCCTTCGGAAGTATGCATTGATGATCTTTTGAATAACTATACCAGCCAGGACAATGCACGCTGCTATAATTAGCGTGGGAAGCCAGGTGCGTATTTCAGAAATGTCGTTGTTCATCCTATAATGTAAATTACATCAAAGGTAATGTGAAAAAGAAAGCGAAAAAAAGGGATTTTACCTTTCTATTACTATCTTTTTTGTGGCTGTTGTGGAGTTATCACTTACAGTCAGGAAATATACCCCGGGCGATAATCCTTCCGTTGAGATAACATAAGGAGCTTTCATATAATTTGTGCTCCACACAAGCCTTCCGGTTACATCAAGCATTTCTGCTTTACCTAAAGGTGCAGAAGCAACAATCAATTTATCAGTGCAAGGATTAGGATACACAAGCATTCCATTTTCCTTTTTAGTATTAATAGAAGCAATACCCAATGGCACAAGAGGAGTTATTTTACGTATCCTGTTATTGCCGTTATCAACTATATACATGCTGCCATGTGTGCGTGTGATGCCAAAGGGCCTGTTAAACTCAGACAAATAATCGAGGGTATCTCTCGATCCGGCTGTATCGTTACCTGCTAAGGTGCTGACGAAGGTGGTAATATCGCGAATAACATTATTGTATTCATCTGATACAAATACGCTGCCTGCATCATTGGTCATTATACCGGTAGGGTCATTGAATAATGCTCCATTCAGGCTTCCGTTAATATAGCCAATGGACGTGATCAGTGTGTCATTACCTGCAAGTACAGAAACTACTCCATTTTGTATCATGCGAACGTCATTGTTAATATACTCTGTAACATAAATTTGGCTGGCATTTTGATTTACAGCTATACCATATAATCCATCAAACTGGGCAGTATCACCATTACCATTTTTAAAACCCGCGTAGCCGGTTCCCGCAATTGTGCTTACTACTCCTGTATTTGATATTTCGCGCACAGAAAAATTTCCATTATCAGTTACGTATATATTACCCGAAGTGTCTGCTGCTACTCCTGTAGGAAAATAAAATTCTGCACTGTCGGCTTGCCCGTCTCTATAACCTACACGGCCATCGCCTGCATAAGTAGTAACCATACCTCCAGATATTTTTCGGATAACGTTGTTATAGGTATCGGCTATGTAAACGTTTCCGTTTTTATCAACGCAAACGCCTTGCGGCTCATTAAATTCAGCTATAGAATCAACTCCGTTCCTGTATCCTGCAGAATCTTTACCTGCCAGTGTGAATACTGAATCTGTAATAGATATTTTTCGGATAACGTTATTATACGTGTCAGCTACATATAGATTGCCTGTTGTATCTGCTGCAATACCTGTTGGAGAATTAAATAAAGCAACTGAATCTGGTCCGTTTCGGTATCCTGCGGTATCACCGGTAACCGTTTTTACCCTGTATGTTCCATTCTGGCAATATGCTGAAGAGAAGACGAAAAGTGATAAGGCAAATACAAAACTGTATCTATACATATAATTTGTCAATATTATTTATACTCCGAATTGGCTAAGGTGGTGGTCGGCGTGTTTATAGTTGATGCGTCCCCATTCTTTAGGGCTCATCTTGCCAAAAAAAGGATGCTTGCCCTTTGTATCAATTACTTTTTCACCTTCAGCAAGTTTTTTAACTGCGGCAATAAAGTTTGCTTTTTCTTTTTCAAAATCCCTGGGATCAGTTACCTTTATTTCCAGGGAGGTGGGAGAGTTTTTCCTGAGGGGGCCCTCGGCCAAAACCTTCGATTTAAGTAACGTACCTAATAGGCTGATGGGGAAAGGTACACGTTTAGTCTTGATCTCTCCTGTAGGCATTTTAGCAGCGTTGGCACAATGGGCCAGCATTTGGTCTACACTCATTACTCCCCATAGTGGTTTACTGGCAGGAGTTAATTTTTCAATACGCTGTAGAATTTCTTTATTGTCGACCTCGTTAAATATATTTTTCATCGGAATGATTATCTGTTTTCAAAATTAAGCTTTTTCCCGATAGAGGGCTCACCAACTGAGAAACAGCTAGCGTATTTAATTGCCCCAAACCCCTAAAGGGGCTTTGAAAGAATAGGCTTAAAAGTGCGCACTGTTAAAGCCCCTTTAGGGGTTTGGGGCTGAATAAAACATGTTTTAAATTGACCACCAATTGAGAAACGACAGAACAGGTGTGTTAAAAGGGAACTTCTTTCGAGGATCTGTAATGGGTACTGGCAGGCACATCTTTATGGCTCCTGGGTCTCCATCCATTTATAGGTGCTCTGTGTGCAGCCGGATTAGGAGTGCCGCATCCGCAAAGCAAAAAGAGCATCATGAATGCACATCCCAAAACCTGTATAATCTGTTTAGCCCTCAATGCCTTATATATATCCGTCAAATGTAGAAATTTTCCTTAATGATGGTATATTATTTCACAAGGATAAATTGGTCTTTCGCCTAAACTTAAAAAGACATTATTCCCTATCTTCGCGAACCATGAACCGTGTTTCTCAGCTATTTAATATAAAATATCCTATTGTTCAGGCGGGTATGCTATGGACAAGCGGTTGGAGGTTGGCCTCGGCTGCCTCCAATAGCGGGTGTCTGGGTATTATAGGCGCAGCATCTATGTACCCCGATGTTTTAAGGGAGCACATACGAAAATGCAAGCAAGCAACCGATAAACCTTTTGGCGTAAATATTCCCTTGCTTTATCCCGATCTGCAAGAGATTGTGAATATTATAGTGGAGGAAGGAGTTAAAATAGTTTTTGTATCAGCAGGTAATCCTAAAACATGGACGTCTTTTCTTAAAGAGAAAGGTATAATAGTAGTGCATGTGGTAGGAAGTGTAAAGTTTGCACAAAAAGCCCAGGATGCCGGAGTAGATGCTATTGTTGCAGAAGGCTTTGAGGCAGGCGGACATAATGGTAGAGAAGAAACAACCACTATGTGCCTGATACCTATGGTGCGAAAAGTAGTAAGCGTGCCACTAATTGCAGCGGGTGGCATTGCAAGCGGCAGAAGTATGCTGGCTGCTATGGCTTTGGGTGCTGATGGTGTTCAAATAGGCACACGTTTTGTAGCTTCGGAAGAGGCATCGGTGCATCCCAATTTTAAAAATAAGATAATAACCTCCCAGGAAGGTGAGACAGTACTTGCACTTAAAAAACTTGTTCCGGTTCGCATCATGAAAAATGAATTCAGTAAAAAAGTGCAAGAGGCTGAAGACAGGGGTGCATCGGCAGAAGAATTGGAAAAATTGCTTGGACGAGCACGCGCTAAAAAAGGTATGTTTGAAGGTGATATGGAAGAAGGAGAACTGGAGATAGGACAAATAGCAGCAGCAGTGCGTGAAATAAAACCGGTAAAAGAAATAGTAAAAGAAATTATGACTGAATTCCATTCTGCCAAAAAAGAAATGAGCGGACTGGATGTAGATCTTTAGGCAATCTTAACCGCAAAGTGCGCAAAGAAAAAACCACGCAAAGAGAAAATGCAAGAAATGACCGAAAATGAACTTAGAAGGATTGCAAATAATTTATGAAGCTTAGCGCACTTTGCGTAAATCTTTGCGTCCTTTGTGGTTAAATAAAAAATAAAGAATGATTAAGTTTGAACGATTTGTACTCGCTAATGGCCTTAAGGTAATCGTGCATAGGGATACATCTACGCCTATGACATGCGTTAACATTCTCTATAACGTAGGAGCACGTGATGAAGATCCTAAAAGAACCGGCTTTGCTCACTTGTTTGAACATTTAATGTTTGGGGGTTCTGTTAATATTCCTGAGTTTGATACAGTATTGCAAATGGCAGGCGGAGAAAACAATGCATTCACAAGCAATGACATTACCAACTACTACTTAACACTTCCTGCGAACAATTTAGAAGTCGCTTTTTGGCTGGAATCGGACAGGATGTTGAGTCTTGCTTTTTCTGATAAAAGCCTGGAAGTGCAACGCAACGTAGTGATAGAAGAATACAAGCAGAGCTACCTTAACCAGCCTTATGGAGATATATGGTTAGAACTTCCTAAGCTGGCCTATAAAGTGCACCCTTATTTATGGCCTACTATTGGCAAAGAAATAGATCATATCAAGTATGCAGTAATGGACGATGTAAAGGCTTTTTTCAAAACCTTTTATTGTCCGAATAACGCAATACTTGTGGTCAGTGGGAACGTAACGGTTGAAGAAGTAAAAAGATTATGCGATAAATGGTTTGCTCCTATACCTGCCGGTAATCCACCAAAAAGAAATTTGCCTAAGGAACCCAAGCAGACAGAAGCCCGCAAGCTAAAGTTGGAAAGAGATGTTCCGGCCAATGCTATTTATAAAGCTTATCACATGGGCAGCCGTGAAGAGCAAGGATTTTATACTATGGAGTTGCTAGCGGATATTCTTACGGATGGCAATGCATCTCGCTTATATCTTGAGCTGGTAAAAAAACGTGAGATGTTCAGCGATATTAGCGCATTTACTCTGGAATCATTAGACCCGGGACTTTTTGTAGTTACAGGTAAATTGTCACCGGGTGTGACCATGCAAGCAGCTGATGAAGCCATACAAGCAGAGCTAAAAAAGATAGCATCTGAAAAAGTAAAAAAAGATGAGCTTGAAAAAGCCCAGAATAAATCGGAGGCCACGCTTATATTTGGGGAGATGAGTATTCTGAATAAGGCCATGAACCTTGCACTGTTTGAATTAATGGGTGATGCGGAGGAAGCGAATCACGAGGTAGATAAATTCTTTAAGGTCACCGAAGAAAGTATGCTTAAAGAAGCCTCTGCCGTATTCCAAGAAACAAACTGTTCTACTTTATACTATCATTCTAAAAACAAGAAAAATGCCAACTGAAGTTAAGTTAGACAGGAAGACTATGCCAGCGCTTGCCAAGGCAAACAGGTTAGAAATTACACATGCACTAAGTCATACTTTGCCGAATGGCATACCTGTTTATTATGTTAATGCTGGAACGCAGGATGTGGTAAAGATAGAGATGATATTTCGTGCAGGATCGTACCAGCAAAATATGCCTCTTTTAGCAGATACCACCAATACCATGCTGGAAGAAGGAACCAAGGAGCATAACTCGGAAGAGATAGCTTCTATGCTGGATTATTATGGTTCTTTTTTGGAAACTTCCGCACATCACGATTATGCAACAGTATCGCTTTACACATTAGGCAAGCATACAAACAAAGTATTACCCTTGCTGGAAGAACTTATAAAGGAACCCGTGTTCCCACAATCGGAACTTGATGTTTATGTAAAGAATAAAAAGCAAAGATTTTTGGTAGATGGAGAAAAGGTGAGGATAGTGGCAGCACGTAATTTTCCTGCTTTGCTTTTCGGAGATAAGCATCCATACGGACACGCCAACAAGATGGATGAATTCGATGCGCTGAAAAGAGAATACCTGCAAAACTTCCATAAAGCACACTATTCACCCGACCATTGTGCCATTATTATATCGGGCCAGGTGGAGGATAAGCACTTAAAATTACTTGCAGATCATTTTGGAAATGCATCGTGGGAAAAACAATCCAATGGCGCTAATAAAGTAGTTGAGCCTATTGCGGACGCTGAGAAAAAGCATTTTATAGAAAAGAAAGGAGCTCTTCAATCAGCTATTAAATTAGGCAGGCCGTTATTCTTAAAAAGCAATCCGGATTCTATTCCTTTCCAGATACTCAACACCATTTTGGGCGGGTATTTCGGATCTCGCTTGATGAGCAATATAAGAGAGGACAAGGGTTATACCTATGGAATTGGTTCGGGTGTAATATTTTTAAAGCACGCGGGCTATTTTCAAATATCCAGTGAAGTGGGCAGTGATGTATGCGATAAAGCCCTTGTAGAAGTTTACAAAGAGCTTGATAGATTATGCACAGAAACTATACCTGCGGAGGAGTTACAATTAGTGAAGAACTACCTCTTAGGTAATTTTATGCGCAGCATGGATGGGCCTTTTGCTTTGGCGGATAGGTTTAAAAATATCTGGCTGCATGGTCTCGATTATTCTTATTACGAAAAGTACCTGGATGTAATAAACAGCATTACCGCTGCTGAATTAAAAGATCTGGCCGGAAAATACCTGGGACAAAAATCTATGTACGAATTGGTGGTTGGTGCAAAAGGCAAATAGCGGTAGTGGGACAGTTTGAAATTTATATGGTGTACCAGTTTGAATACTCTGAAAGAGTAGAAGAATAATAGCCCCCGATGAAATCGGTGGGCTTGGCCATAAAAGAAATATGGAACTCCAAAGGAGTTCAACCCTTTCAGGGTTGTTATTTTGTTATTTCCTATTCCCCGACCTTTAGTCGGGGCTATTCAAATATAATTCCTTCGGAATTTAAATGAAGAATGAAACTGATCCACTACCCAAATAGCCTATTCCATCACATCCTGGCCAATATCCCTGCGATAATATTTCTTATCGAAATCTATTTTGGCAATATTGTTGTAGGAATGTGCTATGGCTTCTTTCAGGTCTTTGCCTAGCGAAGTAACAGCCAAAACTCTGCCACCATTGCTAAGCACTTGTCCGTTGTTAAGTTTTGTGCCTGCATGGAACACCATACTGTCTTTAACCTTAGCAAGTCCGGTAATTACCTTACCTTTTTCATAATCTTCCGGGTAACCACCTGATACTATCATTACAGTTGCAGCAACACGTTCCTCTATTTCAAGCTTTGTGTCGCTCAATTTTTGCTTGCCAACAGCAGTAAATAATGCAAGTATATCTGATTTGATACGTGGCATTACTACCTCCGTCTCCGGATCGCCCATACGCACATTATACTCTATTACCTTAGGCTCTCCCTGGCAGTTTATTAGTCCAAAAAAGATAAAGCCCTTGTAATCCAGGTTCTCTGTTTTTAATCCTTTTATGGTAGGTTCTATTACTTGCTCCTTTACCTTTGCCATAAATTTTTCACTGGCAAAAGGAACAGGAGAGATAGCCCCCATGCCGCCTGTATTAAGCCCGGTATCGTTTTCACCTATGCGTTTATAATCTTTCGCCTCGGGTAATAAGTGATAGCTCTGTCCATCTGTCAAAACAAAAACAGAAAGTTCAGTTCCTATCAGGAATTCTTCTATAACTACTTTTTTGCTTGCCTGTCCGAATTTTTCATCCAACAACATTTCTTTTAAAGTGCTTTCGGCATCAGATAATGTTAAAGGAATAACAACACCTTTGCCCGCAGCAAGGCCATCGGCTTTAAGCACGTAAGGAGGACGAAGGGATTTTAGAAACTCAATCCCTTGTTGTATGGTTTCTTTAGTGAAAGTATTATAGCGGGCTGTAGGTATATTATATTTTACCATGAACTTTTTGGCAAAATCCTTGCTGCCTTCAAGCATAGCAGCTTTGGCAGAGGGACCTATTACAGGAATAGAAGAAAGCTCCTTGTCTTTAAGAAAGTAATCGTATATTCCCTTCACAAGCGGTTCTTCGGGGCCTACAATAACAATATTTATTTTTTTGTCGAGTACAGTTTTTTTAACGAGTTCAAAGTTCAGCATGTCTATGTCTAAGTTCGTTCCGCATTCACTTGTACCTGCATTCCCCGGGGCTATATATAACTGGCTAAGCAGGGGACTTTGTTTCATTTTCCATGCTATGGCATGTTCCCTTCCACCCGAGCCAAGTAATAATACGTTCATAGTATCGTTATTTTTGTACAAATATATGTAACGCCAAATAGCAAAGCCTTTAAAAAAACCGTGAACTTTAGTAAATGAAATACTTTTTAGGCATAGCAGCTTTTGTGTTGATGTTTGGTAGTTGCTGGGGGCAAAACTATCCCGATAGCGGCTTTACTAATAAAGCAGAAGCAAAGAACTTAATGGTAAATGGTAAGAAGGAAGGGAAGTGGGTGGAGTATACCTGTGATCAAGTTGAGTTTATTAGAGATACTAATGCACCATTTTATGTCCTAACAATGTACAAGAAAGGAACAATAATTGGAATGATTCACGTTTATTTTAAAAAAAGTGGAGCATTAAGAGAATTAATTCCTTTTATTAATGGGAAAATGAATGGGATAGGAAGAGAATATAATATAGATGGCGAATTGGAATGTGAACGGCCTTATATCGACGGAGAAGAGAATGGGGTAGAGAAAAATTATTATACAAGTGGTGAATTATATATGGAAACAACCTTTAAAAAGGGTAAAAGAAATGGATTACAAAAATTATATTATAAAAGTGGTAAATTACTTGAGGAAGACCATTTTAAAAATGATAATGAAATTGGAATTTCAAAAGTATATTTTGAAGAAGGTAAAGTAAATGCTGAATATCCATATAAGAAAGGTGAAAGAAATGGAGTGGCAAAGATGTATTATTATGATGGGAAAATAATGAATGAAACTCCTTATAAAAATGGGGTTGATGGGGAGATAAAATGCTATGATGAAAACGGCAAAGAAATTAAATAAATAAGTGGAGCAGACTTTAACCAATTCACAGCGTAGTCCTTTAGGAATTCCATTGCTTGTGCATAGGTATATTTTCCTGGGCAGCCTTATACTGTTGGTTGTAGGTATGCCCACTTCTACCTTTTTAACAAGCCTGCCTCAAATTATTATGGCTGCTAACTGGCTGCTGGAAGGAGGCTTAAAAGATAAAATGAAACGCTTCTTTGCCAACAAGGCAGCTTTGGTATTGTGTTCGTTTTTTGTGATGCACATACTGGGCTTAATCTATACCACATCTCAGGGAATGGATTACGGGATAGAAGATATCCGCAAGAAATTGCCTTTGTTTCTTTTGCCTCTCATATTCTCAACAAGTTATTCAATAACCGAAAAAGAAAAGAGGGTCATTGGCATTTTCTTTATGCTTTCGGTAACATTCGTTACAATATTAGGTACTTATCTTCTTCTATCTCACCAGTTGGGAGACATACACGAAATTTCACCTTACGTAGATGCGGTAAGGCTTGCCATGATGATTGTGCTATCTATTTTTCTTTTGATGGAGTATATATTTTCCAACAAATGGTCCTGGCTTTCTTTGGTGCTTCTGTTATGGGCCTTATGGTTTTTTGTTTTTCTGTTCATTATGCAATCGCTTACTGAGGTGATAGTTCTCTTGGTTATTGCTACAGCTATACTTGCTTACAAGGCTTTTATAATCATGAAACAAAGAAAAATGATTTACGGAATGGCTGTTCTTATCGTTGCCTTTGCAGCTGTGGTGGGATCTGTTGCCTATGTAATCCATTTTAACAATAAATACTTCCCCGCACCAGAAAAGATAAATTTTGCTAAACTGGATAAAGCAACCAAGTGGGGGAACCTTTATTATAATGACACGATAAACAACAATACAGAGAATGGGCATTACGTAAATATTTATATATGCCGAATGGAGCTTGCAATAGGCTGGAACCATAGAAGTAGAATACCTTTCGACAGCAATGATATAAAAGGCAATAAGATAGAATATACACTGATAAGATATATGAGTTCCAAAGGGCTTAGAAAGGACGCAGATGGGATGAAGCAGCTTTCTGACCGCGACATAAAAGCAGTTGAACTGGGTATGCCCAACTATGCTTTTAGTTCATTAACCAGCATGCGCTACCGTATTTACCAGGTTATATGGGAGATGGATAACTACCGCCACGGCGGTAATGCAAGTGGCCACTCCTTTGCACAAAGGCTTGAATTTTGGAAGGCTGCTATTGGCATCATTAAAAAGAATCCGTTTATTGGCATAGGCACCGGTGACGTGAGGATAGAATTTTCAAATCAATACAATGAAATGCATTCAATGCTGGGAGAAAAATTCAGGCTGCGTAGCCATAATCAATGGCTGGAAATTGGAGTTGCATTTGGTGTAGTTGGAATGCTCTGGTTTCTTATCAACCTCGTATACCCGGGTTTTGAAACAGGCCGTATATATACTTATCGCTACTTTGTCTTTTGGGCCATTATAATGATCTCTATCTTTACCGAGGATACATTAGAAACACAGGCGGGAGCTACCTTCTATGCTTTCTTTAATGCCTTTTTACTGTTTCTTTAAGCTTGGGTTTCGGGTTCATCCTTCTCCTCAAGATCAATAAGGGTCTTTTCGGAGAGCATTTTTTTAAGTTGTCTTTTTTCCAGTGAAAGCATAAAGGCAGGAAGCAAGATAAGGTTGGAGCAATAAGCCATTACCAGTGTTACAGATAATAAAAGTCCCAACGCTTTTGTCCCTCCAAACCCTGAGAACACAAAAACCAAAAAGCCGCATGAAAGGATGAGAGCTGTATAGATCATACTCAACCCGGTTTCCTTAATTACAATAGATACAACCTGGGAAATACTATGCTCCGAATGTTTCAGCTCCTGCTTATACTTGGTTAAAAAGTACATAGTTCCATCTGATGAAATACCAAAGGCTATACTGAAAATGAGAATAGTGCTTGGCTTTAGGTGAATATTAAAATATCCCATGAGTCCTAATGTTATCAACTGCGGGATAAGTGTAGGTACTGTAGCTATAAGTACCATAAGCGGAGATGATGTAAACATGGTGTACATTACCAAGGACACAAGGATGATGGCGAGTAAAATACTTTCCATAAGATTGATCAGAAGAAAATCATTACCCCGCAAATAGATAAGACAGCCGCCTGTGAACGTTACCTTGTATCTGGCAGTATCGGGTAGCCATGTTTTTGTAGCGGGCAGGTAATTGAATACACTGTCTACCCTGGGGGTAAGTTCCTTTAACTCGCGGTCCATTTTTGAAGAGCCAATGTCGGCCATCTGTATATCTACACGGGCATATTGTTGTGTGCTGTCAAGAAATGTTCGTATAAGACTTGCCTTTCCTTTATCCTTGGAAACATAATGTGCAAGGGAAGAAAGGTCAGTTACCGAGGGCATAATAAAATATTTAGGCTCTCCATCGTGGTATGCCTGGTTAAGGAATTTAATTCCTTCGAGAATAGACATGGGATGAGAGAAGAACGTGTATTGCTTCAGTAGTTTTTCAAGCTTTTCCATTTTATAAAGTGTTCTTCCGTTATCAGAAAAAACTCCTTTAGATTTTCTGGTATCTACTGTAATTTCAAATGGCAACACTCCTCTAAAATGATTTTCGAAATAATGCATATCGGTATATATAGGAGCATTCTTTGGCAAGTCATCTATAACATAACCAACTGACTGTATTTTAGTTACTCCATAAATCGATATTAATACCGCCAGCAGGGCTATCCCATATATGAACTTCCTGTTTTTCTGTGTATGTTTATCCACCCAGGTCAGGAAATTAACGGTGTATTTGCGCTGTAAATGGTTCAGGTTCTTTTCACCGGGTGGCGGCAGAAAACTGAAAATTATGGGAATTAGGCAGAGAGAGATCAGATAAGTAGCCATTACACTTATGGAAGTTACCAGGCCGAACTCAAAAAGTAACTGGCTGCGGGTAAAACAAAACACCGCAAACCCTATGGCTGTTGTTACATTGGCCAGGAAAAGAGAAACACCGATCTTTTTTATAGTAATCGCAAGAGATCTTCCCTGGTTATGATTTCTTCGGTATTCTGTGTGGTATTTATTGAGCATTAAAATGCAATTGGGTACACCAATGACGGTAATGAGAGGAGCAATAAGACTAGTCAGCGCACTCATTCTGTACCCAAACAGATAGATAAAACCAATAGCCCAGGCAACACCCATTAGCACTACTATCATGGGGAATATAACAGCATAGCCCGAGCGGAAGAAAAGAAATAACGCAAGAGTAGTAATGAGTATAGCAAGTATCAGGAACAGCCTCATATCACTTACTATAATGCGCGAAATTACAGTTCGTATATAGGGCATGCCTGAGTAGTGCATAACCTCATGATGCTTTTCCCCGAATAATTCAAGTTTGGCTTTTAATGAATCAACAATGGAAAGACGATCGGAGGAATTAAGATCAGCCTCCTTAAATGTAATCAGCATCAAAGTTGAGCCCGTAGTTTTACTCAGCAAAAACCCTTCGTAAAATGGAAGACCGTAAATGACCTTTTTTACACTGTCGAATTCTTTTAATGTTACAGGCTTTCTTTTAATTACAGAGTCAAGGTCGAACTTGTTAAGGCTATCATTTCTTGTAGGTTTGAATAATGAAGTAACTGATATTACATCCCTTATCCCTTCCGATTTTTTTATGCTGCGGTTAAGATCATACCAGTCATTAAATTCCTGCATATTACTAAACAGGCTGTCATCCTGCATGCCGGCTACCATTATGGTTCCATCCAGGCCAAATCTTTGTTTAAACTGGTCGTAGTGTATAAAGGCACTATCACTTGCAGGCAATAGATATGTATAATTATAGGCGATCTTAACCCGAAATGCCTCATAGGTCATAAACACCGTGATGAGCGATATGCCTATAAGCAGAATAAACCTGTTTCTTAAAATTACCTTAGCAAGAGTAGCCCACATAAATTACCTTTAGATAGCGGAATGTATTTCAGCAAAAATACGCATTAATAACAACGATGCTTTTGTAAAAACCGGTATACAGGATTATTACTTCAGAATGTTTTCTTTATTTTGGGCCTTTATGATAAACCGCAAATGGATAAAGTGATCATTTATACCGATGGCGCTGCACAGGGGAATCCCGGTCGGGGTGGCTTTGGTGTAGTTATGATGTCGGGCGCAAGGCGCAAAGAAATATCGCAGGGTTTCAGGCATACAACGAACAATCGTATGGAGTTACTAAGTGTTATTGTTGCCCTGGAGACTTTAAAAAAGAACGATCTGGATATTACGATCTATTCTGACTCCAAGTATGTAGTAGATGCGGTATCTAAGGGATGGGTTTTTGGCTGGCACAAAAAAGGATTCAAGGACAAGAAAAATGTAGACCTATGGCAAAGGTTTCTTAAGATATATGCAACCCATAAACCTAAATTTGTGTGGGTAAAAGGTCACGCGGCAAATATTGAAAATGAACGCTGCGATGAACTGGCTGTGGCTGCCGCTAATACACCACCCTTAGCAGTGGATCATGGCTATGAAACCTCAGTAAAAGGATAAAGGCCTATTTCTTGTCGTCTTCGGTAATAGGGGCATCTCCCTGGTATACACCGTTTCTGTAAACGGCAATCCTTTGTATTATACCGTCATTATTATATATGTAATCCTTGCCATCTGTTAAGTGGCCAAGATGAAAAGTTCCGTCTTTAGCGATCTGCTTATTCTTATTGTATAGCTTCCAATATCCTTCTCCATTAAATGGTGTTTGAGGAATATTTGGTTTTTCATCTACCTTAACTACAGTAACCGGTGCTTTTGGCGCATCTTTAGCGGCTATAGGTGCAGCATTATCAGTTGCCGCTGCCGCAGCAGTACTTTTCGGTGGGAATGTCTGACTTGCAGTTGCATCAAGGTTACCATCAGCAAAGGTTTCTTTTGCTTTCACAGTGCCATCGTCATAATATTCTGTAGTAAGGCCGGTTTGCTTTCCGCCATTCCAGTTACCATCTATCATTACCTGACCATTGGGATAAAAGTACTTTTGGTTACCATCACGTTTGCCATTATCGGTATAATGAAATTGATGCTGAATAACGCCGTTTTCGTAACATAACTTATAGTCGCCTACCCAACGATTATTCTTCCAAATTCCTTCTTCACATACTTTTCCGCTTTCAAAATAACTTACGGTGTAACCTTCAGGGCGGTTATCTTTAAATGTGATCTTGTTTCTGATGTTGCCGCCAGGGAAATATTGTATCCATAAGCCTTGTTTAAGATTATCCTTATAATCTCCTTCTTCTACTTTATCATCATCTTTATAACCGGCCAAGTGCCTCTCCGTATTGAGAATTATCCAATGATTTTGCTTCAGGCCATTAGCGTCGGTTAGGTTTGGAGTATTCTGGCCTCCAGGTGACTTAGCCGAAACAGAAGTAATGATCAATAATGAGATGAAAGTAATTATATAACGCATCTTAGTATAGTTTAACCAATAGTAATTGTTTTACCCTTTCAATACCAAATTTACGAATAAAAGCATAGAAGGTTTCATTTTTAGACGAATAATTGGAAATAGCGACTAAAACGATTAAAACAGGGATGAATAACTGAATTCGCCTTTTTCTGCTGGAATTCAGCTAATAAGAGAAAAACTACCATCATCTTTTTCTGCTGATTTTTACGAAAAAAGACATCTATTAAACATGTTGGTAATCAATGCATTGCCAATACGCCCTAAATGCCTCAAAAATCTTGAAAAAATATTACCTTTGCCTGCCTTTTAAAGAAAATCATGGAAGAGAACAGGCCGGAAATACCGGGTAGCCCAAAAGAAGAGAAAGACAGAGAAAACAGGCTCCTTATTATTGTCATTTTTATCCTGGCTGTAATGCTTTTATTGCTGGGATGGCAGTACTGGAAGCAAAAGCAAACCACTGTTATTATACAGCAGATGGCTGTTGCAAAAACAGACAGTGTAACATCCGATCTTATCAATCTTCAGGCACAGTACGCTTCTTTAAAAACTTCCGATCAAAAGATTCAAGATGCTTTGAACAGCAAAAAGGATACCATTACCATGCTTCTTCAGCAGGCAGAGAAATATAAGAATGATCCCTATATTATTGCCAGGCTGAAAAAGGAGACTGAAACACTAAGGTCAATAATGCAGAGCTACGTGGTAACCATAGATTCGCTGAATACACTTAATAAGCAACTTACCAGCCAGCGCAATATAGCCGTAGAATCGCTTAAAGTGGAAAAGGGTAAAACCGTAAAACTGAACGTGGAGAAGAGCCAACTGCAAAATATGATCCAGACGGGTTCTATGCTTGCAACAACCAGTATAAAGATAGAGGGGGTTCATTATAGGTTTGGCAAAAAAGAAATAACAACGGATAAGGCGAAAAAAGCGGAGAAAATTAAAGTAAGCTTTACCATAACAGCTAATAGAATTGCTAAAGCAGGTAATAAGAATATCTATATAAGGGTAATTACTCCTGATGGGAAAGAATTGTCAAAGACAACTGATGAATCAAGCATATTCAGTTTTGAAGGAACCAAAGGTTTTTACGATGCCACACAAAGTATTGATTATGCTAACCAGGAGGTGCAATTGATAATGTATTGCGAAAGCCCTACTGGGTTTATTCCCGGCAACTATATTATTAAGTTATACGCTGATGGCGGAGAGATGGGCGAAGGAACTCTTCTGTTTAAATAATTACTCTATATAAGCAAAGAGTTTATGGATTTTTCTGTCAGCGTTATTTTACCGGTTATCAACGAAACCTTTTCGTTGAAGCAAACCGTTGAAATAATAGTTTCTGAAAATCCATCAGATATATGTGAATACCTAATTGTTTTTTGCAAAAAGACAACAGAAGGCAGCCTCACTGCTATTAAGGAATTACAAAGCCAATATGGCAGTAAAATTGTTTTGATGGAACAAAAGCTTCCTTTTCTTGGCGGAGCTGTGCGCGACGCATTGGATATATGCAAGGGAACCCATGTAATTATGATGGCTACAGACCTTGAAACGGATCCCCACCTGGTAAAAGAATTCATTGCTTTAGAACGAAATAATCCGGATACAATAATCACTGCTACCCGGTGGAAAACCAAAGGAGGATTCTCAGGCTATGATCCTTTTAAGCTTATTTTGAATTGGGTATTCCAGAAATTCTTTTCTGCACTGTATCGTACCAGTCTTTCAGATATGACATATGGTTTTAGAATATTTCCACTCGAATTATTGCGATCTATAAACTGGGAGGAATTACGCCATCCTTTTTTGTTTGAGACAGTATTAAAGCCCCTTAGGCTAGGTGTTAAAGTAACAGAGATACCTACCAAATGGGAAGCCCGTAAGGAAGGTGAATCTCAAAACCCGTTTTTAGTAAATTTCCTGTATTTTAAAACAGGCATCAAGATCATGTTTCAGAGTAAGAATAGCATAAAAAGAAAGGCATGAGCTACGTATTAGATTCAAGCAAAACACAGGAGGAAATATCTAAAGGAGGCAATCTTGCTTTTATATGGAAT
>Ga0206878_10212_pt1 | contig 23842 bp, 14 predicted proteins | sample Alteio_BWOrgCont_8_FD_152621 | JGI IMG/M metagenome (GOLD analysis project Ga0206878, IMG submission 152621) | Enriched cells from forest soil in Barre Woods Harvard Forest LTER site, Petersham, Massachusetts, United States -... | ecosystem: Environmental > Terrestrial > Soil > Temperate forest >... | reverse complement strand
AAAATCACACATAAATAAATCACGAGCATAAGACTCATAATCAAAATAGCAGATCAAATTGTCCGGTATAGCATTGCTATGGCAATCGTCAAAAATAGCTTGGGCGAAGTCAACTTCGGAATTGTAAGATCCGTGGTAGTGATCTTCCAATAGTGTTTCTGCTTCCTCGACTGAGTATTCACCCAGAAGAGCACCACCCAACTCACCATACCTAGCCATATCTCCAGCATTGAACAAACAGAACACCACAACTTGGTTGACTCACCTGACTATTAAAGAACGTGCATATAGCTGTAGGGTTTCACGACGAGCGTGAATGATTCAAACAGGTTTAAAACATGATGTTTTAATGAGGTTCTACTTGGGTAAGTAGTGAGTTTACACTCAGGTTCCCGACTAACGCTCTGCCATGAGATTAGGGAATGATGATGGCTTTTGCATAAGACCGATAAAGGTTTCGCCGGAGTCTCACGGGCTCATCAGTTATGCTTGATTAAAGATTATCAAAACAGATCGTGTTATACAAGATGGATTTTTGATTTATTTTGTATAATCGCGCTGCGCGCCATTATACAAACAGATGTAAGTGTGTTGAATCCATGTGATATTTTTACAGCCCTTCGGCTGCGTCACTGTGGAGGAATCCTCAGTGACGCAGCAAACTAATAATAATGAACTATACTTACGATAATTGAATGGCGTAGGAATTAATGTGTTTATCCCTATCAACATATCGCTTTTCGCTCACATCGAGCTTGACTCAGAGTTGTCGGGCCGATTTGGCGTTGAGGGAAATACGTTTAGCAATACCTTTGGCTATCTCAATCAATATTTCAAAACACTGCCGAATATGCCTTCATCTGTACAGAAGCTTGCCGCTGAAATGCATGCTTTGGTTATTCGGGAGAATACGATTAAAGCCATCAATGGTAGCACCCTTGATGCATTTACCTTAAAGACTACAAAAGAAATAGGTGACTTACAGCCTGAGCAGAATCTCTTGCTCCCTGGGGGTTGGTCAGGTATAGACAGTCCCGGTCACGCCATGATTTACCAATTTGAAAAAGATGCTCATGGTGATCTACTGTTTTCCATTTATAACTCGGGTTCAGGGATTAGTCAGCATGAGAAAACCTCATCGACTAAAAAAGAGCTGTATTCACCAGTCAAAACATATAAATTCCCCAACCCCGTCGACCCCATTGAGTTGCAACACCTTATAAAGAGAATCACTGTACCGCAACTCACAGCAGGACATCCTGCACGTAATTATCGTAAATTTGATGCGAAACAAGTGTATACCAACATCGAAACAAGCCTTGAATTTATGAAAGCCAAGCTTGTTCCAGAGGATTTGAACGCTTCGCATGCAACCACAGGTAGGCAGCTTTCTGGCACGTGTTCACAGCGATCCATTCATCAACTGCTTAAAGTTAGTTTTGACGAGTTGCCCGAATATCAGCGGTTTATTTTTGATTTCAAAATGTATGCGTTGAAGGACTTTATAAAAACACATCCGCTGCCTCGTGCTCCAGAGATAACAGTGTTTATTCAAAAAGCGATTACGAATAACCTCCGGGTTTTACAAGAGCCCGGTGTATTTAATGATGCCGATGAACAGGCGCGCGTCGTTAAAACATTGGAGGCTTTAAAATACCAATTACAAACCAAAAAGCCTCCGGTAAGAACATCATTTTGGCCTAAAGGTATCGATTTATCTCCACTTTTGCCTCGTGCTCCAGAGATAACAGTGTTTATTCAAAAAGCGATTACGAATAACCTCCGGGTTTTACAAGAACCCGGTGTATTTAATGATGCCGATGAACAGGCGCGCGTCGTTAAAACATTGGAGGCTTTAAAATACCAATTACAAACCAAAAAGCCTCCGGTAAGAACATCATTTTGGCCTAAAGGTATCGATTTATCTCCACTTTGGAATTTATTTACTAATGCACCTGTACCAGATAAATTAACTGCAAACATGGCTGTGTTCGAGACATCAGAACGTGCAAAATTGCCAACATATCAGCCGTTGGTTCCAGATTTACATCAAGATCATTTGTTATCCGATCTGTCTTTGATTATTGAGCGATGCAAAGCACAACAAGATACCAACCCGGCATGGGTGATGGCACAAATTGAGCAAGCGATTTTAGCGCTCCCCATCCCTTCATCCAGTTTTTTAGCGCCGCCATATTACGAAAAGATCCCTTTTTATGATGCAATCACCACAGCAGACGATCTTGAAACAATCGGCAAAACGATTGATGAATTGCAGCATTTGTATCGACATGCTTCTGAAAAACTATTGAAAGATGCAACGCTGCCAACGCAAGCTGTTACTTATTGTAGTTTTTTGGCGCTTCGTGACTATTTTGATGCGACAGGAGAAGCAGTAACAGGTAAGCCTGCTTTCCATAGCTTTCTTCACACCATGTTGTGTAAATATTTGAATACATTTCGTTCATATCCATTTCTTGCTACCAATAACCCGGCAGGTGACAAGCGTTGGACGGATCTCCTGACACTGACTCATCGCAGCACGACAATGCAAGCCTCACCAAAAATCTTGAGCGACAAACAAGCGCTTTTAGCACTGTTAGATGCTGATCCTTATTTAAAAGCCTATTTAGAGAGCCAGCCTGATAATGAAATTGATGACGTACATATCTTGGAATTACTCGAAGAATACCCTGAATTGAGAAAGAAAAGTGCCTTACCAACAGACGAAGGTGCTCGCTTGAAAAAATATCAGCAAATGATGCATGACGATTATAATATATTTGTCAATTTAAAAAATGAGAATAACGCTAAAGAAAACCTTGAATATGGTAATAAACATATACCAAAGCCGAGTAAATATTATCGGTCGCTTTTAAACTCAGAACCTGTTCTAAAAATGAAATTAGAACGTGTATTTGAATCACGGCAATATAGTCATGATAAATTGTATAGCGAACTTAGAACGCGAGGACTAACAGCACTTTATGTTTTATTAACTGAGTTGGATGAGAGTGGTGCATTAAACCCTGATTCAACCTTGTCGTTTGAAGAATTCAAACCCCTTATTAATAAAATTCAACAGCATTTTGCACTGGAAAAAGCGCTCATTACCTATCTTGAACCATTGCAATCAACACAAAAGGGAAAAAAGTTCTCTTGTCTCACATCTGGTCGAAGTACGGAAGATCGTGAAATACCAGACCCATGGTCACACGATCCCTTCAGTCAGTGGGAAGATAAGACAATAAATAGCAAATATTGCGATTATCAACTTCCACTCCGCCCTCAGGAAAAAGCAAGCATTACGCAACACAAATATAATTTTACTGACTCGCTCGCCCGTTCTGCACTGATAAAATCACATGTTTACTGTCAAGAGGGTTCCGGTTCTCGTACAGGCACAATATTAGACGCTAAAAATAGCAATCAAATCCAAACACTTCCACCTGACAAAAAAAACCAAACGGTTATGATTGATAAAGATCAATATTTTGGTCGAGACTTGTTTCACTTGCGTATGTCATCTGCGCATCAAATCACATTAACCCTGGATTATTTTAGTAAGTCTGAATCCTTGGGCAAGCTTCAAGATCCCAATATACAATCTTATGTTGAAGCGAATTTATTTGAGCCCGGATTACTGCTTGACGCTTTGAAAAATGATCCGACTTTTTTGGCTCGGTTCGATTCGTTTATTGAAAAAGGCTTGCGCTATTTTTCAGGACCAGATGGCTTGCTGACGGGTGAATCACTATTTTTTATTCGGTTAAAAACCTATGTGCACCGTTACGCTGAATTAAATGGTTTTGAAGAAGGGCTGCATCTGTTGCGGGATAATCATGGTGAACTGGACAGGCTTATTACCGTTGAGCGTGATCCTGCCATGCTTGCGTGTTTACACACGATTCGATTTTTAAATGCTATTAGTTTGCATCAGCGTGAGGGTGTTGATAGTTGTCTGTTGCAAGAGGCGTTCTTATCCAACTTTTACCAGCAAGCAACATACAATCCCTTTACTCCAAACGATACCGCATCGATTTTTGAGCAACAGCGAGCCCGGGTCTATTTTAGCGAATGGTTACGAGACGCTGATCCGGCATTGATTCAATCGCTCATCACACCCACCATGATCGATCTAGGATTTGATGTGAGTCATTTAACCATCACAGGCACTTATCCCAGCTTCCACTATCAAGATCAGGCTGGAACGACTATTTATACAGTTAATGCTGAGCAGGGCCGTGTTTTTCAAGGCAATTTTTCTTTTAGCTCAATCCCTCTGGATATTAAGCGCCATCCCATTGCACACCGATTAGGGTTGCAACAGGAAACCTCGTGCTGGGTATCAGAAGATGAAAACCTGATTCGTTTCAAGTCGGGAAATGTACGCATCAAAAGAGACGGTTCGCGCCTTATCGTACAAAAAAAATGGAATAATCAATGGTATCAACTGACGCCTTTAAACGATAAACAACAAGCGCTGTTTGGATTGGATACGGCTAGTGTGCCCACTAACAAACTAGCGGCGATATTGACTGATGGTAGCAGTGAAGCTTGGGTAAATGAAAACAATGTATTGATTGTTAACAATAACAAACCTATTTATCAGGTCGATAAGAGCGGTGTTTTCCATCAATTGAATGAAGCTGGACAATTAAACGGTTGCATTCTTGCCAAAGCTCCAACGGCTTTTGAAAAGGCATTGACTCAATTTGAATCGCCTGATTTTTTTAATGTAAACCTCAATGAAACCAGAAAAACAAAAGGCACGGTTGATTTTGCGCGATTTGGTTTTTCGTTAACTATTGAAGGCAAAAAAATCACTCTCCCCAATACAAATTACGCCTTAATGGACTCTTCCTCATGGGCGTCAAACGTTGCTGCGTTAACATTCAGTAACGGCATTGATGAACAATGTATGGTTGCTGTTCATCCTTTTTACATCGATGAATCAACCCTTCAAGAACCGGGTAAATATTATCATCTGACGCACGATAAGTCGGGACATGTTCCTGATGCCATGCTCGCCAAGAGTGATAGTGAAAAAAAACAACCCATCTGGAATCATCATCATTCTCAACGCGCCATTACTTATAAAATAGTGGATGGCAAACCAAAGCCGGAAACAGCGGCAGATGCCTTGTATTTATGTTATGTCTACCTTGCCTCCCATGAAACCGACAAAGCTTGGGAGGTATTGGACGGTTTAAGCAAACGGTTAAGTTTTGTAGGTTCAACCGATGAATTACTCTATTTGTCCTGGATTGTTGAGGCATTGCCCACTGTACTGGATACAGAAAAAGATGCAGAGCGTAAATTTGCAACACCTGAATATGTGAGTTGCCAGCTTAAAGCGTTGGCCCTTTATACCGATTTTTTAAAGTTAGGCAAAGCACCTGCTATTGAATTGGATAAGCCAGTGGATTCCACTTATGCAAATGGGATTTATCAGCGACAATGCGTGAATAAAATATCAGCATTCAAGGATGGATTAGAGTCCACTATATACAACTTATATTCAAAATATCAACGGCAAGAACGGCATCTCCATGAAAAATACACCTTACAGGATGAAGAAAGCAGAACCCTGCTGAATTGTTGTGACCCTAACCAGCATGGCGAAAAGCCGATAGCCTACGGTGCTCTGGGGTATGAGCGTCGACGTTTAAGTTTAAAAACCTTGCTTAAGGAATATCAACGTCTTGTCGCAGTTCGAGATACCTCACCTGATTTTCCGTCTGAACTCGCCAATCGGTTGGCCAATATTGAGAAAAACATCACGCATGAACTTAAAGTGATGAAAAAAAGCACCCAACTTGAATGGGTTGATCTTGATCTGCAATTCCATGATCCACTAGATATGATGCATAATCCCGCCCCCCTAATAATAAATCAAATATATGAAGATAATTTGTCTTTAAAAGCAAAAAATAGCTTTGAACAATGGCAGTGCAATGTATTTATGTCGCCATTGAATCTGGATGCCGCATTAGGAGCACTGAATTCCGATATCAAACAAGATGATTTCATGCACTATTTTCCGACTTATCTTCATATTGCACGTTCAGGTACACCCGAACAAACAGCCGCACTTAAAGAATTTTGTATCCATTATTTGATTGGGTTTCGTCATGTTTATCCAGAATCTGAAGAAGGGAATGTTCGTCATTTAACCAATATTCTTTATCATGTTTTGGAGAATCCAAGCACATATTCATCACTTGAAGAAGAGGTGGGTCTATATGACCTGCGAAAGATGACTGAACAATGTGAAATTAATCCTATTGCTGTTGCTGAGGCCAAAGATGTTTACGATGAAATTCTAACCAGTAATCAGGATATTTGGGATGCGCTGAGTACTGAATTTGCCGCCTCCGAGCATATGCCGCCACTTGCTGCTATGCATCTTGAACCACTTTGGCAGATGTTGGGTATGAAAGACTCACTGCAAGCATATCGTGATGAAGAGAATGAGTACACCGTATTAATGCAAGACATTGAAGATGAACTGACTGCAGGGCAATTGAAATTTAAGTGTCAAAAGCAGCAGCGAGTCATCGCTGAAACAGTATTTCAGGACGCCGATGTTCGGGCCGGGTTGGCTCAACAAGCCACCGCCCTCGAAACAACACAACAAAAAGAGTTGATACAACTATGGGGCAAGGCATTAGCGCAAGCCAACAAACCTCCCGAACATGCGATCAAACTCATTGCAGAACAGCGCCATGTACTGACAAAAGAAGAGCTTCTCTCATTATACTTGCATGCTGATTTAACGCGCTATATCGAAAAAACCGGTTTATCAAAACAAGATTGTCTGGATCTGCACCAACTGATTCATCAAGGTGTATCGCTTGAAGTTCAACATCAACAAGTCACGCGTCTGTTAACGGCATTGAAATCCTCAGAACCACATCAAATTGCAGCGATTTTAATGGCTGAAAATACCCCGAAAGCTCAAACTGACCCTGGGTTAATGCTGTTTCAATATGCTGAAGACATATTGGCTCGTCCAAGGCAAGGAGAAGCGCTTGTCTCGCTACTATCAACCCCGGATGATCCCCGTCATTTTAATAATGTCATTGAAAAAGTAATCATGGGTGGTGGTAAATCCAAGGTGATTTTACCTATCATGGCTGAGAAGAAAGCCACCGGTTTAAATCTGGTGGTGGTTGAAGTGCCCCGTGCTTTGTTGGCAACCAATCATGTTGACCTCAATGCGACATCACAACGATTATTTGGCCAAAAAGCCCATCGTTTTGAATTTAACCGCGATAGCGATTGCTCGGCCAAACGATTACAAACCATCCATGAGACATTCGTTGAAATCATGACCAATAAAGCCTACCTCGTTACAACGGGTGAGGCGATGCAATCTCTGGAGCTTAAATATCTGGATCTCTTGTTGTCTCGTTCGGAAGATCCCCTGAAGCTGGATGAATGGAAAAAACAAGTCTATTGGGCGAGTAAAATCACCGGTTTGGTCAAGTCGTGCGGTGATGTGGTGATTGATGAAGTGCATCAGGGTTTATTACTGAAGAAAAAATTAAATTACACGTTGGGTGATTTCAGTTCGATTTCACCAGAGTTGATCAAACAGAGCATTGCGTTGCATCAATTTGTGAATGTTGGGCCAAGGCCCAACCTACCTGAGGCTCTTCTTACTCACCCAGATAGTCCATTACACGATTTAATGAATGCTCTGAAAAAGACAAACCCTGGTGTTGATGTGGTCAGTGAATTACGTGCTTATTTTAATAACAAAACAATGCCCCACATGATCGAAAAAGCATCGAATGAAATAAAAGATACGATGGCGTTTTATAAAGAACAATTAACGTTATTACCGCGAACACAGGCACGGCATTACAAAGAGCATTATGGTCCATCACAAACACAAGACACGGCTCTCAAACGTGCGCTGGCTATCCCCTATATTGCCAGCAATCAACCCAGTGAGCGCAGTCGGTTTGGCAATCCACTGGAAATCATCAATTACTCCATTCAGGGATTATTGAATGAAGGTTTAAATGAAGACCTTTTGAAAACCGCAATTCGTCAGTGGCAAGCGGAATCCTGTGCAGAGTTAACCTTATCCAAAACATACAAGGCATTGGATGACACACCTACAGCAATTCGGATCAATGCATTATTGCAGGGTACAGGATTAACGCTTGGGTCGATTAATTTGCGCACTGAGCGAGGTGAAAAAGAATTTTTCCCATTTGTTGAGCAGTTAAAAACAAGACAAACGCTTTTATTTGCGATTTTGGAAGAACAAATCTTGCCACAAATTGCCACTGAGCCATCGGTGCTTCACAGCGATGCTTATAACCATGTGGATATGTATCGCACAGCTCAAGGTCTATCCGGAACGCCATGGAACCACAGCACGTATCATCAACGGTTAACATTTAATTCAAATACCTCTCTGGGTACGGATGGATATATTGAGACGGTTTTAAAAGAAAAAAAGACAACCATTACACCCATATCGTTTACCACGATGGATGAATTTCTATCGACTTTGTTTAATGGACAGCCTGAAACCCGTGCCATCATTGATATCAGCGCCACATTTGCAGGTTTTAGCAACCTTGATGTCGCAAAAAAACTGGCGATCAATGCAGCTAAATTCAATCCAACCATTCAATATATTTTGTATTTTGATCAACACGATGTGCTCTGTGCGCTGAATGTCAAAACACAACAACCGATTGTACTGGCAACCAGTAATCCAGATGAGATTAAGCAAAAAATAGGGTGCACACCGAATGAATGTTTAACCTATTACGATCAAAGCCACACCGTGGGTACAGATTTAAAACAAGCCCCTATGGCACATGCGTTTGTACTTGCCGATAACAGAACCCACTTGGAAAGCTTCCTGCAAGGTTGTTTGCGCATGCGCGGCATGGATGAGCAACAAACGCTGAGCATTATTGTTCCTGAAAATACCCCTACATCATTGGATGAGTTCATGGCCTTGATGGCTAGAAATGAACACGACCAACTAAAAGAGGATAATTTCTTTGCAGCCCTTGCCAAAATGGATAATGTCATCCGTCAGGATTGCTTGCAACGACTTGCCGCTGTGCCTGATGAAGACGTGGATAAAAAATATAAGCTAGCTCAAGCATTCAAGGATTATTTTGTTGAAACAAATTCGCACAGCCTGTTTGAGCAATACGGCGGGATTAGTGTTGAACGCTTAACACTTGATTTACTCAAGGAACACCATGATGCATTAATGCTGAGTTGGGAGGGGTGTTTGTTGGATTCAGATATCCTGCCCATGAACGATGATAGAAATGCTCTGAATGCAACGCTGAGTGCTGTTGTTCAAGCGGCAATTCCACTATGTAATGAAAAGACCATGAGCCGTAATAACCAGCAAGCCCTTGGCATTGAAGTTGAACATGAGCAGGAGGCGCAACAAGAAGCAGAAAAAGAAAAACTGAAAGAAGCCGAGAGTTTTAATTCCGAGTTACGATCTGCCGCACGCCATAACTGGAAAGCCAAGGACAAGGATAGCCTGTCACCGCTAACTGCGTTTATAACCAATGGCTCAAGCGAATATATGCATCCATTAAACGAACCAGCAGGCGCGCAATGCTTTTCAAACAACCTCTTGGTGGACGATAATTACGCTAAAGTTTATGCAGGGCAGCAAAAAATGCTGAATCCATTTTTAAAGCCCGTCATGCCCATTTTGTTTAGACAATGTGGTGATACGGTGACAGCCTGCCTGATTGATATGGACGATCTTTTAGAGTTACATTCACTGATCAAAGATGAGGGCGACATCAAAGTCTGGATCAGCACAACGCAACATGGCATCCTTTCAGGCCATTTTCCTGACAATATTAGACAAAACAAAGACTATCAAGCCCTCATCGAGGAAATACAGTTGTTCAATGGCGAATTGAATGGCTTGCGCGAGCAAAATACCCCACGGAGTTGGCTCAATCAAGAAGGCAGTGAAAAATTAGCTTATTTTCATGAGCACATTATGCCTTATCGACAAACGGTACTGAGTGAAGTGAATAACTTGCAAACGGCTTTATCCTCAGCAATTAGTATTGACTCTTCCTCGATTAAGAAAATGGTGTCAATTTCTACAACTCAACAAATGAGAACGAAAGTTCAAAATAGACAAGAGATTGATGTTGTTTCACAAGTTTCTCATTTATCTGCGAAAAAAACGTGATGGCTTTCGAGATGTTTAAACGTCTACATTGTGTCTCTAGTTATACATGAGCTGATTTGATCTGGATCAAAAGGTAAGCTTTCTAGTGATGTTGTGCTTGTTGGTGTGATAATGATTTGGCTTAGGAGGTTAGAAAAAAATAACTTATTCTTTTATGACGCCGGGTCGCTTCTCATACTCGAGGATGGTTTCGCGTTGATCGCAAGCAAACGGTGATCAAGACGCATCAACTGGCAGATTGGTATCAAGGTGTAATGCAGTTGGTGGAAGGAGAGCCTTATCGTAATGTGCTGCTTTGGCATGATTATTTTCTTCTGCTGCTGTTTACCGGGATGCGTAAAACAGAGGCTGCATCACTGCATTGGGATGATATCGATCTGAAATCCAAAACCATTACACTACAAGACACCAAAAACCGGGAAGTGCATACTCTGCCGATGTCGAATTTTATTTACGACTTATTGGAGCGAAGAAGTCGGCAGAAAACCAGTGAGTTTATTTTTCCTGCCGATAGCAAAACGGGTTATATCTATGAGCCTAAAAAAGCAGTATTGAAAGTGGTGGAATTATCTGGCGTGCCATTTACCTTGCATGATTTACGAAGAACCTTTGCCACCATTGCCGAAGGCCTTGATCTGCCAGCGTATGCTTTGAAACGGTTGCTGAATCATAAAATGAACAACGATGTGACGGCAGGGTATATCATGAAGGATGTGGAACGGTTAAGAAAGCCGATGCAACGAATTGCGGATTTTTTATTCAAAAACATGCAAAAAGATAATCAGCAATTTGAAAGTGAAAATCTTGAAAGGATTGAGTTGGTTGCAGAATGAATCGGGAGTAGAATGAGCCGATTTTTATTATAGCGTTAAAAATAAAAACCCCTGATTCGTCGTGAGCGAGTTGGCTGGCCAAGGCCGATTATAGAAAATTCTAATCATCAAAGCTTGAAAATATGGAAAAATGAACGAAGGGGAGAAACACGTATTTTATTATGGTTTGAAGAAGCTGAATATTTGGTTGTGCTAGCTGAAAGAAAAGATTACATACTTTTTTGGACAGCTTATCCTGTCACTCAAAATCATTCCAAGAGAAAATTACAAAAAGAATATGAACAATATAAAGAAAAGAACAGGTAAGATAAGGCTGGTTGCGCCTGGTTATTAAGCCAGACGCTACCGGTACTCCTTCTACAACATGGTAGATGAGCTGATTTTATTATAGAACATGTAAATGGTTTGTCAATGTTTAATTTTTTTGCATGTTAGTTTTTTGCAGAGCGGCAACCAGCCAATTTACCGGGGAAGTTACCGAGGAAGTTGAACTTGTGGGGTTGACGATGCAGGGAGAGATGAGTATGTTAATTCTGTCACGATTTAAGCAATAATTCGTGACAAAAGATGACAGCGATTGTCAACCATGTTGATTAAGTATTCGTTTCCCTATCCACATTTGCCCAATAAGGACATTTATCACAAATATTATCTATTGGATAATCAATACCTTCCTCATGCGGGCAGCCATATATCTTATCCTTAAGCAATAGACTTGAAATGTGATTTTGTTTTAAGCACATTAATATTTCTGCAATAATGATTGATTTGGCTCGGATGTCTATTTTTTCTGAATACCATTTAACTAACAATGGTTCATCATGTTCGTGCTGGAAAACCCCCAACACAGCCTTTGTTGCTAGTTTATTCGTTGGTCCATAAAAAGCTAGCGTGGCTAGAGGGTAACCGATAAATCCTTTTTTGGACTTTTTTAAAATGGGTTTTAATTGGTTAAAGTTTTTCATTGATCACCGATTAAAAATATCGAAAATAAATTGTTCAGCGTTGGATAACTTATTGCTGGTCAATAGTTCTTGTAATAATTCATTTTCCCCGTCAATAAATGAGTTATTAATTGCTTTCGAGAAATCCAAAAATTGATAGTTATTATTTTTGAGTTCATCGTAAATGGGTAGCATTTCTACAAGAATGCCTTCACCATCGGTCCAACCAAAGCCTTCTTCAGATCCCAGAGTTATCTCTAGGATAATAGAATCATCAAATTCTATAAAATTAATCACATCTTCAAGCTGATATTTTTTTAATTCTTGGATATTTATATCTAACTTATTAAATTTAAAGGTTAAGTTTATTGTGCCCCAATTAGCAATGTAAAAATATACGTCAAAATGATCCTTAATAATGTCAATGGGATCATAACCAAAATCCGAGTAGTTATAAACATATGAGGCACCATGGGAGGTTAACATAGCTCGACTAGATAGAGAGTTCATTTTTGTTCTGACCTCTTTCGGCATTGGACTACTTATTCTACAAAACTCATGATATTGATATTCACTCATCGATTACATGCCTCACTTTTTTCTTCAGTCAAATAGATTATGATTCATTATTATATAACATTAATTACCATGGTAGATCATTCCTGTATCGGGTACTTCAAAATAACCGGGACATCTGGGACAAACGGGACACTCAAGTAAATCAAGGTTTTAAACTGTCCCACCTCGATAACACTTCTGTGGGACAATTGGGACAAATTCGGATTTTATCATCATAGCATTTTCAGTAAAACATCAATTAGTGACATTTGATAATAATCGATATCATATTGATTATTATGAATTTTTTAATTGACATACCTTAAGCACAAAACTCGTCGTGTCCAAATGCAGCCGTTTACCTAATAAATTCTTCTCTGTGACAATTTCAAAAGCCAATTCAGAATAAAGTTTAGTCACACCATAGGCTGCAATTTTATCCAAACATCGACCAAGACAATCGTCATTCAGGTGCGATGACTCCAATTCAGCCCCAAGTAACTGAGAAACAGGCTTATCTTTGAAAAAATGACTAGTCATGTACAATCGACTGTTCATAAAGCCCAATCCATTTAAAATCATTGCCGCGACTCGACGGCCATGGCTCACCAATCCACCTTTTTTTTCATCTAATCCCAGTCTTGCATCAATCCGTTCGATAAGCCCTAATTCCTTAATTGTTGCCGAAATAACGCCTAAATGACCTAATTGCTCTGAACTTACACTATCTCTAGTCAACATCCTTTTCTCTAATAAATAGTTTTTATTAGCTATAAGATACTGCATTCCTATTGAGTTTGCTTTACTCTTTTCAACATTTAATGAGATCCATTGAACGCGGAGTTTAATTCAAATTTTGTCTTTTTCATGCTGCGAAATGTAGGGTAAATCACTACAAGTGGCGTATTATGGCTAACAATGTCGTACCCAAATACGCAAATCTCCGGCAAGCTGTTTTTGGCTTGCAGGAGATTATATTTCAAAGTTATATGTCTTTTCTATGGTTTTCATCTTACTCAACTCTAAGTTGCGTACCCCATTATTTGTGTATATAATTAAAATGTCTATTTAAGACTTTTTGGATATATAATGAATTTTTCTGATTATATAAAACATATTCGAGCGAGCGGGCATTATGCGTTTACTACCCAGGAAGCGTTGTCTTATTTAGGCATCTCCAGAAATGCGTTTAATTGTGGAATGTATAAACTAAAAAAAAAGGGGGAGATAGTCAGTCCCGCTAAAAATCTGTACGTCATCATTCCACCGGAATATCAATTTATGGGATGCATTCCTGCTGAAGAGCTGGTGCCTATTCTGATGAAGCATTGGAATATATCGTATTATGTTTGTTTGCTTTCTGCTGCACAGTATCATGGCGCGTCTCATCAGAAGCCACAGATTTTTCAGGTGATGATAAATAAACAAATTAAAATGCTTCATTGTGGTAAATTGCGCATCGATTTTGTTTATAAAAAATCCCTGACAAATTTACCAACACAAGCCTTTACGGTAAAAACAGGCTATCTGACAACGTCGACTCCTGAATTAACAGCGATGGACTTAATGAATTACCCCCGTCATGTTGGTGGTTTAAATCATATTGCTACGGTGTTAAGCGAGCTTATTGAAAAAATTGACCCGGAATCATTAATTAAATTAGTTAATGATTCAGCTGAAAAGGCTTGGGCTCAACGACTCGGGTATATTCTGGAGCACATCGAGACGATGGATGAAGAGAAACAACAAGATGTAGCCAATCTGTTACATCATGCCTTGGAAAAATCATTTAATCCTGTTCCCTTGGCACCAGAGTTATCTGGAAAGGGCCAGCCAAGAGATCATCGATGGATGATCATTGAAAATACAACTGTTGAGAGTGATTTATGATTCCCAGTCTTTATATTGAACAGTGGCGAGCATTTGCGCCTTGGAAATTTTTACCTATGGTGGAGCAGGATTTGATTATAAGCAGGGCACTGGTTGACATGTTTAATCATGCTGAAGTGCAGCGCTCACTGGTTTTTCGTGGCGGGACTGCATTGAATAAATTGTATATAAATCCACCGGCGCGGTATTCGGAAGATATTGACTTGGTGCAAATTAACGCTGAGCCTATCGGTAAAACATTGGATGCCATTCGTGAAGTTTTGGATAAATGGATGGGTGAGCCGCAACGCAAATTGACAGAAAGAAGCGCCAAACTCGTTTATCGGTATACAGCGGTTGATAATACGCCAGCCAAATTAAAAATTGAAATAAATACGACAGAGCACTTTAATGTCAGACCTGTCATGACTAAATTACATCGTGTGGATTCGGAATGGTTTCAAGGATCGGCGCAGGTAATGACATACCATCTGGATGAGCTGATGGGAACTAAATTACGAGCACTATTTCAACGAAGGAAGGGCAGGGATCTTTTTGATCTTTGGTATGTCCTGGATAAAAACTTGGTAGATGTTGAGGGTGTAATTTCAATTTTTGAGCATTATTGTCAACATAATAATGAATTGATTTCACGTGCCATGTTTGAGCAAAATTTATTTCATAAAAAGCAGCATATTGATTTTATGTCGGATATGGAGCCATTACTTACTGAGGAAGTGCAGTGGAATTTTGAAACTGCCATGTTGCTTGTTGAGCAAGAAATAATATCAAAAATTCCAGGAGCGGGTTGGCGTTAATTTGAGTGGTTATGAGCACACAAGCCCACCGACAGTAATAAAAAAAAGCCCCCAAACGGGGCTTTAGTAGTTAGAAAAAACATGGGTCTGTCCATCAGCTTCAACCGAAAAATAATCACACATAAATAAATCACGCGCAAAAGCGTCGTAATCGAAATAGCAGATCAAATTGTCTGGTATAGCATTGCTATGGCAATCATCAAAAATATCCTCGGCGAAGTCAACTTCAGAATTGTAAGATCCGTGATAACGATCATCCAGCAGTGTTTCTGCTTCTTCGACTGAGTATTCACCCACAAGAACGCCACCTAACTCACCATACCTAGCCATGAACTCGGCGAGACTGACTACACTGTCAATGTCTTCATACTCACTGAGTGACTTGTCACCAAATCCTTCATAGGCGTGTATTGCCCACTCGTCAGAATGATCTATCGGACTGGCCGCGAGCATTTTTTGAATGTCGTCGCGAATATCGTCCGAAGACTGATCTGCGGGAATCCATTCACCGTGCAAGTAACCACTGTTATAGGCAGCAAGGCACGCCACATATATTCTTGGTGTATCCATTTTTTTCTCCTTAAAAAAGGAGAGCAAACAACCCCGATGGGAGGCTTGCTCCCGTTTGGGGTTGTTGTTTAGATCACTGCATACAGTGCATGGATCCGTTGGCGCTGTTTCTCATGAATTGCATCACGCAGCAGTTTGAAACTTTGTTCGGCTTGGTCAAGGTCCACAAGGGATAGTTCATTTTTTATTGAATGAAGATCATTGATGCAGCGTGCAAAATCAAATAGAACGTGATCGATTTTTGAGATAACAGAGGTGGCTTGTTGCATGGTATATCTTCGGTAAAATAGAGAAATACCAAACCCCAACCGGGAAAAGTATTTCCCTGATGGGTTAAACAGCAGAACTAGAGGCTGTCTAGTGAGTGAAGCGAATTAATGCTGAAAGATAGGCGGCTAACGATAAACCAACCGTTACCACTGTACCTGCCAGCCAACGACGTGAAGCCAATAATTCACTGCGGTTGTCTCGAAGCTGCGAATCATGATATTTGGAAATATCTTTCATCCGAGCATCGAATTCCCTGCGTTGTTCCTCAAGCTTTAAATCTTGCTTGGCAAACACTTTTTCCACCACTTCACTTAACATGGTATTTACCTCATGCTGACTATGAATGTTAAAGATTTCAATCTCGGTAAGCGTTGACATCAAACCGTCCGCTTCATAAGATTTGACCCCTTTACCTTTTTGTGTTCTTTGTAAAACTCAGCATTCCACCAATGTTTTTTTACTTCTTTTTTTACAAACTGATTAAAATCGTCGGTTCTATAAAAATCATATTTACATTGAATATCAATGGATCTCGCATGGATACTTATGCTTATCATTAGACATAGGGCTATTAATATTTTTCTCATAAAGTTCCGCTTAATAGTTCAGGCTCTTCGTATATTTTTATACGACGTTGTTCACAATGAATACTACTCACCATCCCATCAGTTCCAATAGGCTCAATGCTATGTTCAGTCAAAGTGCGAGTTAAATCTTGAATGATGTTCTCTTTGTTCATAACAAAATTCGAAGCAAAGCAACGCCAGAATTTCCAGCCAGCACGCGCTAAAATTCGTTGTCGATTCATATCTGCTTCCCAGCGAGATTCATCGTGATATTGGTCTCCATCGCACTCAATGGCTAGGCGAGCATCATTATGACCCTCAACAACCATATCAAGTCTGAAGGTTCCAACTTTGACTTGTGGAATAACTCGGTAGCCATGATCTGTCAGTAGATCATAAACTTCACTTTCAAAACCAGACTCACAAAGATCACGGAGGTTTTTTACAGCAACTTCATCTTGCGCAAAGGGTGATGCAAAATGTTCGATCAATTGTCGGCGCAGAGTATCGGCCATACTCAAGTCATCAATTTCAATGCTTCTTACTAAGTACATTCTGTCCCGTGCCCGTGATGCAGCCACGTTAAATCGCTGGGCGTATGTATCTCGTGAGTTGGCTTTGCAATTATCTTTGGTCACGACCATGGATAAAAACATAATATCTCGTTCCTTGCCTTGGAAGGTGAGAGCATCGCCACAAGTAATCTTGTGTCTTGTTATGACATCGGGGCTGATTTCCTGCTGAAGCATTTCCCATATTTTGCGTGACTGTTCATTACCAAGGAGAGAAACAACACCGATGGTTCTATGGACCATCGATGGTTCGTCACAAATTTTTATAATTTCATCAACAATAAAACGCGCTTCACCCATATTTTCTTTTTGGTTTCGGTAACCGTCTTCGACAATAACATCTATCAGTGGTGGATCTAGGCGCTCGGATTTTGTTGGTAAACGTAGCGGCTTTAATTCATGATTATAAAACTCACGTTTGGAATACTCGATAATTGGAGCCACACTGCGGAAATGCTCCCTAAGCATGATTTGCGAATCCGCATATACAATTTTACATAAGTCATAGATGGATCGTTCTGGTGTCATTGCCTGCGCATACAGTTCAACCTGATTAGAAAGAAAACGATCCCTTAAGTTATCAATCTTGCTCTGATCTAATCCTACTGCATCAGGTGAGACCTGTTTATCATCACCAACCACCAGCAATTTTTTAGCTCTTAGAATGGCGGGGAGGGCGCTCAGGTCAGATTGTGAGGCTTCATCGATGATAACCAGATCAAAACATCCAAAGTCTGGCGGTAAAGACTCTGAAATTCGATAATGGGGCATGATCCAGCATGGTATCGCTTTATTTGTGCGTGCAGATGCATTTTTTGCATCCCGTCTATAACGCAACGCTCGTTTACCAGTTCCTTTGCCTATTTTTGCTATTGCAGATTGAAATGCTTGTAATGCTGCCTTTATATCCGGCGTTGCATTATTAGCAAGGTTTAGCCACGTACGGTTTGCTATAACATCTTGGTAAGTTTTTGCCAGAAGTTTTTCGACTTCTGTGCGTTGCAATGCTAATTTTTTAAACTCATCATATTGGCCGGCAGCTTGTAAATGGTTCGCTAACCGGCGTACTCGCCAGATTTGTTGCCAGTTATCTGGCAGTAGGTAGTCTGTGGTGCCATCCAAAGGGACGCTTTTTAATTGTTGTGCCCAGACAACGCCACCTGATTCAGTGATAAGGCTGGTTATCTGATCGATATCATCTAAATGTTTTTTCAGACTGTGTACGCGTTTTAATTCGTCAGATAGATTTGACCATCGAGTTTGTATCTCAGTTTCGGTTAACAATGAATTACCAATGTCGTCGTTAACGAATTGCTTTAATAATGTGGTGATTTTTCCATTGAATGGCGCCAGCTTATTCGATATTCCATCCTTTTTTGATCCGGCAACTGCTGAATTGTAGAGATCTATATTGGTATTTAGGCAGTTTTTTAGCTGAATCAAGTCAGCGGTGGGATCCACTATTTGATGATTATCAAATATTTGTTTTCCATGTTCTGAAATCAAACATTCTAATTCAAGTAGCCTCTTTATCAGGCAATAAATTTCAATTTCTTCCTTAATTTTCTTAACAGAGCCAATATCAATCTCGAAAGCTGAAAAAAGTGAAAATTCAGAATGGATGTTATTCCATTTTAAAATAAGAACGTTAACTCGGGTGCTGATTAAAAAATAACGATGAACGTGTTCCCACTCATCTGGTGATCGAGGTGTTTTACTCAAAATTGATATTTGTTCAATTTTTTTAATTAACGGTCTTTTCATTAATGCACCGCTAATGCCAAACGGGGATTTACCCTTCATTTTATTAGCAATCGCCTGTGTGGTGCCATCATTCACTTGAAGATCATTAGGCAAAGATACCGGGCGTTCTAAAAATATGGCTCTTTCAGCATTGATACTATTTAGCTCATTGGAAAGGTTATCTATCAATTTAGTCACTTGACTGCTGTCATTACCTTCTAAAAATAATTTTAATGCACCAGACCATGGTTTATTAGCGGCTTTGACTTTATTATCGATGGCATGTATTTCATCAATATAACCCAGCAACTCCTGAATCATATGGATCTTTTCAGATGGTTTGCTTATTTGTACAATATTGTTTTTTTCAATAAATTCTTTTGAGATCTGTTTCTTTACTAACGCCTGATGGGTATCCAGAATGTCGTCTTGTAATCGAATAAGATTAATGTCAGGAATTTTTTTATTCAGATAATCAAGGTCAATCCCAAGATTGCGCCGTGCTTCTCTTAAATGGACAATATCCGTATTATCAAACTGCGGATTATTTTCAATGGGGATGGAAATTTTATCTTCAAGCCACTCAAACTGACCAATTGACTGCCTGACTTCTTTTGCCGCATCACCGGGAAGAATTAAATGACCATCAAGATCAATTGGTTCAATGTTCTTCTTCGCCCAATCATTTATAGAGCGATCAGTCCGAGCCAATTTACCATGAAGCTGGTCAATAAATTGTTCAGCGCGCTTAATTTCCTGTTCCAATGTACTGCGATTAATAATTTGTAGCTCTTGTGCAATTTTAGAAACTGCAAATTCAAATTGCTTCATCCCATCCTGCTCGTTAGTCAGCAGCGCAATTGCGAGAGGTTGAATGGATTGAGGGAGCTTTTCTTTTAATACGGATAGGGCGGGCTCTTTCATTGAGGTTACAAGAACACGTTTCCCATTTGCCATATAGTGAGCAATAATATTGGCAATTGTATGTGTTTTTCCTGTGTCTGGTGGCCCTTGAACAACGACGCCGCTTGTACATTCCAGCCTTTGTACGATGCTTACCTGCTCTTCATTAAAGGGAAGAGGGAAGTATAGCTCAGTAACATCGCCAATGCGTTCTGCTCCGGAATAACCTATATTTGATAGACCACGGAAATTAGGTAGTAATAATTCACGATGTTCTGACAATGGATCTGTAACAATATCGCTAATAACGCCGGATATTTCACACTCTTTATCACAGGTGAGTTTCTTTTTGAAATTTTCTAAATCTTGGATAAAAAGGCTTTTGCTGCGTGGTCTTGCAAATAATACCCATGTGTCTGTGACTTTGAGCTCTTCACCTGCTTCCGGTAACGCACGGTCGTCTGTTTTGATCTGATTCGGCCAGTAGATTCCTTTGGAGTCAAGATGTGTGGAGGCAAGTTGTAATTGTGATTCGTAGGAAATCCGTTCAAATGGCGAAAAAATTTCTGTCTGTTTTGATATTAAATCAGTATAGGATTTTTCTAAATCAGCGACCCCTAAATTATCAACTGACATATAAACCTCTAACTCAAACTGCGCTTCAACTGTTTGGCGTGGTCTAATTTCCAGTGTCATATTTTTTTCATTTAAGGAAATTTCAACTGACTGAGTTATCAATGGGTATTTAATATTGAATTCAGTTGTTTTCCATAGCCCAATACCCATACCAAAAACCAATTCAATTTGGGTGTCATTTATTGAGCCTTCCAGCTGTTGTTTTAGGGTGAACAGATCAGAATATAATTTTATGCACCGTCTACGAATTTTTTCATCAGTAGCCCATGGTCGCCATTGCTCTTTGACATAGGCTTGGAAAAGAACATTGATCTGCTCACATGATTCATATTCTGTTAATAGTATAAGAGGATTGTCTGGTGGTGTGTTTTCATCGAGGTGTGTGGTCTTGCTTTGTAATTTATCAGGTTCTATCGCATTTTTTAACGCTGGCTCAATTTCTGGCTTATTTGAAAGATCCAACCAAAGGTCTAATTGATTATCTTGAGGCTTTGGTGGTGTTGTCTCAAGAAACCGTTCAATTGATATCCAAATTTCTTCCTGATCTGTAGACGGGTTAATACAGACACCGGGCAATGAAAGTATGTCGTGCTCATATCTGTGAAATATTTTATAGTTGCCAAGATCTTTGGTTGGATTTAGTTTTAAGCGAGCGGATTGCTGAGCAAATTCTATGAGTGATAAAATACGTTCATTCTGCATGTTAATATGTCTCAGATGGTTTTGAATTGGCAAATATGCTTGAGTTTATATTTGATATATCCGAGTTTATTTCGGATAACGTTAATTCAATATTTGATATTTTTGACAATTTTGATTCAATATCAGATGCATTTGATCGGATTTCATGAATAACCATGAGTATGGTTACTATTTTCTTATCAAGCTCTTCTAATTTTGTGTTCGTATCGGATGTCTTAGTGTGTATTTCGTTCAAAAACGCCATTAGCACAGAGAATATTGCAATTAGATTTGAAATTACACTGTTGCCAAATATTATTTTTGCACAAATGTAGATGATAAAATAACTTACACAATATAAAAAACATCGTATCACTTTTTGGGTTTCCTAAATAAAATGTCGGCTTTTGCCGTGAACTAAATTAATATGAGCATGCTTGATGACAGTAAGCGTAGGCATATCCTTTGTTAGTGCAGTTATTCTGGCAATTATAATCCGTGCTGGAGGAGGAGGTATTATCGTATGAACATTTTGATTGGCAATATTGGTACATTGATCCACTGGAAGTGCAGTCACTAACACATTTATAATCTGTTGATTGTGATGCGGCTACCGTGCTAATTAATACTATAACAGTTGCTAATAAAAGTTTAGATAGATTGTACACTTTAAATCCTTAGTTAAGTTTGAGCTCACTCCTTATTTATTATTATTGTTTGCAAGCTGATCAATTGTTGTTAATACACGCGGTGTATTATATGCTCACTATGGCAGCAGCAGAGCAATTGTACATGAAATGGCATAAGAGTTCAATTTTTCGTTGCAACACGCACCAGTCTTTCAAGTGGATATAGCGTGGGTTGTGATTAATCTGATTTACTATGTCGGCGCTTTCATAATATCTTCCGTGCCGATAAGCGCATGAGACGGTGTTCGATTTAGGGAGTTAATATTCGCATTTAAAGCTTTTTGAAACCTCGAATTTTGGTATAAGTGGTTTCCTGCGTAGCTTATTCATCAATTCCCAATAGCAGTCCCGGGCATAGACTGATTTTATTGAAGCAGGAACTTTGTATTCATATTTTGGCCAGTTACCAATTAATTCATGGTAGCTTTTATTGAACTCGGGTTGTAAATATTTGCGGATGGCTAGGCGAATGTTATTTAGAAATTCGCATATCTGGCTGGATTGGTAAATCAATATGTCCTCATGAAACCTTTCATAAAAATCAGATAGTGCGAGGTAAATATGCTCGTTATTAATTGTTATGCCAGATTCCTCCATGATTTTCTGTAACTGGCTTGCCATCCCACTTGATCGTAAATCATTATGTTTGGATATGTTTCCGCAGATTTTGATCGCATCAAATCTTGAAATAGATAGCTTTGCTTTTAAATTAATAGAAGGCATCCAATTGTCAATCTCAATTTTTTCTTCAAGCCATGCAATAAACCTATCAATTGACGTATGTAGTTCTTTTTCAGAGTCTGTCACAGAGAACTGTGGATTTGCGCATATTTTCGCAATTCCACGAAGAAAACTCGTTTGTTTTATGGGGCTGTTTTTATCTGTCATAGAAAGAAAGTCAACTAGATGAATAAAAAATAAATTTCTTTGAGGGTTATCATGGAACATGATGTTACAATTTGGACTCTTTCCTTGAATATCAAATAATGATAAATTCACCATGTTATCAATATGATCATAACTATTTTTTAATAATATGACTTCATTTTCAACCATAATGCACCTTCAGTAATGGTGTTGATTTTTAACTTATTTGGTTCGTAAAAATAACATAACGTGATTGGGTGGACAATGTATTTTTTGTTCAGTCAGCGATTCCCGCTTAAGTTGTATGCCAGCTTAAAAAACACGGATTTGTTTTAAATTTAATCAAACAAGATTTTGGCATCAGTAAACCTCCATTTCAAACCAAAGCATATTGAGCGCTTTTTTATCAAAAGAACACTTGCAAGCAATAAAACTCCAAAACGGGCTATTTTTTATCCGTTCAATGTTAAGCAATTATCCACCCACTTCCAATCGGTGGTGGCCTACACATTGGGTCACCAATAAAATTATACATTTGATGCCAGGAGTCAAAAACGCCAAATCCAATCAATGTTCTTATTCTTTCAAATAATGTAGATAATCGCCCCACATGCTTTCGTGCTTTTTGATAGACTTGACAGCACAATTGCTGTACTTGGTCGATTAAAAAAGCAAGCATCATGAGCATAGTCATGACCGAACATAAGTTTTTGTAGCCATGACCATAATTGTGCTGAAAATTGTAACCTTGATTTTTGAGTGTATTGAAGGTTTCATTCTCGATTTTCCATCGAGCGCGGCCAGCGCGCATGACTTCATAGACATTGCCTGATGTTAGAGACAGCTTGGTGACCCAACTAAAATGCTGCTTGCGGCCATCTTTTTTAATTTCCCAATATTCCAGAACATTCACACGATAATCGTGATTGGCATCATTTAACGGAACATCGGTGTAAGCGTGAAATTCATGTCGAGTACCTACATCATCCGTATATTGATGCACCATAGGTTTTAAATCTTTAATCCAGTCAAAGAGATATTTGTGGTCGCCGGGTTTAACACCAATGACATACTGCATATTTAACGAGTCAAGCAGCGATAAATGCGGGA
>Ga0206878_10211_pt1 | contig 24040 bp, 22 predicted proteins | sample Alteio_BWOrgCont_8_FD_152621 | JGI IMG/M metagenome (GOLD analysis project Ga0206878, IMG submission 152621) | Enriched cells from forest soil in Barre Woods Harvard Forest LTER site, Petersham, Massachusetts, United States -... | ecosystem: Environmental > Terrestrial > Soil > Temperate forest >... | reverse complement strand
TTTGCCGATGCAGGATGAGGTTTTTCCGGACGTCTGTCATTTTGGCAGAACCTTTTTGAACCAGGCGAAAATGTCTGCCCGCGGTATCCCGCAAATTGCAGCGGTGATGGGATCCTGCACCGCGGGTGGTGCCTATGTTCCCGCGATGTCGGATGAATCGGTCATGGTGGCCAGACAGGCGACAATCTTTCTGGCAGGACCTCCGCTTGTGCGGGCTGCAACGGGGGAGGTGGTGACTGCAGAGGCGCTCGGTGGTGCGGATGTGCATTGCCGGATTTCCGGTGTGGCAGATCATTATGCGGAGAATGACGAGGATGCGCTGCTGCTTGTGCGGCGGATTGTGGATCATCTGGACCACAAAAAAAATCCGGATGTGGTGCTGCGCGAGCCGGAGCCGCCACTGCTCAATCCTGCAGAATTATACGGCATTATCCCTGCAGATCCGCGCTATCCGTTTGATGTGCGCGAAGTGATTTTGCGCATTGTCGATGGGTCACACCTTGATGAATTCAAGGCGCTTTATGGTAAAACCCTTGTTTGTGGATTTGCGCATATTCAGGGTATTCCTGTGGGGATTATTGCCAACAACGGGATTTTGTTTTCAGAATCGGCGCTGAAGGGCACGCATTTTGTGGAACTCTGTTGCCAGCGCAAAATCCCGCTGGTTTTTTTGCAAAATATTACCGGATTTATGGTGGGCAGCAAATTTGAGCAGGAAGGCATTGCCAAACATGGGGCGAAGCTGGTGACTGCGGTGGCTTGTGCCATGGTGCCAAAATTGACAGTGATTATTGGTGGCAGTTATGGTGCGGGCAATTATGCCATGTGTGGCAGGGCGTATGATCCACGATTTTTGTGGATGTGGCCCAATGCGCGGATTGCGGTGATGGGGGGAGAGCAGGCGGCAGGCGTACTGGCGCAGGTGACCCAAGAAAAACGCGCCCGTCACGGCGAGTCTTTTACGGCGGAAGAAGAAGCTGCGCTGAAGGCGCCCGTGCTGCAGCAGTATGCAAAACAGGGCCATGCTTTTTATGCGAGTGCGCGGCTTTGGGACGATGGTGTGATTGATCCCGTGGAGACGCGCAGGATGCTTGGGCTTGGACTGTCTGCCGCCCTGAATGCGCCGATTCCGGAAACCCGTTTTGGTCTTTTCAGGATGTGAAAAAGTTATGTCAATAGCACTGGATTTTCCGAAAGAGGGAATTGCGAGAGTATTACTCTCGCGTCCTGAAAAGCGCAATGCGCTGAATGGCATGATGGTGGCTTCTTTTATTGCGGCACTTTCCGAAGTGACGAAACTGGCGCAGCATGGAAAATGCCGTGTATTGCTGATTGAGGGTGCCGGAAAGGATTTTTGTGCGGGCGCTGATCTTGAGTGGATGAAAAAAATGGCAGTTGCAGGTGTTGAAGAAAATCAGGCGGATGCCTTGCAGCTTGCAACGCTTTTCCGGCGCATTCATGAAATGCCGGTGCCGGTGCTGGCGCTCGTTCAGGGTGCGACGATGGGTGGGGGCATGGGCATTGTTTCTGCCTGCAGTCTGGTGATTGCGGCAACGGATGCTTTTTTCTGTTTTCCCGAAGTGCGCATTGGGCTGGTGCCTTATGTGGTGAGCCCATGGGTGATTGCAGCGATTGGCAGAAGGGCTGCGGGATATTATTTTACGACCGCTGAAAAAATCACGGTGGATGTGGCGCTCAGGCTGGGGCTTTTGCACAGGATGGTACCTGCTGCAGATCTGCAGTCAGAGGGACTGAAACTGGCGCGCGAGCTCAGCCAGTTTGAATCCTGCGTGCTGTCTGAAGTGCGGACGCTGCTTTCAGAACCTTTGCTGACAGATGAGCTGACGGCGGGGCGTCTTGCGAAGCTGCGACGAAAAATATGGAAAGCAGAAGCATGAAACTGCCATCCTCTGTGCAGATTGTGGAAGTGGGCCCCCGGGACGGGTTGCAGAATCAGGCGAAGATATTGCCTGCTGCTGTCAAGATTGATTTTATTGACAGGCTTTCTGCAACCGGGCTTTCGGTGATTGAGGCGACGGCTTTTGTGTCGCCAAAATGGATTCCGCAGCTCGCTGATCATGCGGAAGTGTTTGCCGGGATTCACAAAAAATCCGGCGTGAGATATCCGGTACTGGTCCCGAATGTCAAAGGCATGCAGGTGGCGATGGCGGCCGGCGTCACCGATATTGCCGTGTTTTCGGCAGCTTCAGAAACTTTTTCGCAAAAAAATACCAATTGCAGTATTGCAGAGAGTCTTGCAAGAATTGCTGAAATAATGATACTGGCAAAACAGCATAATATCCGGGTGCGGGGATATATTTCCTGTGTGGTGGGCTGTCCATTTGAAGGCGCCATTGCGCCAGGGGTTGTCGCGCCACTCGTTGAAAAACTGCTGGATTTGGGCTGTCATGAAATTTCTTTGGGGGATACCATTGGTGTGGGAACGCCTAAAACTGTGCGCGTCCTGCTGGATGCGATCTGTAAAAAAATTCCGGTTGAAAAACTTGCTGTGCATTTTCATGATACATATGGCCAGGCGCTGGTGAATATTTATGTGGCGCTGGAGCACGGGATTCGCGTGATTGACAGTTCTGTTGCGGGACTCGGCGGCTGTCCGTATGCACCAGGTGCCTCAGGCAATGTCGCGACCGAAGATGTGCTGTATCTGCTGCAGGGTCTTGGAATTGAGACCGGCGTCGATCTCAAAAAACTGGTTGAAGCAGGCCGTTTTGTTTGTGAACAACTGGGCCAGCAGGTAGCGTCAAAAGTCAGTCTTGCGCTGGGAGGTTAAACCGGTTGCTTTTGGTTTTCTGCTGCAATAGGATGCCTCTTTTTTTGAAGAGAATCCTGCATCATGACCAAAGGCACCAGAAGAGCAAAGAAATCCAGAACAGCATTCAGTGCCGATACTTGGATGGGGCATTTGGGTAAATATGCGCCAGATGTCCGGCTGCGTGATCTGGTGATTCCAGGAACCCATGATTCGGATACCTACACCCTGAGGGCAGACTGGGGCATGGTGCCGAATCATCCCCTGCCAGAGTGGCTGATGCGGGTGTTTGAATATTTTCCATGGACGCGAAAATATGCGGTGGACTGGGGAAAGGCACAAAGACTTTCCGTGCTGCAGCAGCTTGAAGCTGGCGTTCGTTATCTGGATCTGCGTTTTGCCCTGCGTGCGGAAGACCATGGGGTCTACACCTGTCATGGCCTGTATGGCCAGCCTGCGGTGAATCTTTTTCTCGAAATCAGGACTTTTCTGAATCAGCATCCGCGTGAAGTGGTATTCCTGGATATTCAGGAACTGAACAACATGCAGGATGCGGACAAAAAACAGTTTCTGGAGACCCTGCAAACCCTGTTTGGCGACAAAATGGCGCCAGTGTTACTGGGTACAGAAGTGACGCTCGGAAAAATGCAGCAAAAGGGTTTTCAGCTGATTACTTTTTTGAATAACCAAGATATACCATTCCGTGTACAGTCAAACCGGTTCTGGCCGCGCAATAATACACTGGCTTCATTGTGGATCAATACGCCAAAACTGGATGAACTGAAAGAAGGCCTGAAAAAGGCTGCCCTTGAACATCAGCAAAAATACAGTGAAGAGTTTTTTGTGATGCAGGCCATGCGGACACCGGATACTTCAATGGTGGTGGAAGGGTTGACCGATCCCGATGATGATGTTCCCCATTCTCTTGCTGATCTCGCGAAGTTCACCAATCCTGCCGTGATGTCCTGGTTTGGTGGCCACGAACTCATTCCCAATATTTTTATCATGGATGACTGTTCTGCTGTTGACTTTATGTCTGTGGTCATGGGGCTCAATCACGGAATTTCTGGTATCCGTGGAAAGTGTTTGCCGGTCAACCAGACACAGCCTGCCCCTGTTTCTGGTCAAAAGAGTGCAGATATTCACAGAAAACTGGGAAGCTGTCCGCTGAAAATCGTGAGAAACAAACATCCAGCCCTGACGGCAGGGTCAGACCCCGTCATTGCGAAAAAGGCAGCGCCTGAACCCATGCTGGTTGCAGGTATTCCCGATGTTCCGCCACTGCGCCCTGTTCCGTCATTTGGCCGCTATCCGGGAAGGTGTCCAGGATGATGGTGATGGCCAGGCGGGGTCAGACTGGAGTACGATAGTTCCTTCTTCCCATCGGAAATATTGACATCCATGCGCTGGAAAGACCGTCTGAAAAATCTGGTGATTGGTGAGCCCATCAATCCCTTCAATCCGCAGGTGCTGCGCCATGTTTCTCTTGTGGCGCTGCTTGCTTGGATTGCTCTTGGGGCCGATGGGCTGTCTTCTTCCTGTTATGGTCCCGAAGAAGCCTTTATTGCCCTTGGTGCCAACACCCCGCTGGCCCTCTATGTGGCACTTGCAACCGCAATCACGGTCTTTGTGATTTCAATAGGGTATAACCAAGTCATTGAACTTTTTCCGAGCGGCGGTGGGGGCTACAAGGTGGCAACCCAGCTGCTGGGATCCTGGGTCGGTGTGGTTTCCGGTGCGGCACTGCTGGTGGATTATGCACTTACCATCACGGTCTCGGTGGCGAGTGGTGCAGATGCTTTTTTCAGCATGCTGCCTGCTGCATTTTATCCGTACCGGCTGGCTGCTGAGGTGGGTTTGCTGGTGTTTTTGATGGTGCTGAACCTGCGGGGCATGAAAGAATCCATTCGTTTTTTGCTGCCCATTTTTCTGGGTTTTGTCATCCTGCATTTTGGGCTGATTGTGTATGGCATCCTGGCGCACCGCAAAGGCCTGCTTGCCATCATTCCGGACACAGTGATTCGCACCCGTGAACTGGCTTCTGTCATGGGCTGGCTGCCAGTACTTGCGCTGACCCTGCATGCCTATTCTCTTGGAGGCGGAACCTATACTGGTCTTGAAGCGGTATCCAACAATGTCAATCGTTTGAGTGAACCCCGGGTTAGCACTGGAAAGTGGACCATGTTTTACATGGCGGTATCGCTTTCTTTTACCGCGGGCGGATTTATTTTGCTTTATCTTCTCTGGAATGTGAAACCGGCGGTGGGAGAAACCCTGAATGCCGTTGTTTTCCGGGCCATTCTGGGAGATTCACCACTCGCACAGGGTGTGCTGCTGCTGACACTGCTGCTCGAGGCCGGGCTTTTGTTTGTCGCCGCAAACACTGGATTTCTGGCAGGTCCCAGTGTGCTGGCCAACATGGCCATGGATGGCTGGCTGCCAAACCGGTTTCGACATCTTTCCTCAAGGCTGGTGATTCAAAACGGGGTGATTCTGTTTGGCATTTCCGCCCTGTTATTGCTGATCTGGAGTGGTGGGCGGGTATCGCTTCTGGTGATTTTGTATAGTATCAATGTGTTTGTTACATTTACCCTGTCTTTGCTGGGGCTCAGTGTGTACTGGGCAAAACATCGCGGGCAGGCATCGCCACACTGGAAAATGCGTCTGGGATTTTCAGTGTTTGCCTGTCTGGTTACGGCAGGGATTTTGGGCGTCACGCTGTATTCAAAATTCTGGTCTGGCGGCTGGCTGACCATTATTTTGACCTGTGTGGTAGTGGGTGTGTGCTGTCTCATTCGCCGGCATTACTTTAAAATCAACCGTAAACTGGCGGTGCTGGATGTGCAGCTGAAACTGCCGGTGATGGCGGAAAAGGCTGTTGCTGCACCCACAGATCCGCTCGCGCCCACTGCTGTGATTTTTGTCGGCAAAAGTTTTGGTGTTGGCATGCATACGCTGCTTTCAGTGACGCGACTTTTTCCGCGCTATTTTCACAATTTTGTTTTTCTGGGTTTTGGCACAGTGGATGTCAAAAGTTTTTCAGGGGAGCGCGCCCTGCACCGAATGCGGGAGGAAGAGCACCGGATGTTGCGCTATTTTGTCGATTATTGTCACCAGTATGGCATGGCGGCAGAAAGTGCCTGTGAATTTGGTACCGATACTGTGCCGGGCCTTGTGCATCTGGCTGAACAGGTTTGCGAACGCTTTCCAAACAGTATTTTCTTTGCGAGCAAGCTGGTCTTCAAAAATGATAACTGGATTACCCGCCTGCTGCACAACGAGACTCCGAATACCCTGCAGCGCCAGCTACATCTCCTCGGCCGGGAGCTGGTGATTTTGCCAATGCGGATTTGATCCTGAATCATCAAGAGTCATCAGGCAAAAATCCGGTTGCTATCGATCTATCAATTTGAATATAATGGTATTTTCAGTGTGCGGGTCAAAGGCTCATGAAGGGGTTCCAGCATGGTGGAAATGTCCCACAGCAAGAAATACGGCAGGGGGCTTTTGATTGGCAGCATTGTTCTCGTCTGCCTCATCAGTTTTGCTTTCTGGCTGTATGGAAAATTTTATGTCAGCACCGATGATGCCTATGTTAATGCTAATGTCGTGCAGATTGCACCGCGTGTCAGTGGCCAAGTGATGGTTTTGGCAGTAGCCAATAACCAGCATGTGAATGCGGGGGATTTGCTGTTTGCACTCGACCCTGCTGTATTTCAGGCGAGACTTGCGCACGATGAAGCAACACTCGCCCGTGCAGAGGCTGTCAAAAGCATTGCAGAAATAACTTCATCCCGGACCCGTGAGCTTGTCAGTAAACATGCGGCTTCAACCCAGGAAGGCGATATCATGGATGCCCGCCTGCAGTCGGCTGTTGCCAATGTCTCTGCGGCGAACGCTGCAGTCACGACATCCCGTCTGGATTTGCAGTATTCAAAAATCACGGCACCCACAGGTGGCGGTATTACACAGCTCACACTTCGAGAGGGAGATGTGGTGCGTGCCGGTCAGGCGCTGTTTGCACTGGTCAGTGACAATGAATTCTGGATCGATGCCAATTTTCGTGAAACCGAAGTGGGTGATATTATGCCGGGACAGCATGCGGATATCCGTATCGATATGTATCCCGGTCATCATTTTCATGGCGTGGTGGAAAGTATCAGCAGCGGCAGTGGAGCGGTATTTTCACTGTTGCCGCCCGAGAATGCGACTGGTAACTGGGTGAAAGTCACCCAGCGGGTACCAGTGCGGGTGCGCGTGGTGGATGTGAATCCCAAATATCCGCTGCGCATCGGAACTTCTGCAACCGTCACCATTCGTCTCACTGGCAAATCATAATGCAGGCTCATGCCAAAACAGAAAAAGTATATTCTCCGCTTGAACGCACGCTGATTACGATTGCCGTGATGTCAGCAACGCTTTTGCAGGTGCTGGATACCACCATTGTCAATGTGGCGCTGCCACACATGGAGGGAGCCCTTGCCGCAACGCCAGACCAGATTACCTGGGTATTGACCAGCTATCTGGTGGCTTCAGCAATTTTCATGCCGCTCACGGGTTATTTTACCGACAGAATGGGCCAGAAAAAATTTTTGCTGTTCAGCATGGGTGGATTTGTGGCGACATCCGCACTCTGTGGTGCGGCAGGCAATATCACAGAGATTGTCATATTTCGCCTGCTGCAGGGTGTATTTGGCGCGGCACTTGTTCCACTTTCCCAGGCCATCATGGCAGATATTTTTCCGGCAGAAGAACGCGGCACTGCCATGGCGCTATGGGGAGTGGGTGTGATGGTGGGACCCATTCTCGGCCCAACACTGGGTGGATATCTGACTGAAGTGGCCACTTGGCGCTGGAATTTTTATATCAATGTCCCCATCGGTGTTGCCAGCATGCTGCTGGCTGCAAAAGTTGTGCCGGATTCCGTGAAAAAAATTCGCAAAATGGACTGGAAGGGTCTGGCACTTTTGTGGATTGCTATTGGATCGCTGCAATATTTTCTCGATCGTGGCAATCAGGCCGACTGGCTGCATGCGCGGGATATTTGTCTGTCCATGTTCCTGTTTGCAGTTTCTGTGCCGGCATTTTTGCTGCACGCTCATGGTCGCAGGAACCATCAGGGCGTTTTTGATCCGCATATCTTTCTGGACCGCAATTTTACCATTTGCAGCTGTCTTTTGGGACTGTTTGGACTGGGTCTTTATGGCGGCATGATTTTGTTGCCGCTCATGACGGAAGGATTGATGAATTATCCGGTGCTGACAACAGGCCTCATCATGGCACCACGGGGTTTGAGCGCGATGGTGAGCATGCTGCTGGTGGGTCGTCTGCTGAAGTATGTGGATGCGAAGAAGCTGATTTTTGTCGGGATCCTTTTGACAGGAGTCGGCATGTATATCTGTACTTTTTACAGTCTGGACATCAGTCGTGCTTGGCTGATTGCACCGATTGTTATTCAGGGATTTGGTTTGGGCATGGTGTTTGTGCCTTTGTCTGCTGTGGCATTTTCAACGCTCCCGGCGCATCTCCGCGCCGAAGCTGCGGGTCTTTTCAGTTTGCTGCGTACCATTGGCAGTTCGATCGGCATTTCCATTGTCGCAACGATTCTCTCCCGCGGTACCCAGCATTTCTGGAACCAGCTGGGTGGTAGGATCACGCCCTTTAATCCGGCAGTCGCAAATTACCTCCAGTCCGCAGGTCTGACGCCAGACAGTCCGCAGGGGCTCACCGTGCTGGCCCATACCCTTGGCATGCACGCCCAAATGCTCGCCTTTATCAATGCATATGCGTTTATTGCTTTTTGTTTTATGCTGATGATTCCGCTGGTGCTGATTCTTAAAAGATCAGGACATTCGGAGCGCCCCATCCAGCCGGATCACTGAGCCATTCAGCATGTCGTTTTCAATGATATGCTGCACCAGTTTTGCAAATTCAGCTGGATCTGCAAGCCTTCCTGGAAAGGGCACGGTTTCTGCGAGTTTTGCGCGGGCATCAGGTGGCAGCGCTGCAAACATCGGTGTATCCACGAGCCCTGGAGCCACCGCCATCACCCGAATCCCAAAACGCGCCAGTTCGCGCGCTGCAGGTAATGTCATTGCAACAATTCCCCCCTTGGAGGCACTGTAAGCCACCTGGCCAATCTGGCCCTCGAATGCCGCGACGGATGCCGTATTGATAATCACACCGCGATTGCCAAAAGTATCAGGCTCACCCGCGCTCATGTGGCTCGCCGCAAACCGCATCAGATTAAAAGTTCCGGTGAGATTGATGCTGATGATCTTTTCAAAATCCGCAAGGGGTAATGGCCCATCTTTTCCGACCAGGCGTTTTGCCATGACGATGCCTGCGCAGTTGATGCAGATTTTGGCAATCCCCTGGGCAGAAATGATACTTTTTTCATCTGTGACATCGCATTCGAGCGCGAGTCCTCCCGTTTCGTGAGCAACCTGCTCAGCCTGCGACATATTTTTATCAAAAATGGCAACTTTTGCACCCAAACGCGTGAGCAGTTGAACAGTCGCAGCACCCATGCCAGAAGCACCACCGGAGACAATGGCCGCGGTATTTTTGATTTGCATGATTTTCCCTTAAGTGAAAGAAGGTATGTAGATTTTGCCCTGTGCAAGCCTGTCATTGATTGTATTGAAATCCATTCCTGACTACCATTACCCATGGAATTGTGCTGAATGTTATAGCCAACGTTCCAAACGTTGGCAACCCCAACGTTCTGAACGTTGGGTCAGGGGAAGGTATGAAAATTATTATTGCAATCAAGGGAGTACCTGATTTTACGGTACCCGTGAGGGTGAAGCCGGACGGGTCTGGAACTGATATGGGTGCTGTTCGTCGGGTGATCAATCCTTTTGATGAGATAGCAGTCGAGGAAGCCGTCAGGCTGAAAGAGAAAGGTACTGTGACAGAACTCATCGCCGTGACCATGGGTCTGCCTGCCGCGAATGAGGTACTGCGTCATGCGCTTGCCATGGGAGCAGACCGCGGGATTCTGGTTGAAGCTGCAGAAGACCTGCAACCGCTGGCTACTGCCAAAATTTTGGCCCATCTGGTGCGCGAAGCTGGAGCAGAGATTTGTCTTTTGGGCAAACAGGCAGTGGATACAGACAATAACCAGACCGGTCAGATGCTTGCGGGAATTCTCGGCTGGTCGCAAGGGACTTTCGCATCCAAAGTCACGCTGAATACTGAAGGGGTTGAAATCGTGCGTGAAGTCGATGGAGGACTTGAAACTGTACAGCTGAAACTGCCTGCCGTGATCACGACTGATCTTCGACTGAACCTGCCGCGCTATCTTTCCCTGCCGAATATTGTAAAAGCAAAACAGAAGCCGATCAAAATTATTGCGGCAAGCAGTCTGGGTCCTGATTTGCAAAGTCGTCAGCAAGTGATCAGGGTCAGCATTCCCAAACGCGAACGTGCAGGTGAAAGGGTATCAACACCCGCAGCACTGCTCGAAAAATTGCGCGCTGCCGGAGTTGTCAGATGAAAATATTAATCATTGCAGAACATGACAACAGCAGCTTTAAATCTGTCAATACACATATCCTAACGGCTGCCCAAATATTTTCAGGTGACACAGATTTGTTGCTGGCAGGCCAGATTTCAGATGACGTGTTGGCGAGTGCCGCCTGTCTGCCATATATTTCCAGAATATTGCATGCATCAAATGCTGTCTATAATCATCATATGCCTGAAAATTATTGTGAACTGATAGCGTCTCTCATCAGGGATCAAAAATATGACACAGTTTTGATGCCGGCCACCACCTTTGGCAAAAATATTCTGCCGCGCGTTGCAGCGCTTCTGGATGTCTCCATGATATCTGATGTGGTGGGTATTGAATCTGCTGATACTTTTGTGCGCCCCATATTTGCCGGGAATGCACAGGCTTCCGTGAAAATATCAGAAAAAATCAGACTGTTGACAATACGTGGGACAGCTTTTCCAGAGATGAAAGAAAAAGCAGAAAAAAGTGCGCAAGTGGTTGCTGTCGAAACTGTTTTTGAAAATACCCTTGCGCATTTTGTAAAACTTGAACAGCAGGTTTCAGAAAGACCAGAGCTGACCGCCGCAAAAATTGTGGTCTCAGGTGGCAGGGGTCTCAAAAATGCCGAAAATTTTAAAATGCTCGAGGCATTTGCAGACAGCATAGGGGCTGCGGTGGGTGCATCGCGTGCTGCGGTGGATGCAGGATTTGCACCCAATGACTGGCAGGTGGGACAAACCGGCAAGATTGTCGCACCTGATCTATATATTGCCGTGGGAATTTCGGGTGCCATTCAGCATCTTGCCGGCATGAAAGACAGCAAAATCATTGTGGCCATCAACAGCGATCCGGAGGCGCCGATTTTTCAGGTAGCAGATTACGCACTGGTGGGGGATCTTTTTCAGATTCTCCCCGAACTTCAGGATGCCTGGTCATGCAGCTGAGTTTTTTTGGCGGGGCCCAAACTGTTACAGGGTCCAGATATCTTTTGGAGATGGGTTCCAGAAAGATTCTTGTCGACTGTGGGCTGTTTCAGGGGGTCACGCAATTTCGTCATCATGACCGGGAACCCTTTCCTGTACCGCCTTCCGAAGTGGATGCTGTCATTTTGACGCATGCGCATATTGATCATAGTGGCTATTTGCCGCTTTTGGTCAAAAATGGTTTTTCCGGAAAGATTTATTGTTCGCTGCCAACGCTCGATCTGTGCAATATTCTGTTGCCTGACAGTGGGTATTTGCAGGAAGAAGAAGCCAAATTTGCCAACCGGCATGGCTATTCAAAACACAAACCGGCGCTGCCACTCTATACAAAAGAAGATGCGGAAAAATCACTTGGATATTTTCGTCCGCTGGAATTCTGCAAAAAATATCGCATTGGTGAAATTCGCGTGTCGCTTTTCCCTGCGGGCCATATTCTTGGGGCTTCGTTTGTGCAGATTCAGTTTGCAGGGCAGACGGTGCTTTTTTCGGGGGATCTGGGCAGACCCCATGATCCCATCATGCTGCCACCCACAGAGATGCATAATACTGATTTTTTGATACTGGAATCCACTTACGGTGACAGGCTGCATGATCCAGAGGATCCGCTGGATAAACTTGGCGAAATTGTTCGCAAGACTTCTACAAATGGTGGCAGCGTGATTATTCCCGCATTTGCCGTGGGACGGGCACAGGATGTGCTGTATTTACTGTATCAACTGAAAAAATCCGGCAAAATACCGGATTTGCCGGTATATCTCGACAGTCCCATGGCAAAAAACGCCACTGATATTTTCAGAAAATATGCGCACCTGCATCGCCTTCCTGCGGTACTCTGCCAGAAGGTTTGTGATGTGGCGACCTGTATCAACAGCCGGGAAGAATCCAAAGCGCTGGATACGCCGGGCGCTCCCAAAATTATTATTTCTGCAAGCGGCATGCTGGAGGGGGGCAGGGTGCTGCATCATGTGCGGGCTCTCGCCCCGGATGCAGCGAATGCGATTGTTTTTACCGGATACCAGGCGATGGGTACGAGAGGTGCGGAACTGATTGCCGGAAAAAAATCCATTCGCATTTTTGGTGGAGATGTTCCCGTGAATGCCAGTGTTTACGTACTGCACAACATGTCGGCCCATGCGGACTATGCAGAAATTTTGCAGTGGCTTGCGCATTTCAGGCATCCGCCGCGCAGGGTATTTATTACCCATGGAGAACCGGCCGCGGCTCTCTCGCTTTGTGAAAAAATCACAGACAGCTTGCACTGGCAATGTATTGCACCAAAATTTCTGCAAACCGAAAAACTGGATGCACACTGACATGTCGGGATTTGATGATCTTGATGAAGAGAAAGACAGTGGTACGGAGTCAGGCACCTCTGGTGGGGCGTCCGGCAAAATTGAAATGCGTGTTTTTGTGGCAGATATTCGCGATGACCTGAAAGCGCCATCGAATTTTACCGAATCTGTTCTGGATCGGATCAAACGTTCCAAAGACAGGATCGAAACTCTGGAAGCCATAAAAGAAGGGCCGCAAAATCTCACGGAGCAGCAGAAGGGCCAGGGTTATGGATATGAAAGCGGTGGCGAACCTTCGCAGTACAAGAGCCATCTTCTTGCAGAAACTGCCGAGTTTAGTGGGATGCTGATGTTGCCATCCCAAAGGGATCCGAATGCAGATCCGAATCAGGAGACCAATCCGGAAAATGAAAAGGATCTGAAAAATCGTCCCGCGTATCAGCTTGCATACAGACCACAGCCGGGACAGCGTCCAGCGCCTGGTTACACGCCACCCACTCTGACTCGCAGGTGATGTATCATGCCAACACTTGCTGATATTATTTTGACGGAACGGGAAGATCTTGTGCGGCGCGCGCTCAATCAGCGTCCGCCAATCAATATCATCGATGAATATGGATTCACGCCACTGATTGAAGCGGCGATCGCAGATCATGCGGGCATCGCACATCTTTTGCTTTCAGCAGGTGCGGAAGTCGATCTGAAAGACATGACAGGCTCGACGGCGTTGCACTGGGCAGCTGAAAACAACAATCTTGCGCTTGCCAAAGAGTTGCTTGAGCGGGGCGCTGATCCCAATGCCTATAATCTTTCCGGACAGCCTTTGGGCGTCCTGCCGTTTCTGCGCGGTCAGCGGGAGATGCGCAGACTGCTCGAATCCCACGGTGCGAATGTTGGATTTATTAAAGACTATGTGAATACCAAACAGCTGGGCCACATGTTTGAGCTGGTGGGTTTTGGCAGCATTCTTTCGCCAAAAGGCGAGCTGGTGGAAGTCAGTTTTGAGGGCTTCATGCCTGAGGTGACGATTGCGATGATTGCAGAGTCCCTTGGCCAGTTTCAGAATCACTTTGCGGCGAGAGTGGTCCGGCGTTATGCGGGTATTGCTGCAGTGATCACGGAAGTTCTGCACCGTGCGGCGAGACTGATTCGTTTTCAGCAGTATCGGGTGGATGTCAAAAAACATCAGCAAGAGATTTTTCCCCTGATTCAGGAAGATCCGCTCCTGATCCCGGTTTCATTTGAGGGTCACGCCATTACTTTTATTCGCCACGGTGATTTTTTGGCAAAATGCGACCGGCGGGAAGACAGCAGGCTGTTTGACAGTATTATTTTTTATCGTATTGGCCGGTTGGACCGGATGAACAATGATTTTGTTCAGCAGATGATTTACAAAAAGCAGTCTGATGTTTCCGTGAATGAATTGTTGCCATCATGGCTTGAGTTGTCTATTGTCGGGCATTTGCATATTCCCGCACAAATCACTGGCAACTGTTCATGGGCCAATGTGGAGGGCAGTATTCCGGCATTATTTTATCTTCTGAAAGAAAATCCTGAAAAACCAGGTCCTGATGGAAAATTGTCCCAGAAGCAGGCCATGGAATATTTTAATCAGTGGCGTAAATGGAACTGTGAGCGGGCGCTGCTGTTTTGTCTCAGACGTTTTCTGGAAGAGAAGGGTTTGGGAGTGAGAGCAACCATTGCAGAAACTCTGGCTGCGGTGCTGTTTCAGGCCTGTAATAAAGGCACTGCGATTGAGAATGAAAGGGCGGAGCGCATCATTACAGCACTATCCGAATCACCGTTTCATGAAATATTACGCAATTATGTCAAAGTCTGGGCGTATGAAGATACTGGTCCTGAAGGACGACACTTTTTGCGCATGCTCGAAAAATACGGTTATCACATGGAGCGGTGACTGGAAGGGCACGGCGTGCCGTGCCCTGGTTTTGTTAACAATCAATTGTTTCAAGACCCACTGTAGCGAGTGCCTTGTGAACAGCTTTGGTATCATAGCCGAGATCCGTGGTTGCATGCATGACACCACAGGCAGCCTGTTCAAAGTTGGTGCTCGAGGTCCAGTAATCTTGGTTGGCCTTGACCATGACATCGAAGGCCTTGTGTGGATCCCAGCCAGAAGTGGTTGAAATCAGATAGAAGGCCCTGTTGAATACGCCACTGCTGAAGTGCACATCCAGCCAGTCATTGTACTGGTCAGCTTTGTCAATCGAACAGAACATGCCGGGTGGCATACCATGACAGTCTTTGGAGGGCTGATCCATGTAGCGGAACGGTGTGCCCTCTGGATCCTTGACAATTTCAGCGCCCAGCTGCCAAGTGTTGGTGCCATAGGCATAATAGTCAGCCGCAGCCCCTGCCATGTCAGAGAAGGATTCATTCAGACCACCAGACTGTCCCTGGTAAATCAGGTTGGAATGCTGCTCGGTAAAACCATGGCTGATTTCATGGGCACCAATGTTCAGAATGGTGAAGGGATAATAGCTTTCACTGCCATCCCCAAAGGTCATCTGCTGACCATCCCAGAAGGCATTGTCCGGATATTCGTAGTCATGGACGCGCATGACGAGCTGCATGGGACTGCCATCCTGGTTCACCAGTGCCGGAATGCCATACCACTCGTTATAAATCTTTTGCACAACATGACCGATAAAGAGCGCATCATTGTCGGGTGAAAAACCGCCATTGGTTGATTTGAAGTCTTCATTCCAGTACACATTGTTATGCGTGGCATCTGTGGCTGTACAGGCGAAGGTTGGGACTTTATCGCCGTTGCTGCGATTGCGGTCCTTGACCCTGACTTCGGTATTCTCGAGCGAACAGGTCTGGGTAGTATCATTCCGCGTCATGGTGAGGGGCGGCAGACTGTTTTTGAGACCATCATAGACCAGCTTTCCCATGCGCGGATTGCCGCCGAAGCCGCCACCATTGGCTTCTGCAGTCTTCAGGTCATTCCACTGCAGGTATACTTCATGGGTGAGTGCATCCATGAGGAAGACCGGAATGGCAGGATGCATGTGTTGGACCTGGGCCATGAAGCGGATTTTGTATGCCCAGTGCGCCTTGCTGTTTTTGTCAACAAAGATCATCGGCTGAATGGATTCGCTGCTGATTTCGGATTTGGCGCCCGCCTTTTGTAGCCAAAGCGAAACCGCTGCTTTCATGGCAGCAGCAGAACTTTCTGCAGAGTAAGCTTTTGCAGGTGATACCGTCAGATCCGCCTGCAGGTTTTTATAAATGGTGCCATTCATGCGTGTATTTTGGGCAGGATGCGCCATCAGTGTATTAAATGTCATGTGACCAAGATTTTTTGCCGCAGCAGGTATATGAAGCACGGCATCTCCACCCCAGACCGGGATATTATCCAGGGTTTGCTGGATGCGGATATGGGTGGTCTGTTTGGCATCCACATGACTGCTGATCTGTTTGAATCCGGCAGCAGGAACCTGACTGCCCGCAGTGGAAAGAGTGTGAAAGGCGCGTGTGGACAACACGCTGAATGGCTGGTGTGACAGATCAACCGGCTGTGCTGCAAGTGCAGGTGTTGCAGTTGCAAGCGCTAGCAGGGTGAATGTAAAAATCCCGTACGACTTTTTCATGGACTCGGTATCCTTATCTTGAGAAAAAAAGAAAAATGGGCTCAGAAGTCATTCAAGCATATTTTCTTTCACGGAAACAGTCTATTGGCCGAATACTTCACTTAAAAAATTTCCGGTGGCAATCCATGCCCGTCTGGCAGCAGTCGCATTGTAGACTGTGCCCATTGCCGCATCATTTGCCTCTGGATTGGTGAATGCATGCCGGGTGCCGCCAAACACCAGAACCTGCCAGTCGGCTTTGGCTGCAGTCATTTCCTGCTCAAATGCCAGCAGCTGGTCTGGCGGGACCATTGGATCATCGTGGCCGTGGAGCACAAGAATTTTGGCGGGAAGTGGCGTGAGCGTTTTTTGTTTTTCTTGTGGGGGCGGCGTCAACAGGCCGTGCAGACTGACAGCACCCAGAATTTCCCTGCTGCTTCTGGCGAGATCCAGTGCGCACAATCCGCCAAAACAGAAGCCAATCACTGCAATTTTTTTGGCATTTATGCCGGGTTGTGTTTTGACGGCATCCACTGCACTTTGAATTCTTCGCAACAACAACGCCCGGTCTGCCATCAGTGGTTTCATCAGTGCCATTTTTTCTTCAGTGGTTTGTCCGGTTTTGCCTTCGCCATACAGGTCGATGGCAAAGCCCGCATATCCCATGGCCGCAATCTCATCGGCCTTGCCACGGGCAAATGCGTTACAGCCCGACCAGTCGTGGATGACAAGAACAACGGGCAATGGCGCTGATTTTGCAGCATTCATGGACAAGTGGCCCTCAAAAGCTGTTTTGCCTTCCTGCCAAGTGATTTTACGGGTTTGCAATGGGGCTGTATGATTTTTTAACATGCTGCTTCTCCTGAATTTGAGTGTATGTATAAAGCTTCCCGCCTGACAGGGGAACGGGCACACCTGTTGTGCCGGGCAGACTGAGTGGCAAATTTTTGAGGCTGCGAACGGCAAGCCAGGCAAACAGTTCTGCCTCGAGCATTTGTGTATTCCAGCCGCAGTCGGATGCAGTCTGAAACTGACAGTCCGGAAGCAGTCCCTGAAGTGTGTCAGTGATCACCGGATTGTGCCAGCCGCCGCCGGCCAGAATCCAGCGTTTTGGGGGCGGACCGTCGAGAAAATGCAGGCTTGCCGCGATGGTTTGGGCTGTGAACTCTTCCAGTGTTCTGCAGGCATCTTCAATGGATAGACTGTCAATACAGGATGGCAGAACCATGTCATGTGTATCCAGGGATTTGGGTGGCGGCAGTTGCAGATAATTTTTTTTCCTGTTTCCCCGTGATATCACTGCTTCACGCCAGAGCGTGTCAAGAGCTTCCCTGTTTGCTGAGCCATTTCTGCCATACTGCCCATCTTTGTCCATAAATTCGCGAGTGTCAGTTCGAAGACGCACAAGACGATCAATCAGGGCATTACCAGGACCTGTGTCAAACGCAAGCATTTTTGCAGGATCATCGGAGGGGATAAAAGTGATATTGGCAATGCCGCCACAATTCACGACAGCTGCAGGCCAAAGATGATCCCTGACAGTGAGGGCATGATGATAAAGGGGTGCGAGAGGCGCACCCTGTCCACCGTGTGCCAGATCATTGCCACGAAAGTCGTTCACCACACAAATGCCCAGATCTTTGGCAAGTTTTGCCCCATCCCCGATAATCACCGAACGTCCTTCTGCCGGTCGGTGCAGCAATGTCTGGCCATGATAACCGACGACCCCGATCTGTTCCGGTTTTGTATCGGATATTTGCAGAAGCTGTTCCAGGGCCTGCCTGTGCAGTTCGGTGGATTCGGCAATGATTTTCGGGTCTGGAATTTCACCCATCGATACCGCAAGTTCTGCTGATTTGAGTTTTCGGCGAAATTCTGCTGAATATGACAAAGTGGTATACGCCACTGGCCGGATCAGACCAGCAGTGCCATCTGTCTGAAGCAGCGCCGCATCAATGCCATCCATCGATGTTCCACTCATTAGTCCGGCTGCGAGCATAAAATGTTCCTTTCATTCAGAGGAAAGCTTATCATCCTGCACCCGATCATACTTGGAGCGCGTCATGACTGAAATCCAAAAAGCCGTGATTCTTTTGTCTGGTGGCCTTGATTCTGCCACCTGTCTGGCTATTGCGCAGAGCGAGGGCTATGAGTGTCATGCGCTCAGCTTTGATTACGGCCAAAAACAGCGCGCAGAACTCAAGGCTGCTGAAAAAGTGGCAGCGCATCTGGGTGCGGCTTCGCACCGGATTGTGCATGTGGGTCTGGATACGCTTGGGGGATCAGCGTTGACGGATGCGAAGATTCAGGTTCCGGATTATGTGGGAGATGGCGCCATTCCGGTGACTTATGTTCCGGCGCGCAACACGGTTTTTATTGCGATTGCCATGGGGCTTGCAGAAGTGCTCGGGGCAGCAGATATTTTTGTGGGTGCGACTGCGGTAGATTATTCAGGCTATCCGGATTGTCGGCCGGATTATTTTCGGGCTTTCGAAAAACTGGCAGTGCTTGCAACCAAAGCCGGGATTACGGGTGCAAAATTTCAGATCCAGACACCACTGATTGCGCTTGCCAAACATGAAATCATTCAGGAAGGCCTGAAAAGTGGAGTGGACTACAGCCTGACGGTTTCCTGCTATCAGGCAGACGAAGATGGCCTTGCCTGCGGAAGGTGTGACAGCTGTACACACCGCCGCAGGGGATTTGAGCAGGCCGGCCAGAGGGATGTGACCCGGTATCAGTAATACCGGATCCCGCGGACGAGCCGCGGGATGACAAAAAACGTCAATCCAGCATGCCGTGCTGTTTGAGTTTCTTTCTGAGGGTGCCACGGGAAATGCCCAGAATCTGTGCCATCCTGACCTGATTGTAGTGGGTGTGGTTGATCAGCACCTCGAGCAGGGGACGTTCAATTTCTTCCAGCAGAATGGAATAAAAATCAACCGGCTGTTCACTGCCAATGTTGGTGAAATAGTTTTTCAGGGTGTCGCGGACTGCCTGTTTCAGTGTGACGGCAGATATTGCTTCTTTGATCATAGCTGCTTCTTCTTTCATGACAAGCTCCAGTTTTTCCATATATTATTATGGATTTTGTACAAAAAACTCACCCTGCAGGCCAAAATGCCCACAGGGCAACTCTGATGACTGCTTCAGCTTGCTTCTTCAGTCAGACCTGTACGCACCGCTATGCTGACAGGCAGGGAATAATCTGTTTTCCTGACGGTGCGTGCGCGGATTTTTTGTTTCTTTCTGATCTTTATGGCTGTTTTTTTACGGCCTGCAGTGGTCATCTGTTTTCTGAGCCTCGGCAACTCTTTGGAGAGCAGCTCAAACCCGGCCTGTTTCTGCTGTATGCCTTTTCGGGTTTTCTGGATCAGTTTACGTTCATTCTGGATTGCAAGAAGCGTTTTTTTGGTGATCATGACCAGATTCTTTGCAGCCGAAATACGTTTGTGCTGGTAACGAATGCCAGATTTTTTGCCATGGGCTTTGAGGGAGGCCAGTTTTTTGAGAGTGGCTTTCTGTTTGACCGTGGCTGACCGGATGGAAGCGCCCAGTCTGGTTTCCTGCTGTTTGAGCTGGGCAAGCTCCCTCCGGCAGAGTGCAGAAAGGGTTGCGGGAAGTGCGAAAAATTCTTTTTCAATATCTGCAGTCATGTCCAGAATGTGCTGTTTTTTTGTACGTCCTGTGGCTGCCTTGCGGATTGTTTTTTTTGACTTCCGTGACTTGTGTTTCATGCGTGTGATCCTTTACCAGAAAATGGGGTGTGTCGAATTTAACATCACGTGAACAGAAAAGTCTACCCTCTTTCGGCGAATTTCACTTCTGCGGAAAAACAGGAGCGGATTATGATTTTTATGATTGATTTTGATGATTTTTCTGATTAAAGTGAATGCCCGGTGTTCTTGCGGGAGTGATTTTTTTCCATGAGCCATAATCCCAGCCTGGGCGAGCAGCTGGCAGCCCTTACAGGCCTTTCGCAGGCCAGGTCATCTGAAAAGACAGCTGAAAAAACAACCCATGCTTCGCGTCCAGTGCCAAAGGGCCCCCGGCCCCGGAGCGAAAAACCTCCTTCCCGAAAGCTTCCTGCGCCTGCCTGGCTTGAACAGGCACGTTATGGTGTGGAATTGCTCAGGGTGCATTTCCCTGCCTGCTTTGGAGAGCAGGGGAATATTCGCCCCTTAAAGACAGGGATACGCCAGGATCTGGTCAGGGCACTGGGGGGTCGGGAGGATATTGCCATTGCAGACAAGGCCTGTATGGTCAGCAGTCTTGCATGGTATGTCAATTCAGTGGGCTATCACAAAAATGTGACCGGGGGCGCTGACCGTGTGGATCTGGAGGGAGTTGTCTCAGGCCAGGTGACTGCCGAAGAGGCGCGCTATTCCAGTGAACAGCTGCAAAAGCGGCAGGCCAAACAAAAAAAACAGAAAGAATCAGCGGCTACTTCTGCTGGGTGACGATGACCATGACATTTTCATCACCGACAAAGTCTTGGTTGAGCCATTCTGCATCCGGGACCAGCATGCGAACACAACCGTGACTTGCGTTGTAACCAGGAACTTCATACGATCCGTGCAGGGCCATTCCGCCATGAAAATACATGCACCAGGGCATGGGTGCGCCGCCTCTGCCGACAGGAAATTTTGTAGAAACACAGTGGGGTCCTTCTTTTCGGTAAATCTCGAAAGTGCCAATCGGTGTGTGACAGCCGTGATGAATGTCTGGACAGTAACCCCGTGCGCCAACGGCAGGTCCCCAAGCAACGAGGTTGCCTGAACTGTCATAGGCTCCGAAAGCAAGGACGGAAGGGTTAATGGAAACATAAATCAGTTTTCTTCCAAGTGGATTAATTCTTTCTGGAAAAGGGGCAAGATCAAGCAGTGGTGTGTCGAGGCCCGATTTGGGAATGGCCAGTTTGATTCCTGGATACAGCTCAGTGTTCATTCTATTGACATGCATGGCTTCATTCAGCTCATTTGAATCAGGAAAAAGTTTTTGCCAAGTATCGCCCTGCTTGACCTTGTAACAGACGTAATGCAGTGTGTCCCTGCACAGTTGTGCACCCATGGGTAATGCGTATGCAAGGAATGGAACGAGAATGAGAAGGCCGAAAAACAGCAAAACCACTTTTTTTCTGGGCTTCATAATACCATCCTCCCCTGATTTATGTATTTTAATCCATCCTTATTTTTATTATTGTTCAATATTTAAACAAAATGAATTAGTGCTTATCTAATCAGGATGTTGTGGCATGAAAAATAGCGTTGAAATCGCAACCCCCAGGTCAGGAATTGTCCAGTTCACCCTGAACCGGCCGGATGTGCTCAATGCCCTGAATGCTGATCTGATGGGTGAACTTCATCAGGCCATCCTTGAGGCGGGCAGGGATAGTTCCGTTCGGGCGGTGTTGATTACAGGCAGGGGGCGGGTTTTTTGTGCGGGTGCTGACATCCGCGAACTGGCAGCACTCAATGCGCAGACGGGTCTCGAATTTGCGCAAAAGGGTCAGGCGATCTTTCGGGCACTGGAGTGCCTCGGCAAACCCTCTCTTGCAGCCATTCAGGGGGCAGCTCTGGGTGGTGGTTCTGAACTGGCCATGGCTGCCACGATGCGCATTGCAGCAGACAATGCCTTTTTTGGTCAGCCTGAAGTAAAACTGGGCGTGATTCCAGGGTTTGGGGGGACGCAGCGTCTTGCCCGTCTTGTCGGTCGGGGGCGTGCCATGGCACTCTGTCTGACGGCTGCCAGAATGACGGCAACAGAGGCACTGGCAGCAGGTCTCGTGACAGAAGTGGTGCCGGAAGATCTGCTGAATGATCGGGCGCTGGATATTCTGTCGGTTCTTTGTGCCCTGCCACCTTTGGCATTGCGTTCCGTGATGGCGGTGATTTTCGGTGGCAGTGATTTGCCCATGGAGGAAGCGCTGTCTCTTGAGGCGGCACATTTTGCCATTTGCTGTGGTACGCAGGATAAACAGGAAGGCGTCAGTGCGTTTGTGGAAAAGCGCGCGGCCACATTCTGTGGAGAATAGGTCATGTACAGTATGCCAGAAATCGGGTTTGATGAACTGTCCGGACGGGATGGCAGTATTGGGCTCATTGTCCTGAAGAGGACGCAGGTACTGAATGCCCTGAATGCAGTGATGCTGGGTGCCATCAGTCACCAGTTGCTGGAATGGGAAAATGCTTCGCATGTCAAGGCAGTGGTGATTCGTTCTGCCGGAGGTCGTGCATTCAGTGCGGGTGGTGACATCCGTGAAGTGTATGCCAGACGGAATAGCGAAGATCCCCGCATGGCTGAATTTTTTCGGGATGAATATCGGCTGAATCACCAGATCCGTTCATACAGAAAACCTTACATTGCCCTGCTGGAAGGCATTGTCATGGGCGGTGGTGCCGGTATTTCGGTTCATGGTTCGCATCGGGTTGCAACAGACAGTCTGATCTTTGCCATGCCGGAGACAGGCATTGGATTTTTTCCGGATGTGGGCATGACGTATGTGTTTTCGCACATGCCGTTTGCGATGGGCCGCTATCTGGCACTCACAGGTACCCGCATCACCCGTGCTGACTGTCAGGCGCTGGGTCTTGTCGATATTGCTGTGAAACAGGATGTTTTTCCCGAGCTGATTCATGCGCTGTCTGATACGGCGTTTGGCAATGAACCGCGCGATGCGGTGACAGAGGCCCTGCGGCGTTTTGAGGTATTGGGGGGAGAATCTGTGCTCTGGCAAAAGCGCGAGCTGATTGCAGGCTGTTTCTCAAAAAACTCTGTGAAGGACATTCTGGATGCACTCGAGACAGAAGGCAGTGAGTGGGCTCTCGAAACGGCGGAAATTCTGCACCAGAAATCCCCACTCAGCCTGAAGGTCACACTCAGCGCGCTTCAAAAAGCAGCAGAGTCTGATTTTGATGCATGCATGGAAATGGAATACACGCTGGTGCAGCATTTTTTGCGTGATCATGACTTTTTTGAAGGCATAAGGGCGGTTATGATCGATCGTGACCAGAAACCGCAGTGGCAACCCAAACGTCTTTCGGAGGTGAGCGCAAGGAAAGTATCGCAATATTTTGAGCCCACAGGCGATCTGCTTTTTGCGACGACGACGGCGGGTCAATAATTTTTTTGTGATGTGGCAGGATGCCAAAGAAAACATGAAAATCAATATTCTGGAAATGCTCAAATCATGCCGGCTTTTTTCTTCTCTTTCAGAAGAAGATATTTTGCAGCTTTTACCGCAATTCAGAAAAGTATATCTGCGCCAGAACAAAATCCTGTTCCACCAGGGGGATTTGTCCAGTCATTTGTATTTTGTGGTGACAGGCGGGCTCGCGGCTTTTTTTACCACTGAAGACAATGAAAAAAAGCTGGTTGCAGAAGCTTTGCCAGGGCATGCCATCGGTGAACTGACGGCACTTTCCCATGAGCCACGTCCAGTGACTGCAAGGGCTTTGAAAAATTCCATTCTGTTGCGCCTTTCCGGTAAAGTGTTTGTAGCACTTTGCAGAAAACATCCATCGGTCAGTCTGGAGATTATCAATTCTTCCCTGAGTCATTTCAGAGGGATCATCCGGGCCATCTCCTCAGGTGAATATACCAAAAAACATCTGGCGATTGTGCCTGCCAACAGCAAGGTCCGTTTTGACAGGATTTATGCTGCAGCCAAAAAATATCTGCATCATCATCACCAGATTGTTCTCATGTCAGATATTCCAGAATCTTCAGCAGATGATACAAATCATGACCAGATGAAAATACAGGATTATATCGACAAAATGGAATCGGCGCACAGGATCATTGTTTATTTTATACAATCGTTCCAGTCCACGCTTGCAAAAATATGCTTTGGGTATGAAAAAGTTGAGATGATTTATGTGGCTGGAGAATGGGGAGCA
>Ga0206878_10208_pt1 | contig 24118 bp, 14 predicted proteins | sample Alteio_BWOrgCont_8_FD_152621 | JGI IMG/M metagenome (GOLD analysis project Ga0206878, IMG submission 152621) | Enriched cells from forest soil in Barre Woods Harvard Forest LTER site, Petersham, Massachusetts, United States -... | ecosystem: Environmental > Terrestrial > Soil > Temperate forest >... | reverse complement strand
TGTTGTTGTTTCTCTTTATCATCTTTTTCCTTTTTTTCTTTTTTCTTAAAATAACCTTTCAAAAGAAAAGAATGCCCTGCTGCATCCATGTTCTGCTTAAAACCACCTGCTCCTTGTTTAATATTTACTAAGGCTCCGGCTAGGTTAGCGCCCATTGCACTATCCATAAATAATTTACCAATAACTCCTTTCCCCTCCACTATGCTTTCTGTCATCACTGATAAATTATCTGTTATAGCAACAGCATTATCGCTGGATAGTTTAACATTTACCATAATATCGTCAATACTTACGGGTCTCACAGTTTCAATAAAATCATAATCGGCTATTACCGGCTTACCAGAACTTCCCGCAGTGATAGAAACGATCTTGTTTCCCATTAATCCATCAGAACCTATTATTGCTTTTGCATTCTTTCTAATGAATTTTTTTGCCTTCTCATCAATCTGCATATCCACTTGTACTGTTGAATCTGTTATTTGCTTTATGTTCTGCACTATACCAACATTTATTCCGGAGAACCGCACATTGTTACCTACCTGTAAACCGCTTATGTCTTCAAACACACCGCTTACCTGGAAGGTGTTGCTAAATAGTTGCTTCCTTTCTCCCACGAAATATATTGCTGCTATAAATAGCATCAGGCCGCTGGTAGTAAATATTCCTAGCTTTATTTTATTTCCTTGTTCTTTTTTCATGTTTGTGTTTTAAGATTTATGGAAGAATGAGCGTACCCATTCATCATTAGATTTTAATAATTCTGTAAAAGTTCCTTCTGCGACAGCCAATCCCTCTTTAATGATCATAATGTGGTTGGATGTAATTTCCACACACTCTATATCATGCGTAATAATTATAGATGAGGTATTGTATTTTTTTTGCACCTCCAATATCAAATAACTGATCTCCCTGGATGTAATAGGATCGAGGCCGGTGGTGGGTTCATCATAAAGTATTATTTCCGGTTTTAATATTAAAGCCCTTGCCAGTCCCACGCGCTTTCTCATTCCCCCGGAAAGTTCCGATGGCATTTTATCCAAGGTACCTTCAAGGCCTACATTCTTTAGGGCTTCTGTAACCAATGCTTCAACTTCTTCTTTGGGCATAGTTTTTAAATGACGTAACGGAAACTCAAGATTCTCTCTCACAGTCATTGAATCATACAAGGCTGCGCTTTGAAACAAGAACCCAACCTTTCTTCTTAACGTATTGAGATCTTCTTCTTTTAGGGTTGAAATATCTTTATCAAACAATGTGATTTTACCGTCATCGGGCTCTATCAGGCCGATAAGGCATTGTATCAATACTGATTTCCCCGTTCCGGACTTACCCAAAATAACAAGGTTTTCGCCTTTTTCTATTTGCAGACTAATATCCTTAAGCACCTCTTTTTCGCCAAAGGATTTTTTTAAATGATCTATCTGTGCTACTTTTGATTCCATTTATTTCAAGTAAGAAGGCTGGTTATTTGAACGGCTATCATGTCAATGATGAATATGCATATTGAGCCCAATACAACCGAAGAGTTGGCTGCTTTGCCTACTCCCTCTGTTCCCTTACTGGAGTTATAACCGAAATAGCAACCTATAAGGCCAACTGCAAATCCAAAAAAGAATGTTTTAATGGTTGCAGGAAAAATATCAGAAAACGAAATCGATTCAACAACTTGTAAAAAGAACAAGTGGAGGCTGACAGAATCCTGTAGATTTACACCTATATATGAACCATACAGGGAAATAGCATCTCCGGTTATAACTAACACAGGCAACATTAATGTCGCAGCAATAACTCGTGTAACCACTATGTATTTAAATGGATTCATTCCTGATACTTCCATAGAATCGATCTGTTCAGTAACCTTCATAGAGGCTAACTCTGCTCCAATGCCAGAACCTACCTTACCTGCAAATAGTAAGCCTGTGATTGCCGGCCCCATTTCCCTGATAATAGAAACAGCCACCATAGCAGGTAACCATGATTGTGCACCAAACGTAGCAAGCGTTGGGCGAGATTGGATGGTTAATACAAGGCCCATGATAAAACTTGTTAAGGCAACTAATGGGAAAGATTTGTACCCAATTGAATAGGATTGCTTAACAAGCTCCCTAAATTCGTAAGGAGGTTTAAAGACTTCTTTAAAAAAGCGGAATGTGAAACGGTTTAATAATGTAACGCGCTCAAAAAAATCTCTCACCACATTTATGGGTTTATTAAGGAGTTTAATGTCCTTCTTTACCATGGTTTTATCTTCTATTTTTAAATCGACTGACATTTTAGTTTAATGAGGATTATCGGTTCTTTAGCTTAATGAAGGAAAGTCTGGAAGCAGTGGGGACAACATCTCCCAATAAAAAGCCCCAGGGTTTTAATGTTTCAATATGATCGAATATAACTTTGAGAATAGCAGTCAATGGTATTGAAAGAAACATTCCCGGGATACCCCATAATGCACCTCCAATTAAAACCACAATAATGGAAACAAGTGCATTTATTTTTACCCGTGATGCAACAATTTTCGGAATGATATAATGGTTATCAATAAACTGAATAAAGACATAGATTAAAAAAACCAGGATGGGGTAGGTAATGGAATTCTTAGTTACAAATGCAATACTCATGGGTAAGGCAATGGCGATTACACCTCCTAAATATGGAATAACATTAAGTATAGCCCCTGTAATACCAAGTATAATCGCATAATCTATACCCAGCAATAAAAGCCCCGCTGAATTAAGCACGGCTATAATTATCATCTCGAAGAATAGGCCAACCAAATAACTCTGAATAATTTTTTTTGTATTGGTAAATACTTCTGAGACTGTGGCGTGATGCTCGGGTTTGAATAGCCTTCTTGTAAATTCAAGGAGGAGGGGCTTATAAAATAGGATCATAAATAAGTAAACAGGCAATAATAAACCGGTCATCAGCATTTGTCCTGCTTCTGTGAGTTTTTCGCCTACAATAAAATTACTTACTGCCTGGGTTTGGGTAATGGTTATCCACTCATTTATTTTGGAGGTATGAATATTAAATTTTTGAGAAACCCATTGCACCATTTGACCACTGGTTACATCGAATTTAATCTTCAGCTGAGGATATGTATCTGTCAGCATAGTTATCTGTGTAGAAAGAACATACAGAATACCTAGGACACCTAATATTACCAAAGTAACGGACATGGAAATAGCAATGACCTTATTGATTTTTTTCTCCACTAAATAATTAACCAGAGGGTTTAATAGAATGGCTATTATAATGGCGAATACAATGGGAACAATAATGCGCTCGCCAATATACATGGTAAATACCATGGCGAAAATGCCGATAAATATTAATGCGATTTTCGCATAAAAAGGAGCTTTATAAAAATTATCCATTAGGGCGCAAAATTGCAGACACTATGGGAGTCTGCCATTACAGATGTTAGGGAATATGTTATATATTCCACAGGTTACTGACGTTTAGTGAGTGTTTTATTTACCTTAAGCCGATCATGGTTAAACGGTGGGGCCGCTCTTACCCAAGCTATTGGCCCAATAATGACTTATTAGATATTTACCTGTAATCGAATAAAAACTACCACTCATCGAGTCGTGTAGACATAAAGCTCCAACAATCGTTAAACTTGGGTAATATTAATACCCTATATTATGAAAACCACGTATAATAATTTAGCCCTAGCTTATAGACAAACGAGGGTAGATTCAAGACAAACATTTAACAAATTCCGATGCGTGTCAAAATTTGATTCAATAAACTGATTTTCATATCTTTGTCACAGAAGATTCAACAGACATTTATACTTATTAAGAATATCTAATTTACACAATACTACCGCTTATGAAGAGAACTATTAAAACCTTCCTTTTTCTGTTGCTTGTTTTAAGCTCCGGCAAAGCCTTTAGTACAGCCTATACATGGAACGGATCTATATCATCTGCATGGTCAAATCCACTTAACTGGACACCAAACACGGGAGTTCCCGGTGCAGGTGATAACGTTACGATTGTACTTGCAGGAACGGCACCTATTTACAATGGGGTAGCTGGTGTTACTAACTTTACAATGACTTCTGGAACTTTAGACCTGGGAACATTTACACTTAACTGTTCGGGCAATGTTATATTTACAGCAGGTACAATAAGCGATGGAACACTAACCGTTGCAGGTGCCATAGCAAATACTGCAGTTCTTACGGCCACAACTTTTGCAGCTAACGCCACTTTAAATATAACAACTGGGGCAATTACTCTTAATGGGGGTACTTATGGTGGGGCTGTTACCCTTAACCAAACCGGCGTAACAAATACAACCGGAAACGGTGGAGCAACTTTTAGTGGTGTAACCTCTATTACCCTCAGTGGGTCAGGAAGTTTAAATATTAAAGGTAATACGTATAATGCTGCTGCAACATTAAATAATTCCGGAACCGGAATTTTTTATAGTGGAGCTACCAATCCCGATAATTTTGTTGGAACCCTTACTGTAAATAATACGGGCAATTATGATATACAACTCGCGTATAGTTCTGTGGGAAACCAATTTCATTCTACTGTAACCCTTAATAGTGCAGGAACGACACCTGCCGGAAATAATAGCATTATATGGATTGCGAGCCAGAATGGTGCTACAGCTACTTTTTCTGGAGCTGTTAATATGACAAATACAGGTACTGCTAATGCTAACACAGCAGGTATTTACGTAGCCAATGGGCAAAACACAAATGTTGCTTTTAATGGCAACGTAACGGCGCTTAACAATGGTTCCGGCGCAAGTACCAACAACATTGTGTTTGCGAACAGCATTGGCTCCGTTGTAAGTTTTGCCGGAACAGTAAACTTTACAAATAGTGGCACAGGTAACAATAACAATTTCTATATTTCAAATGGCAATGCTTCGCTAACTACATTTGCAAACACCGTGAATATTTTAAATAACGGGGCTGCAGCTAACGATTATATCTATATTTCCAACAATACCTCTTCAAAAACCACTTTCTCTGCTTCTGCAGCAGCCACCTTTACCAATAGTGGAACCGGGAGCAATGCTTGTGAATTTCAGGTGGCACAGGGTACAACAGATACGGCCATATTCTCAGGTGGATTAACAACTGTTAACTCAGGCACCACGCCCAATAATTATTTTTATTTTGCCAATGGTAATACAAGCTATGTTTCAATTTCCTCGCTTAATCTCAGCAATACCGGTAACGGAAATCAAACAGATTATCAGTTCTCAGGAGGCACTTCTTCTAATGTTGTGATCGCGGCAATTTCGGGATCTACCCTTACTAATGCCGGTGCAGGTGCTAACAATACTATAAATTTTGCCGGTGGTACCAACTCTACCGCAACTCTACCCGGTGGAATGACTTTCAATAACCTTACTACGGGAACTAACGGAACCATAGCATTAGCAACAGGCCAAAACAGCACTATAACCCTTAATGGAACCGTCACACTATTTAATCATGCCAGCGGCACTAACGGATATATAAATTTTGCTACAGGACAGGGTTCAATTGCAACATTCAACGGGCCGGTTGTAGCTACAAATAATTGTACCGGTGCAGGTGGGAACGGTTATATATTATTTTCGAACGGTACCTCTTCATTAGTAACTTTTAATTCAACTGTTACAGGCACGAACAGTGGATCAAATGCGAATAACGAACTTTATTTTGCCAACGGTACAAGTTCAGTGGCTAACTTCGCCTCTGCTGTAACTCTTACAAGTCCCTCTACGGGAGTAAATGCTTCAATTTATTGTGCCAGTGGGCAAAACTCTATTGCAACTTTTAACGGGGCTGTTAATGCTACTAACAATGGAACCGGTGCGGGAGGGACAACTCAAATATTGTTTGCCAGCGGTACGTCTTCTGTAGTTAATTTTAACTCAACTGTTACCACGGCCAACAGTGGATCTAATACCAATAACTATTTCTACTTTGCTAATGGAACCAGCTCCCTTGCTAATTTTGCTGCCACTGTAACATTTGGTAATACCGGCACGGGGTCGAATACGAATGATTATAATATAGCAAGCGGAACAAGCTCGGTGGCAACATTTTCAGGCAACGCTACTATAAATAATTCTGCAACCGGTGCTAACTGGAATCTCATACTTATTGCCAGCGGTCCTTCATCTATCACTACTTTTTCAGGCACTACTAACTTTACTAATAGTGGAATTGGTAATAATACACAGTTTATAATATCCAGCTGGAACACTTCTTCTAAGGTTACATTTGCCGGTGCTGCTACTTTTACAAATAATGGAACAGGTCCGAACGCTTCCCAATTCCAATGCTCGGATAATTCTAATGATACTACCCTTTTTAACGGAGGACTAACAACGGTTAATTCAGGTTCTGCGCCAAGTACTTACTTCTACTTTGCTAATGGGGCAAATGACTATGTTTCCATTTCCTCTTTAAATCTTACCAATTCAGGCAGTGGTACAAACACAGACTATATTTTTGCAGGCGGAACTTCTTCCAATGTTGTTATCTCTGCTGTTGCTGGTTCTACCATAACTAATGCCGGCGCAGGGGCAACCAGTAATATTACGTTTGCCAGTGGTACCAGTTCTACAGTAAGCTTTCCTAGCGGAATGACCTTTAATAACCTTACTACTGGCGCAAGCGGTACCATTGCCTTTGCAACCGGGCAAAGCAGTACAATAACACTTAATGGGGCTACCACACTTTTAAATCATGCGAGTGGAACCAATGGTTATATTAACTTTGCTACAGGGCAGAGCTCAATCATGACATTTACTGGGGCCGTAACCGCGACCAATAATGAGACGGGTACATTAGGTAATGGTCAAATACAATTCGCTACCGGTGCTTCTTCACTTGCTGCTTTCGGCTCTACTTTAACAGCCACGAACAGCGGTTCAAACGCGGTTAATAACTTTATATTTTCTAATGCAGCCGGATCCCTTGCAACATTCGCATCTACAGTTACTTTAAACAATACAGCTACAGGAGGTTCAAATAACAATAATTGCTATATTTCAAGTGCTACTACTTCTAACTCCATTTTTTCAGGTACCGTTAATATTACAAACTCTTCATCGGGAACTAATTCTAATATTATATATATAGCATCTTGGAACACATCTGGATACGCTACTTTTAATGGCCCCGTTAACTTTACCAATACAGGTACAGGCACTAACAATCAAATAGCTATTGCCAACTCTGGATCTTCTAAGGTTACATTTGCCGGTGCAGCCAATTTTATTAATAGCGGCACAGGCGGTGGAACCGGTACTTCGCAGTTCCAGGTCGCAGATAATAATAGTGACACTGCCATTTTCTCCGGAGCCGTTACCACCAGCAATTCGGCGAGTGCACCTAATTCATATTTTTACTTTGCAAACGGTGTAAGCAGCTATGTTTCCATTTCATCCCTTAATTTGAGCAATACCGGCAGTGGAACCAATACGGACTATAGTTTCGCAGGCGGTAGCCCATCTACTGTGATTATCTCCGCCGGTAACACTATTACCAATGCCGGCACAGGCACAAGTAATGTTATTTCATTTGCTAACGGAACAGGTTCTACTGTTACCTTCCCATCTGGAATGACATTTAATAACAACGCCTCGGGTGCAACCGGAACTATTAATATTGCAACAGGAGCCAGCACTGCAATTACTTTTAATGGTACTACCACTTTTAATAACACTACAAGTGGTACAACCGGTAACATCAATGTCGCAACCGGTACTTCAAGTAACGTTACTCTAACCGGGCCTACTGTACTCAATAATAATTCAACAAGCAGTAATCCCTCTATTATAACTGCAACCGGACAAAACTCTGTTATTACCTTTCAAGGTGCAGTTACTGCCACTAACCATGGTACCGGATCAGGTGGTACATCCTGGTTAGTATTCTCTAATGGTCCTTCATCATTGGCCGCTTTTGGTTCTACACTAACAACCACCAACACCGGCTCTAATACAAACAATAATTATTATTTTGCTAATAATACCGGATCGCAGGCCACATTTGCATCTACGGTAAATATGACGAATAGCGCTTCTGGTTCCAACAGTAACTTCTACTATATAGGTAACGGTAGCTCCTCTGTTGCATCGTTCGCGGGTAATGTAACTATCACCAATTCATCATCGGGGGCCAATGTAAACTACATATATATAGCAAGCGGAACCTCTGCTATTGCCTCGTTTGCCGGCACTACTAACTTCACAAACACTGGTACAGGTAATGATAACCGTTTCCGTGTTGCTACAGATAACCCTACTGCAAAAGTTACCTTTTCTGGGGCTACAACCCTTGTAAACAGCGGAAGTGGTGCCGGTACTTCTGACTTGCAGTTTGCTGGTAACAGCCAGGATACAGTTATTTTTTCCGGAGGACTAACTACAACAAATTCAGGATCGGCACCTAATACATATTACTATTTTGCTAATGGAGCAAACGACTATGTTTCTATTTCGTCATTAAATCTTGGTAATACAGGCAGTGGCACTAATACAGATTATATGTTCGCCGGGGGCAGTCCTTCTAACGTAGTAATCTCTAGTGGATCTACTATAACTAATGCCGGTGCAGGCACAAACGATGTTATTTCATTTGCAAGTGGAACCGGTTCAACTGTTAGCTTCCCAACAGGGATGACATTTAATAACAATGCAACAGGAGCCACAGGAAGTATAAATATTGCAACTGGTGCCAGTTCTGCAATTACTTTTAACGGTACCAGTACTTTCAACAATAGCACCACAGGGCCAGCAGGCAACATAAATATTGCAACTGGAACCGGCAGCAATGTTACACTGACTGGTGCTACTATATTGAATAATACCGCAGCCAGCAACAATGGTTCAATCTTAACTGCTACAGGGCAAAACTCAGTTGTCACTTTCTCTGGCCCAGTTACAGCTACCAACGCTGGTACGGGATCATTGGGCACATCATGGATAGTATTTTCTAATGGCTTAAACTCACTTGCCACTTTCGGATCTACTTTAACAGCCAATAATACTGGTTCTAACATAAACAATAATTACTATATAGCTAATAACACAGGCTCACAAGCCACTTTTGCCTCAACTGTAAATATGACAAACAGTGCTACGGGCACCAATAACAACTATTATTACATAGCTAGCGGTACCAATTCACTCGCAGATTTCTCCGGCAATGTTAATATTACTAATTCATCGCCCGGGGCAAATCAAAACTTTATATATATATCATCAAATAGCAGTGGCTCCCTTGCTACTTTTGCCAGCCCTGTTAACTTTATAAATACAGGTACAGGTAACAATAACCAAATAATAATTGCTAATAATAATCCAAACTCAAAAGCTATCTTTAATGGGGCAGCTACCTTTACGAACAGTGGTACCGGTGCCAATGCTTCTCAATTCCAGGTTGCAGATAATACAAATGATACTGCTATTTTCTCAGGTGGCCTAACTACTTCAAACTCGGCTTCCGCACCAAATAGCTATTATTATTTTGCCAACGGTATAACAAGCTATGTAAACATTTCGTCGCTTGCACTTACAAATACAGGCAGTGGCACGAATACTGATTACGTTTTTGCAGGCGGCAGCCCTTCCAATGTTGTTATTGGTGCTGGAAATACGATCACAAATGCAGGAACCGGAACGAATGATATTATTTCATTTGCAAGTGGAACAGGCTCAACAGTAAGCCTTCCCAGCAATATGACATTTAATAATAACGCCTCAGGCACTACAAGCAACATAACAATCGCTACGGGCACTAATAGCTTTACTACACTTAATGGGACTTCTACTTTTACCAACCATACAAGTGGACTTAACGGCACAATAAATGTAGCTACTGGCACCGGCAGTAATGTTTCATTAACAGGCCCCTCAGTATTCACTAATACTGCAACTGGACAAAATGGATATTTTAATGTGGCTACTGCCCAAAATTCTATAGCTACTCTGTCCGGGGCAGTTACTATTACAAATAACGGAACAGGCTCAGGAGGCACAGATCAAATTGCTTTCTCTAATGGGCAATCTTCATTGACAACTTTTGGCTCTACTGTTACCGCTGTCAACAGTGGAAGTAACACAAATAATACTGTGTACTTTGCTAATAACAATAGCTCTCAAGCTACTTACGCTTCTACCGTAACAATTACAAATAGTGCTACCGGAGCTAACAACAATACATTTTATTTTGGCCAGGGTACCAGTTCAATAAGTACCTTTAATGGGCCTGTAAATGCCACCAATTCTTCCCCAGGGGCTAATCAGGACTTTATATACTTTGCTAATGGCAATTCTGCCCTTGCTACGTTTGCTCAGCCTGTTAATTTCTTAAACAATGGAACCGGATTCAATAACGATTTTCAAATTAGTATGGGAACTGCTTCTAAAGCAACTTTTGCCGGAGCTGCTACATTTACAAATAGTGGTAGCAGTACTAATTCCTGCGAGTTTCAGGTAGCACAAAACACAAATGATACTGCCATTTTTTCAGGAGGATTAACTACCACTAACTCGGGTTCATCACCTAATACATATTACTACTTTGCTAATGGTAATTCTTCGTATGTATCTATTTCTTCATTAAACCTAAGCAATACAGGTAGTGGGAATAATACGGATTATTACTTTGCTAACGGAAATCCCTCAAATGTGGTTATCTCTGCCGGCGCCACAATTAATAATCAAGCTACTGGTACTAACGGTAACATTTATTTTGCCAATGGAGCAAACTCTACATGTAGCCTGCCCAGTGGGATGACCTTTAACAATCTTACCTCAGGAACTAATGGATCTATAAATATTGCAACTGGCCAGAACAGTGCCGTAACACTTAATGGAACAACAACGTTTTTAAATCAGACCACCGGAACTAATGGAGATATTGTTGCTGCAACTGGGCAAAATTCTATAGTTACATTTACCGGGCCGGTAGTTTCCACTAACCATTGTACAGGTACTGGTGGAACAGGATGGATGGTGTTTTCAAATGGTGTTGGCTCACAGGCTTTATTTGGTTCTACCTTTACTGCCAACAACAGTGGCTCTAATACCAATAACACTTATTACATAGCTAACTCCACAGGATCGATTGCAACCTTTGCATCAACTGCAACTATGAATAATACTGCAACGGGAAGCAATACTAACTACTACTACATATGTAATGGCACTAGTTCAATTGGTACTTTTAACGGACCGGTTAGCATAACCAATTCATCTTCGGGAGTCAACCAAAATTTCATCTATATCGCTGATGGTACTACTTCCCTTGCTAACTTTAATAGCACAGCAAATTTTATAAATACAGGTACTGGTTTTAATAATCAAATTCTTGTTTCCTATGGAACATCTACTAAGGTTAATTTTGTGGGTGCAGCAACTTTTGTAAATAGTGGAACTGGAGCCAGCACTTCACAGTACCAAGTTGCCAGTGGGGCAAATGATACCGCAAATTTTAATGGTGGACTTACGATGACCAATTCCGGTTCTACACCTAACACAAATTACTATTTTGCCAACGGTAGCCCAAGCTATGTTTCCATTTCAACTTTAAATCTTACCAATTCTGGCAGTGGTTCAACTACTGATTGTTTATTTAATAATAATGGTACAGGGTCTAATGTTGTAATTACAGGAACTGCTACTGTTAATAATACTTCCTCGGGTACAAATGCCAACATCTATTTTGGTGGTGGAACAAACTCTACCTGTAGCTTACCAGGTAATACTGTATTTAACAACCTTACTACTGGTACAAATGGTTCAATAAATCTGGCAAATGCAACAGGAAGCACGGTAACAGTTAATGGGGCTTCTGTGTTTAATAATCATTCCAGTGGTGCTGGTACAAATGGTACTATTAATATAGCCACCGGAAATTCAAGTAATGTAACACTGAATGGAGTTTCTACTCTTATAAATAAGGAAACAGGAGGCACAAACGGATATATATATGTTGCCAATGGTAACCCTAGTCATGTTAACTTCATGGCCTCTGATACCGTTTATAATACAGGCAGTGCAGTCAATAATAATTATGTCTATTACGCCGGTGCCACAAATTCTTCTGTAACAGTAAATGGGAACACTACTATAAATAACTCAGCCAGCGGTGCAAACTCTTTCGTTGGTGTAGGGGAAGGTGCTACATCTACAGCAACATTTAACGGGTCTTACAATTTAACAAATAATGCCTCGGCAGGAAACTCATATATAAGGACTGCATTATCAGGTGCCATAACATGTAATGGCAACATTACAGTTACCAATACTAGCACTGCAGCGGGAACAAACGGCATATATTTTGGATGGGGTGCCGGTTGGTTAGGCACTACAGCCCTGACTAATGGATACACTATTACCAATGGGCCTTTTTCAATTGGCACCTTATTAATGGAAAATTTTACCCAGGTCGGCGGAACTGCCCAGGCAATGACTTTAACGGGCGTAGCTGATATGATAATTGGTCCCGTTTCAGCATTTAACGGTAGTGTTAATTACATATCGCCCCAAATGTATCTTAACGGTTGCAACTACAATGGAGCCACCTCATTCCTGGAAAAGGATGGAGCTACGAATAACACAAGTACCGGCGGAAATATATTTAACAGCGTTACTACAATTCAAGATATATCAACCGGTAATTTTACACTTGCAAATACTTTACCCGATGACTTTCAGCAAAGCGCAACCTTTATTCAAACAAGTACCGGTGTTCTTCAACCAACGTTTAAGACTACCAGCACTTTCGAAGGAGATATTTCAACTGTTGGCACCAATACAGCCATTACCTTTGGTGCTGGCCCAGGAGCAAGCAAGATTGACGGAACAACAGTTCAGCATATAAATGGTGCGGTTGCACAGACACCGGTGTTTACTACTCTTGATATGAATGAAACATCTCCAGACAGTACTATATTGAATGTTCCTATTTCTGTTACTACTGCACTTAATCTTACTACAGGTCTTATAAAAACCACCCCCACTAACTTGCTAACCATGCAAAATGGATCAACCACAACTATTGGTAATACATTAAGTTATGTGAGTGGTCCTATGGCATATGTTATGGGCATAAACAATGTGACCACTGTTCTTAATTTCCCAATTGGAGTGAAGACAGACTGGAGGCCTGCGGTATTAACATTAAAGCATAATGCAGGTACTGCTTACACTTATACCGGGCAGGTATGGGATACAAATGCATGGTCTACCCCATGGACCTATTGGGCGTTACCTCCTACGGTGGATACCATATCCCGGGTACATGTGTGGAATATTGCACGTACTATCACCGCCACAGGCGTTCTTGCAGATTCTACAAACCTGAGTGGTAATCAAAGTATTCAACTTTATTTCGGTGTGGATGATAACGTATTAAATGGTGCTTACTTAACTATAGTTAAAACTGTGGCTAACAAGCCTCACGCGTGGTTTGATATTGGCGGTTCGGGGGCTCCGGCCTATACTGGTTCATGGCTTACAGGTAGCATTACTTCTACTTCTTCACCCAGTCACTTTACTTCTTTCAGTGCATTTACATTGGGTAATTTAGTAGGTGGAGGGAATCCGCTTCCTATAACGCTACTTAATTTTAATGCACAATTAAATTCGCAGGGCTCTGTAAATGTTACTTGGTCTACCGCTTCGCAAATTAATAACAAGCTATTTACCGTAGAGAAAACCAAAGACGGTATAAATTTTGATTCGCTGACCAGTCTTCCCGGAGCGGGAAATAGCACACAAACTCTTTCCTATAATGTTTTGGATGAGAATCCTTACCAGGGAGTTTCTTATTACAGGTTAAAACAAACCGACTTTGATGGTAAGTATACCTACTCGTCATTAGCTGCTATTGATGTAACAAGCAGTGCGGGACTTATATTAGCCCCAAACCCTGTTCATACTGAACTTACTTTTACTTACACTTCTGAAACAACAGGTCCCTTAGAAGTAAGGGTAATAGACAATCTGGGAAAGACTATCTCGTCCTTTAATTTCGATGCATTGCTGGGTATCAATACTTTCAGGGTCGACCTTTCAGGAATAGCTAGTGGAGTTTACTACTTTAGATTGATTGGAAACAATGGCCAGGTTACTACTAGCAAAATAGTAAAGGAATAAGGAATCATTAGTAAAAAAGCCTGTAATACTAATGTTTACAGGCTCTTATATAGAGTATGCTCTAGAACTAAATATAATCGTACATTGACGATGTTTTTAAAATTATGGGCGTAGCTAAGACCCATACGCATGTAATTAAGAATGAAATATTAAACAAGCAATAAAAATAACCATGAAACAAAATCTAAGAAAAAACATAGCGAGGAAAAAACGCACTGTTAAAAGGGAAGAGAAGAAGAAAGCCATGAAACTTCTGGCAAAAAAGAAGTAAAGGCCTTTAGTGTTTTAATACCTCTAATTATTATGGTTTAAATAGGTAAAAAGGCCCTGTATGCTCTTTACCGTCTTTAAAGCCCCTCCCAGTATAGATTATAGAGAAAACTTGACCTCATACTTGACCTTTATAAATAAGAAAGCCTGTAAACAATTGTTTACAGGCTTTCTTATTTTTGTGGGCCCAGTAGGACTTGAACCTACGGCCAACGGATTATGAGTCCTAATCTAAGCCTTCAAAACCAATGAAATCAAGGGAATATTCTGCAAAATCTTACATTTCTAGGTGAAAACCGCACACCTTCACTGCACACCAATCTCTCTATTTAATCAAGAATTCTCTTTTACTAATTGAATTCATAACCTTTTTTTAAATACTCAGCTCGGTTATACTCAACGGTTTCAGTCTTGGCTTCCTTTGCAATGTTTTCATATTTGGCAAGTTGATTCTCACTATCCGCAACAATCCATTTTCTTGAATTAAGGGCTAAAATGTTGTTTAAGGAATGTACTTGGCTATTATTTATTATTGTTCCAGAAACACTCTGGTTGGAGTGAGATAATTTTAGACCAATACATATTTTGTTAGTCAATGGCATAAAGCTATAACCATCAAACACATCTTCTAGAAATGGCCTATCACACATTATGATGCTTTCGTCTTTAGATATAAAAGCTTGCATTTGAAAATTGGAATATTTTACCAAATTTTCGGTTGCAGCAGTAACTATATTCTCTAGAACAAGAATATCAATATCCTTAGTAGCGTCAATCTGATTTTTTAGGTCCTCATTACTTTTCAAATGCTCTTTGATTTTTTCGATGTCAAATTGGGTTCTATGCTTAAATGCTAAGATTCCCAACAAAAACTTATTTAAATCCTCAGAGGAGGTAAACAACGGAGCATTTTCAAGTTTTTTAATCTTGTTAATCGTTTTATCGATGATGGTTTCGCAACCGCTGAACCAGTCTTCAAGTTCAGTCCTTCGTTCATTTAATATTTTAGGCACGTACAAATCGTTCTCTGCTGCAAATGAGAACGCCCTTTTCCCTCGTGATTCAGCAATGTATTTTCTATTTTTTAGTATATCTAATACATGGACCCCATACCTATTATCGCTAATAGGGATTTCCCAATGTTTTAAAATTAATCGTGGAATAAAATGGTTAAATCGCTTTTCAGGCATTGACTTGTAATACTAACCTAAATTTTTTGTTAGGTAGGATTAATTAAGAACGTCAACTTCAACTGGCTCAACTTTAAATTCAAAAAGAGGACTTGTCTGATTGGGTTTTGTATTCATTTCAATCAAATATTTTTCCGCATCAGATTTGTTTTCAAAATAACCTTTCACCCCACCACTTGTAACGATACCAAGTGGAATTTTCCCATATATAGATTTCTTTATTACGTATTTCGTATATCTCATTTTGTCTATTGATTAGAGTTATTAGGGTTTCCCAATAAATAAAGTTCCTGAATGTTCCTTTCCTTCCTTGTCTACAACAGTCAAATCAACATTGGTTTCAACTCCCTTTTCTCCTTTAATAAGGTCCAGTAATACTTTCTCAGCAGCCACACTTTTTACCCTGCCCTCTACTTGTGAAAAGTCTGATTTATTAATGGTTACTTTACTTCCTATCAAATCTATTGTACTCACTTCGACAACTTCTACTTCATTCAAGCCAACAGTATTAATTGGCGGAGATGTTAAGCCAGTATTCAATGGCATAATATTAACCCTAGGTCTTTCTGTATTCTCCTTAACTTCCATAACTACATATAACTGATTGGGATTTTCATCAGTAAGTGCTGTATGGAATTTAACAATTTGTCCTTCTTTACTTGGCCTTATCATTATGTACGTTTTTCTTGATACGAATATACTAAAATTAATGATGTATTCAAACTCTTTTAAACAATTAAATTTGAGGCATGGCAGATATAGTCACCAGAGCGAAAAGGAGTGAAATAATGAGCAAGATTCGGGGTGTTAATACCAAACCTGAAATCATGGTCCGACAATACCTATACTCTAAAGGCTTCAGGTATCGATTGCAGGTCAGAACGCCATTTGGACGACCAGATATAACCTTAAAGAAATATAATTGTCTTATATTCATTAATGGCTGTTTTTGGCACGGTCATTCCAACTGTGAGGTGTTTTCTATGCCGAAAACAAACAAAAAGTTCTGGCGTAATAAGATAGAAACCAATATCAAAAGAGATAAACGAAACTTACGGGGGCTAAAAAAATTAGGCTATAAAGTTATTGTAGTGTGGGAGTGCCAGTTAAAAGGAACATACCTGGCGAGTACTTTGAGGAATCTGACAGATAAAATCATGGAAACCCAATAACGGTGGGGATGTCAAGTCCATTGTAAAACAGATGCTTTAAATTTTTAAATTTGAGGACTCTACCCATTCTACTGCATCCCAATGACCAAACTTACTGTAATTGACTTCTACTGTGGAGCTGGGGGGTTTTCCGAGGGGTTTAGGCAACAGGGTTTCAAAATTATTCAAGGGATAGACCACTGGAAGCCAGCTATAGAAACCTTCAATTACAATTTCGGTCTAGAGTGTGTCGTTAAAAACATGCTGGATTATGAAAAATCAATCGAAGAAATTGAGGCGTTACCAGACACGGATATAATTATTGGAAGCCCGCCCTGTGTAAGTTTTTCAAATTCAAATAAATCAGGGAAGGCGGATAAGTCTATGGGGTTAAGACTAACCGAGACTCTTCTAAGAATAATAGCTATAAAGAAGCACAAGCCACATTCAAAACTGAAAGGCTGGTTCCTTGAAAATGTTGCGAATTCAAGTAAATATTTACCGCATCGTTATACTTTTAAAACCCTAAAGTTGAGCAAGTGGGCTATTGCCAATGGTATTGACCCAGCTGGTATTGCTATAGAGTTACATGGGAATAGTGTAATTATGAATTCGGCTGATTACGGCTCACCACAAATCAGGAAACGGCTGATAGCAGGTGAAATAATTCAATCCAATGGATTTGTGCATCCTAAAAGAACCAACAAGAATATTGAAGAAAAAGAGCGACTACCGAGCTATATTACTATCGGTGAAATAAAAAAAGTACTTCCTAAGCCTAATAATAAAACAGCACCCGAAAAGGTGATAGACCCGCTTTATGGCTTCACAATAGATGGAAAAGATTTGACGGACCATTTTTATGATACAGGTATATATGAACACGACTGGAAAATGTCCGAATACCTGAAGACCAATCATCCATATATGGGTAAGATGTCTTTTCCTGAAAATATGAATTCGCCTAGTAGGACCGTTACCGCCACTAAAATAGGTAGCTCCAGGGAAGCACTGATTTATTTGTCAGAACGTAATAGAGAAGGTCACGGAAAGTATAGGACTGCTACGGTTCGTGAAGCATCGACTTTTATGGGGTTTCCGATAACATACCAATTTATCGGTGCTGAAAATACCAAATGGCGACTGGTTGGGAATGCAGTGTGTCCTTCTATCAGTAGAGCGTTGGCAAGGGAGGTAAGAAAGCAATTAGCATTAAGTGGTGTTAGAGCATTGAGAGTAACGAAGACGATTCATAAAATGGATAATCTTGTAAATCTCAATACCTTTAAAGAAAGAGAATTTAACAAGCCATTTATAAGAAAAAAAGGCTGTCGTTTTAGAAGGCATCCATTCAAGTATGGGAACTTAACAGTTACCCTATCCAACTATGATATAAAACTGAATAGCAAAAAAGTAGGTAAGTGGAAAACCTCGGTTCAATATGGAACAGGTGATGGGTTCCCTACTTACAATTATGCTGACGGGTATCATGAAATATTAAAGCCGATAATCTTAAGCCTAGAAAATGGAGAGAAGTTCGTAGAGATAATTAATAATGGGTTTACTGAAAAAATTGCTGATGGTAAGACACTACAGGAAATATATGAAACCCAGAAAAAGAAAGGGAAATTTGTTGAGCCAACCGAATTGATTCAGGAGGTGTCAAATATCATTAGCAGTATTGAATTCAAAGAACCAGATTTCAAACAGAATGGCCATAAAATATTTGATAAGGATGTTGTCTCCAAAAGACAATTATTCGCCTTGTATGCAATAAACAAAATAAGTAGTACAGCTAATAAAACCACCACTCATGAATAAAGCCACCCGTATTCAAAAGATTCAGGACATTATAAGAAGGGATGAAGAAAAACCTTTTGGTAAAATTGAAATACCATGGAATGATAAGCTTGAACCAAAGAATGTTTACTTGATACCCTTAGAGTATCTAGTGTATAATAAGTACAACGGGAGAATTCTGAGTCGCACCCAATCCTTAGAAAGACAAAATTATACCATAGACGTTGAAACAGAAGAAGGTAAAAATAAAATTGAGGAACTATTATGGCTTTCTAACGATACAAGGAATAAGACTACCGAGACCAGTATTAATGATTATGGTCAGCAGAAGGTAGGAATCATAACGAAAGATGGCATTATTATAGACGGTAACAGAAGGGCAATGCTTTTGAACCGTGGGAAAAAGTATACATATTTTAAAGCTGTTGTACTGGATGTAACCCTTGAAGAAAATCCACTTGAGATTGAGAAGTTGGAGACAACTTATCAAATGGGGGAAGACGAAAAGGTTGGCTATAATGCAACAGAAAAATATATAAAATCGAAACTTCTGTATAAAAAACTAAGTGGAGAAGATTATTCCTCAAAAGAGCAACATGATAAAGCTGCTATCAATAAAATAGCTACCTGGATGGGGGAGGATGAAGGCGAAATAATTAAGTACTTGAATACGATGGAGGTCATGGATGAGTATTTGGAGTATCTTGAATATGACGGCATATACACCCAGCTTGATAGAAGAGAAGACCAGTTTTTAAACTTAACCAAATGGTTAAATAATTTTTACGGTGAAGAAAGTAGCAAGGCTTTTGATGGTTATAAAAATGATGACGTAGATGATTTAAAGATAATTGCCTTTCATTATATACGTACTCAATATGAAGGTAAGGAATTCCGTATTCTAGCAGAAGGGCAGAAGGCAAACCATTTTTTTGGAGATAAAAAGATATGGCAAAGTTTCAGCAAGGACCACTTCGATAAGGTAAAAGATATTCAGGAACCTCCGATAGACTATAATTCAAAAGACCTCAAGAAACATCTGGATGACAGGGATACCAAATTTTTCGAGAGTACACTTAATGATAAAGAGGAAAGCTTTCTGAATGAGAATATAGATAGATATAGGGAGCAGTTAGGATACAATAAAGCCGCAGGGGAGCCAGAGAAATTAGTCTCAAGGGCTTTTGAAGCGATTAATACGATAAAGGCAAATCAAACAACTTTCGCAAATCCTGAGGTGCAAAACCAACTTTTAAATCTAAGTAATAAGACATTTTCATTGCTGGAAAGAAAGTCGCCTTCCAGATTACTGGCGCAAGTCATTACCATGTTGGAGTCCATAGAAATCGACAAAATTCCAGAAGATGAGATGGAGGAGGTTCGTACCAAAACCAAAAGAATCCAGCAGATTGGTTACCAGATTAACAAGGAATTGTAAATGGGGAATTCAATAATAGGCATCAATTACAATGGTGGGGAAACCCATTTCACCGTAACGGGGAATATTCAAGAGATTAGTCAGAATAAGAGATTGCTTCTCTCCCTAAAAAGGTTGGACTATATAATTAAGGATGAGATTGTGTTGATTCCTTTTACCCATGAAACTCAAATTCCCATTCTTCATGAAATCCAAGGCTTGCTTTCAAAGTTTGGTTTTCAGCAAGACCTATCAGAAGAGGCCAAAAGAGATGTGGAAAGTTATGTAAGGGAAAATGCGCTTTTTGAAGAATTCTCGACTAAAGCGAAATCTATTCGTAATGACGAATTCAGTTCGATGCCAGATTTAATTGAAAACTATAAAGCCTTCAAGTATACATTAAATGCTGTTCTAAAAAGAAACCTTTATCCACTTCAAGAGTTGTCGGCTTTCCACATGGCCTTTGCTCAAAATGCCTGCAATTTCGCTGTACCTGGTTCTGGAAAGACTTCCATAGTTTATGGAGCCTATGCTTACTTAAAGAGTTTACCTGCGGAAGACCCCAAACATATTGATAAGCTATTAGTGATAGGACCATTATCATCTTTCGCACCTTGGGAAAAGGAATATTTTGAGTGCTTCGGAAAGACTACTTCATTTCAGAGATTGTCAGGGGATAGTTCAATTACAAAGGATAAAAAATTGGAGCATCTTTACTCTGGAAATCCAGCTGAGGTAACGCTTATATTTCATGGTGGGGTAGATAGGTTTGAAACCGATATTCTTGAGTTCCTCAAAAAAAATAAAACGATGGTGGTGGTGGATGAAGCTCATAGAATAAAGAACCCAGAAGGAGTGGCGGGGCAAAGCGTAGTCGAAATCTCAAAGGAAGCTAAATCTAGAATAATATTAACTGGAACTCCATTACCTAACGGTTATCAGGACATATATAATCTGTATAAGTTCATATATCCATATAAATATAAAGAGATTATAAAGTTCCATTATCATAATCTAGAAGACATGACCTATAAGAGCCTTCCAGATAGTGAGAGAGTTAGAGAACTGAAAAATAATCTTTCACCGTTTTTTATTAGAATAAAAAAAGATGATTTGAAACTACCACCTATAAAGGAGAATATTATACAGATTGAAATGGGTCGTAACCAGCGAGAGATTTATGATTTTATTGAGACAAGCTATATGGATTCTTTTAAATCAAATGACTCTGGAACAATAAAAGATATATTAAATAAGGCGAAGCTTATTCGTTTGCGTCAAGCCTCTACCAATCCTTCCTTATTGGCTAAACCCCTTAAGGATTCGCTAGCTAACAATGAAAGTACTGGTGAATTTGACCCCAACTCCGAATTTACAGAATCTACTGATGAATTCGTAAACGATTCTGAGTTCTTTCATAAGATATGTAATTATTCTACCTTGGAGACCCCAAAGAAGTTTCTGGAAATAAAGAGAATATTAAAAGAGGAGATTCTACCTCAAAAAGGTAAGGCTATTATATGGAGTATTTTTATTCAGAATGCCAAAGACCTCCAAAAATTCTTATTAGAGTTCGATATTAAATCCCAGTTGCTGATTGGTGAAATTGAGCAATACGAAAGGGAAAGAACAATCGAAAAATTCAATAATCCAGACAACAAGGATTTCGAGGTTATAATTGCCAATCCCTTTTCTGTTGCCGAATCTATATCATTGCATAAGGGTTGTCATAATGCAATATATCTGGAGCGAGATTACAACTGCGCCAATTTTCTACAATCAAAAGACCGTATTTATCGTGTAGGCTTAGACAAGAATCAGTTGACTACATACTATTATGTTATATCAAAGGATTCCATAGATGAGGTTATTAACTATCGGTTGAAGGCTAAAGTGGAATTAATGGAGAAAATAATTAATGATGATATTCCATTGTTCAACAGGATTCATGACGACAATGAAACCGATATAATAAAAGACCTGATTAGGAATTATGTTAGTAGAGCTTAAGAAATATGAAAATCTCGGTACTCCAAAATATTTTTTTGAGTTATTCAATTCAATAAAGGATAGTGAGTCTGTCTGGACTAAGAGGGACATTGATAAATTATTTCATAATAGAAGTATAGATGGTAGGACAATCTTTGACGGATGTTATAATCTAGCATGTAAAATCAATGTCTTGATAGCAAACGAGGATGGTCACATTTCTTTAAATCCTAAGTTCTGCGATTACCTGCATTCCGATAAGCTTATGTGTGATAAGTTCATCGAGTATTTGATTATGGCTGTAAAGGAGGATTACGTCTTTTTCGAGATATTCTCTTCAAAGAATATTTCCTATGATATAATCTATCATACCATACAAATAAATAACTCGGCTTTTCTCTTCAAGCATGTTAATTTCAAGCAATTGCTACTGGATTTTAATCTCTTATTAATACATCCAACACCAGAATTAAAAAAATTCATAATCAACTCAAGATACAAGAAGCTGTTCGATAAGGTAATTCTACCTGAAATAAAAAAGAGGAAAATTGGAATCGAGGAATTAAGGTTGGAGTTGGAGCAAAGACAAATACACGGTGAAGAAGCAGAGAAATTTGTACTTATGTATGAAAGGAACAGATTGAATGCTAAAGAAGGGATAGACTGGGTTGCTGAATATTCCCCGTCAGAAGGCTACGATATATCTTCATATAATACAATTGAATCAACTTTGAATGACCGCTTCATAGAAGTTAAATCATTTAGTGGTGAGCCATACTTTTTCTGGTCCAGAAATGAGATTGATACAGCAAGGATAAAGGGTGAAAATTATTATTTGTATCTTATAGATAGGTCAAAGATGGAACTGGAAAATTATCATCCCCTGATTATAAATAACCCGTTCCACTACGTATTGAAAGATGATAAATGGCGTAAAACAATTGAGAAGTATAGAATAGATTTATCTGATAAGACTTTTCTGGGCGTAAACCCCTCGGTTTTTACAGCGGAGTGATCGTACAGGAGATTACCGAGGGTTCTTTAATCTTTGGACAACATTTTTATGACTTCAGGTGAAAGCCTTAAGGTCTTTCCTCTAGGCAAAAGCTTTTTCTTCAATAGGAGCATCCTAAGCTGCTTTTCGGTTATTTTGAGGGTCATGACCTTTTAATGATAAATATGGCTCCTAATGACAGAAAATGACCCTTTTTTAATAGATTTATCCCAAACAGGGCAAGAGTTCACACACGGTATTATGTTTTTGGAGTATAAAGCCAGGGTATAGACCAGCATCCTTCATAGATGACACGTGAGCGTATAGAGCAAAAACGGAACGGAAAGGTACGAGACCTCCTGTATCTGGTCCCAATGGGTCTTCTTTAATTTTTTAGAAAAAAATCTGGAAATTTTTAAAGCCACTTTACCATTATGGATATTTTTTGAGATTTATTGGTAGGGGGTTTTAATATCGACTGTTTGACATGGGGAAAGATGATGAATTAAAAAAACTGCCAGAAAAACATTTATACCTTAGAACCCAACAATGAAGGGAGTGAATGCCCCTGTAATAAGCGAGGCATCCATGTACTCAGTCTTCAAAATAATTTGTCCGCCCATCAATTAACCCAGGGGACCGCATACTTAAGCAGCCCCTCCCAATTTATGGTCGAGTATATACTGGTCCCTAAGTCGTAAATAATTTTCCTTATCAAAATTTTCGGTCTCCGTTAACATCCTCTCAAAACTCCTATAGTTATATATAATAAGGTCTTGTACAAGGTAATCAAATTGATGTGGCATAACCATTTTAGATTTTATCTTGGCGACATTCTCAATCAAATAATTCTTATTAAATGCTAGTCTTAGGTGGGTATACCGTACATCATCAAATGTAGGCTTAAAGTTTTTCAACGCCTCTAGCTGTTCTTTAGTAAAGAGTCCTACTTCTTCGCTGTTATCTTCATCTTTAGTTGGTTTTACTTGAGATTCATTGCTTAATTTTTCCGTAGCTACAGGGTTAAGACCCGTTAAAGTTTCATCTGATTGTTCTTCTTCCTTTTCGTTTGTTTCTGTTTTAGGTATGTTCGCTAGGATTGTCGTTATAAATTCCCACTCAATATTAATTTTCCTTCGTTCAATAACTCCTCCTTTCTTGCTATTGA
>Ga0206878_10207_pt1 | contig 24315 bp, 8 predicted proteins | sample Alteio_BWOrgCont_8_FD_152621 | JGI IMG/M metagenome (GOLD analysis project Ga0206878, IMG submission 152621) | Enriched cells from forest soil in Barre Woods Harvard Forest LTER site, Petersham, Massachusetts, United States -... | ecosystem: Environmental > Terrestrial > Soil > Temperate forest > O... | reverse complement strand
CTCGAGAAAAATATCGTTTTTACTGAATCGGCCATATTTGATGTGTTTACACTGCCTATGGTGGATGGAAACCCGGCAAATTCGCTTGACGCACCCAATACTGCGGTAATAACTGAAAGCACCGCAAAAAAATACTTCAATAAAGTTAATGTGGTTGGCCGTACACTAACCATAAACGATACCAATACCTTTAAGATCACCGGTGTAATTAAAGACATACCCACTCAGTCATCTTTCCACTACGACTTCTTTTTATCTTTTTCATCGAGGCCAGAAAGCAAGGCCAATGGTTGGGGATATGCCGGTTTGCATCAATTTTTGCTCTTAAAACCTGGCACCGATGTTGACAAACTGGAAAAGGCGCTGACTGATATCGACATAAAAAACTCTTTTAACCCTACAACCTGGACAACCGGCGACAACCACCTGCGTATTGTGTTGAAGCCGTTAAGGGACATTCACCTCCGCGATACTGATGCACAGTACACCCTCGAAAAAGGCGGCAATATCCAGTTCGTATATATATTTTCGCTGGTAGCCATATTTATACTGCTCATTGCATGCGTTAACTTCATGAATCTTTCTACCGCACGGTCCTCCAACCGCGCTAAAGAAGTGGGGGTGCGAAAAGTTTTGGGTTCTGCCCGCAAATACCTGGTTGCCCAGTTTTTAACCGAATCGGTTTTAATTACGCTGGTGTCGGCAATTATTTCGGTGGTTTTGGCCTGGGCGCTGCTGCCCCTTTTCAATCAAATGGCCGATAAACAGCTCTCCATCACGCCGCAAACACTGGTGTGGCTTTTGCCATCGCTGCTCGTTATTGTTTTGGTGGTTGGCTTTTTGGCAGGCTCGTACCCTGCATTTTACCTGTCGGCGTTCCAGCCTATCGAAGTGTTGAAGGGCAAAATCGCCGCCGGTTTTAAAGGCAGCTTTTTACGCAGCTTTCTGGTGGTTTTCCAGTTTTCTATTTCTATCTTTTTAATTATTGGCACACTGGTTATTTACAACCAGTTAAGCTATATCCACAACAAAGATCTCGGCTTTAACCGCGACCGGGTTCTTGTGATAAAAAACACCAATGTTTTGGGCAAGCGGGCAAAGATCCTGAAAAACGACCTGAAACAATTGCCAGGTGTAGCCAACGCCACTATGTCATCGTACCAGCCAACGGGTGACGAAGACCTGAAGACGGGCCTCTTCGCACACGAGAAGATCGACATAAAAGAAGATATTCTAACCGAATTCTGGTCTGTCGATGAAGATTTTATCAATACAATGGGGCTTAAACTCATCAACGGCCGCAATTTCGCTAAAGATATGTCGTCCGACACTGCCGCCCTGGTTGTAAATGAAGCCTTTGTGCGGAAATTCGGACAGCTCGACCCTATAAACAAAAATGTTTATCGTGATAGCTATGGTGTGCAAAAGTTCCACATCATTGGGGTGGTCAAAGATTTTAATTTTGCATCCTTAAAAGATAATATTACGCCGCTGGCAATGATTTACGATACCGATAACGGCGCCATCAGCGTAAAGCTTCATTCTGCCGATTTGCCTGCCCTCATGTCGCAAATAGAGGGGCAGTGGAAGGGCCTATCGCCAAGCCAACCTTTTACTTATTCCTTTATGGATCAGGACTTCGACGCCACTTACCGCGTTGAACAGCGTTTTGGTTCTATGTTTGTATCGTTCAGTACGCTGGCCATCATTATTGCCTGCCTCGGCCTGTTCGGGCTGGCAGCCTATGCGGCAGAACAGCGCACTAAAGAAATAGGCATCCGCAAAGTACTGGGCGCCAATATATCAACCATTGTTGGCATGCTATCGATGGATTTTATCAAACTGGTGTTTATTTCCATAGCCATTGCAACACCCTTTGCCTGGTGGGCCATGCAAAAATGGCTGGAGGGTTTTGCCTACCGCACCACCATCCAATGGTACGTACTGGCGGCGGCAGGATTAACAGCCATAATAATTGCCTTTGTCACCATTAGCTTTCAATCCATAAAAGCAGCGTTAAACAATCCCGTTACTAGCTTGAGAAGCGAATAGCTGAAGAAGTTGCAGTGGCAGGTGTAAGTAGCAGTAGCCGTTTATGAATATTTGATCATAAACGGCTTTTTATTTCCCGGTAAAAATAAATTCGTGTAATTCGCCCTAATTCGTGTCAATTACTGCTAATTAAATTCTTCCGATTAGTATAATAAAAATAGATTTTCCACGTAACCTCCTCTTAATTCTTGTCGTCTTACCACTAAACCAGGAAGCACTGTGTACCAACCCCGCACCGCTTCCGGCGGAATAATTAAATACCTGCTAATAACCCAGCCATGATAAAAAACTATATTAAAACTGCCTTCCGCAGCCTGATGAAAAATAAGGGCTTTACTTTTATAAACGTCTTCGGCCTGGCTTTGGGCCTGGCCACCTGCCTGCTCATTGTTTTTTTTGTTTTTGATGAATTGAGCTACGACCATTATAATACCAAGGCCGACCGCATTTACCGGGTTAATAACGATATAAAATTCGGCGGCCTCGAGAATTCGTATGCCGTAACGCCGGCTGCCGTTTCTGGTGCGCTGAAAGCCGATTTCCCCGAAATTGAGCAGGTTGCCCGGTTCAGGAACCGCGGCGGCAACCAGGTGCGGAAGGGCACACAGGACATACAGGAAGACCGCATGGTTTATGCCGATAGTTCTATTTTCGAAGTATTTACGCTGCCAATGATCAGCGGCGACCCTAAGAAAGCCCTGGTTGAACCGCATTCGATAGTGATTACTGACGACATGGCAAAAAAGTACTTCGGCAATGCAAGAGCGCTCGGCCAGGTGCTCACCATTAACGACTCGATCCAATACAAAGTTACCGGTGTAATAGAAAACATACCCAGCCAATCGCATTTCCACTTCGATTTCTTTATGTCGATGGCAACCCTGGCCGAAAGCAGGGAAGATAGCTGGTTCAGCAATAATTTCAGCACCTACGTACTGTTTAAGCCCGGCGCCGATATCAAGAGCTTTACTGCAAAACTGCCAGATTTTATGATCAGGCATGCCGGCCCGCAGTTGCAAACCATTTTGCACATGGATTTTAAAACTTTCGAAAAAAACGGCAGCTATGTAAGGCTCAGCACGATTCCTCTCACCAAAATTCACCTGCAATCAACCAGCATCGACGAAATTGAAGCCAGCGGGAATATGGCCTATATCTACATATTTTCGGCGACAGCTATATTTATATTGCTCATAGCCTGCGTAAATTTCATGAATTTGTCCACCGCCCGTTCGGCAAACCGCGCCCGCGAAGTAGGCGTCCGCAAGGTGTTGGGTTCGCCCCGCAGCGCCTTAATAGCGCAGTTTTTAACGGAATCTATTATGGTGACGTTGATAGGGGCACTGATCGCTGTACTGGGCGCCTGGGCGTTTTTGGGTGAATTTAACCATATATCGGGCAAGCAATTAACCATTACCCCGCAAATTTTAGGCTGGCTGGTGCCCGCACTGGTTGCTATTATTATCGTGGTTGGTTGCCTTGCCGGTTCGTATCCTGCTTTGTTTCTTTCGGGTTTTCAGCCTATCCAGGTTTTGAAAGGGAAACTGGCGGGCGGTTTTAAAGGCAGCTCACTGCGAAGCGTACTGGTGGTTGTCCAGTTTTCCATTTCTATATTTCTGATTGTGGGTACCCTGGTGATCAGTAACCAGTTAAAATACATCCAAAGCAAGGACCTGGGTTACAACCGCGACCATGTATTGGTGGTACAGAATGTATGGGCACTCGGCAATTCAGCCAAAACATTTAAGCAGGAAGTAAAGCGGCTCGCGGGTGTTCAAAGTGCGGCCCTTTCAAATGCCCTGCCTACCGATGAGAATACCAACAGTACCACCTACTCCAAAGACCCGGTGATAGACCAAAAACGCTCTATTTTAACCTTCAATTGGGAAGTAGATGAAGACCTGATCCCGACGCTCGGCATAAAAATGGCCGCCGGCCGCAATTTTTCAAAGGATATGGCGACCGACTCATCGGCGGTGGTAATAAATGAGGCTTTTGCCAAAACGCTGGGTTATGCCAACCCCATTAACCAGCCGCTTTATGCCCCTGCCAACAATTTGTTCACCAAAACGGACAAATTTCATATCATAGGGGTGATGAAAGATTTTAACTTTAAATCGCTGCGCGACAATGTAACACCAATGCTTTTCGGCCTCAACAAAAATGCCGGTACGCTTAGCCTGAAGATAAACACCGCCGATATTCCATCGCTACTGGCAAAAATAAAGGACCGCTGGAAAACCCTTTCGCCCAACAGGGAATTTACCTATTCGTTTATGGACGAAAACTTCGATGCCCTTTACCGTTCAGAACAACGGATGGGGGCCATTTCTGTTGCCTTTACAACATTGGCCATTATTATTGCCTGCCTGGGACTATTCGGCCTTGCTGCCTATGCTGCAGAACAGCGCACAAAAGAAATTGGTATTCGCAAGGTACTGGGGGCAAACGTTACTACCATTGTAAACCTGCTTTCTAAAGACTTTATGCGGTTGGTGCTAATAGCCATTGCATTAGCCGTACCGCTGGGCTGGTGGGCCATGTATAGCTGGCTGCAGGGATTTGCTTACCGGCAAAATATCCAATGGTGGGTACCCGCCTTGGCGGCGTTCATGGCGGTGCTGATAGCGTTTATCACCATAAGCTTTCAGTCGGTTAAAGCCGCGCTCACAAATCCTGTAAAAAGCCTGCGTTCGGAATAAGATGGTGAGTAGTGAGTGGAGAGTCGTGAATTTTTTTCGTAATAACGGCTGCTGCCACCGATTCACACCACTCTCTACTCACTATTCACCACTCACTAAATTGTATCATAACCGCACACCTGGTTGTTACGCATGCGTACAGTTGGTAGGTTTTGTTTATTTTAACAGTTTGATTATCATATAGTTAAATATTTGGTATGTATTTTTCAACCTAAATGAAAAATTCGTCCAATGATAAAGAATTATATCAAGATCGCATTCCGCAACCTTAAAAAGGACAGGCAGTTTACATTGCTGAATGTATTGGGCTTGTCGGCTGGCATTGCCTGTACCTTACTGATCTATTTGTGGGTACACGATGAATTGAGTTACGATAAATTTTTTGAGAACGACAGCCGGTTATACCAGGTGATGGAGCACCGCAAGGGTGGGGAAGTGGATGGCATTTCCGACGAGTCATCGGGCCTGGTTAGCGAAACACTTAAACTGCAGAACCCCGAAATTGAATATGCTGCACCGGTAGCCCCGGCCGATTGGTGGCAGAAATTCACCCTTACCGTTGCCGATAATAACATTAAGGCCAATGGCGAATACGTGGGCAAGGATTACTTTAATGTGTTCTCCTTTAAGCTGATAGAAGGGAAAAAAGATGAGTTGCTTGCTGCCAAAAATTCCATTGTGATATCGGACGAGCTCGCGAAAAAGCTCTTCAATTCCACCGATGTTGTTGGCAAGGCTATAAAATTCCAGCACGACAAGGACTTTTTCGTGTCTGGTGTTTTTGAGAAGCTGCCACTGCATTCTTCGCAGCAATTTGATTTTGTTTTATCGTTCGATTACCTGGCCGATGTACAAAGCTGGGTGAAAACCTGGGGCAATGGCGGTCCGCACAACTATGTGCTGCTACGCGCGGGAACAGATGTTAAAGCCCTTAACAACCGGATAGTTAACATGATCACCAAAAACAGCGGCGATACTACCCGGCACCTTTTTCTTACGCAATTTTCCGAAAACTATATCCATAACACGTTCAACCACGGCTCGAGGATAGGCGGCAAGGAAGAATATGTAAAACTATTTTCGCTGGTAGCCGCCTTTATCCTCATCATAGCCTGCATCAATTTCATGAACCTGTCAACTGCAAAAGCGTCGGGCAGGATGAAGGAAGTGGGCATAAAAAAGGTTGTCGGCGCCGATCGCAGCCAGTTAGTTATCCAGTTTCTTTCCGAATCGTTACTGATGGCTTTTTTTACAACCGCACTCGCTGTTGGAATTGCCTGGCTGTTATTACCCCAGTTTAACCAGTTAACCGGCAAAGAAATCAAAATGGATTTCGATGTGTCGCTGGTGCTGATGCTCATCGGGATAGCTGTATTTACCGGCCTTGTATCGGGCAGTTATCCGGCGTTGTATCTCTCAAAATTTAATCCCCTCGCCATTTTAAAGGGTAAATTAAAATCTTCCGTTTCCGAATTAATAGCGCGTAAAGGCCTGGTAGTATTCCAGTTCACGCTTTCAGCTATACTGATTGTTGCGGTGATGGTGGTTTACCGGCAAATCCAGTTTATACAGTCTACTTCGCTGGGGTATAACAAGGATAACGTGCTACGAATTGACTCCGAGGGCAAACTGGCCGGCAAGGAAGACGTATTCGCGTCTGAATTAAAAAATATACCCGGTGTAGTAAACGCAAGTTTCACCCAGCACAATATAGTAGGCCGCAATTATGCTACCGGCGGTTTTAGCTGGGATGGCAATGTAAATGCAGATCAGGCCGTTTATTTTGAGGGATTTTATGGCGGCTATAATTTTGTAGAAACCATGGGTATGCAAATGGCCGCCGGCCGGTCTTTTTCAAAAAACTATGGGGCAGCAGAGGGTAACAATATCATTTTAAACGAAACAGCCGCCAAAGTAATGCACCTGGCAGACCCTATCGGGAAAACAATTAAATACGGCACTGCAAACTACCAAATCATTGGCGTGGTAAAAGACTTTCATTTCGAATCGCTGCACGAAGTAGTAAAACCCTCGTTTATCGCACTTGCAGGCGGCACCAGCCCTTATTATAAAATGATGGTCAGGATAAAGGCTGATAACCAACAGCAAACCATTACCCAGATAAAGCAGTTGTATGAATCCTTTAACCCGGGCTTCCCTTTTGCCTACAATTTCCTGGACCAGGCTTACCAAAAACAATATGAAACCGAGGTAAGGGTTTCCTTGCTGTCCGAATATTTTTCAATCCTGGCCATTCTTATTTCCTGCCTTGGCCTGTTCGGTTTGGTAGCCTTTACTGCACAAAAACGGCAAAAAGAAATCGGCATACGTAAAGTGGTTGGGGCAACGGTAAACGGTATCACCTTTATGCTCACCAAAGATTTTCTCAAACTGGTTGGTATCGCCATGCTCATTGCGCTGCCGATATCCTGGTATATGATGAACCTTTGGCTCAACGGCTTTGCATACCGCATCAGCATAGGCCCAATGGACTTTATAATCTCGTCCCTGGTTGTTATTTTTATAACCATACTAACAGTAAGTTTCCAGGCCATAAAGGCGGCGCTGGTTAACCCGGTAAAGAGTTTGAGGAGCGAATGATTTTTGAGGTGAAAGGTTAAAGGCGAAAGGGAAAAGGTAAAAGATACAAGGTATTTAAACCAGCGACAGGCCCCAATGAACTAATGAACCATTGAACTAATGAACCACTGAACTAATGAAACATGATAAAAAGCTATTTCATCATCGCATTCCGGAACATCAGGCGTAACCTTAGTTATGCCTTTCTGAATGTTTTCGGGCTTACCCTGGGCATTGCTGCCTGCCTGGTTATATTCCTGGTTGTGCGGAATGAGTTAAATTATGACAACTACCCCAAAGCCGACCGGATTTACCGTGTAACGCTTAACGCAATCGACTTCAATTCAAATACGTCGCTGGCTGTAGCGCCTGCTATGCGTATCGATTTCTCCGCACTGGAGGCCGTATCGCAGACGATGTATAGCCCGGAAGTAATGGTTAAAGTAGGTAACACCCGTTTCCGCGATAAAGATTTTGCCTTTGCCGATGAGCATTTTACCCAGATATTCGATCTGCAATGGATATCGGGCAATCCAAAAACCGCATTATCCGAGCCTAACAGCATTGTGTTGAACGAAACGCTTGCCAAAAAATATTATGGCGACAAGGACCCCATGGGCCAGGTGATCAATATCGAGAACCAGCTAAACGTAAAAGTTACCGGCGTAATAAAGGACTTGCCCGGCAACCGGAGCTTGCCTTTGCAGATGTTATGTTCGTTCGCGACAATAAAACCGCAGATGAAGCAGAATATGTCGAATTTCTGGGATATTGGCGGCGGATTTTTCGCTTTTATTTTGCTCCCAAAAAACATGTCCATTCACCAGATCCAGGCGGGGATACCGCATTTTTTACATAAAAATTGGAACCTTGACCCCAAAGATGTACGATTACCGCTTCAACCGCTAAGGGATATCCATTTCGACCAGCGCTATATTAACAACGTTATTACACCCACTTCAAAAGATACTTATTACGCGCTCTTCGGAATAGCGTTGCTCATTATTATTACCGCTTGTATCAATTTCATTAACCTGGCTACCGCCCAGTCTATCAAGAGGGCTAAAGAAGTGGGCGTACGTAAAGTACTGGGCGCCAACAAATCGCAATTGGTGGGGCAGTTTATGGGCGAAACTACTGTTTTGATAATGATGGCAGTAGTTTTGGGTGTTACCATTGCAGCCCTATTTTTAACACAGGCCGGCGACTGGGTTAATATCAAAATAAGTGCAGACCAATTAACACAGCCCATTGTAATAGGATGGGTGGCAGCAATAACTGTACTGGTAATTTTGCTGGCAGGTTTATACCCGGCGTTCGTACAATCCGCATTCCAACCGGTTGATTCACTAAAAAATAAAACAGGTACAACCACCCGCGGGTTCACCTTACGCAAGGGCCTGGTGGTTGCGCAATTTGCCATTTCACAGATACTGATCGTAGGGACACTAGTTGTGGCCCACCAGATGGATTTTTTCGAAAACCAGGACCTCGGTTTTAATAAAGACGCAGTGGTTTCGGTGGGCTTGCCCGATATTAAAAAACTCGAGGTCTTCAGGCAGGACCTGGCCAATAACCCTGGTGTAAAACAGATCAGCTTTTCGTCGGGCGCACCCAGTTATTTTCATAATGCCGCCGGCTTTTCGGCCCCGCAATACGGCGTAATTAAAGACGATGTTACCGAGGTGAAATTTGTGGACGAAAACTATATCGGCATGTTTGGTTTGAAAATGCTTGCCGGGCAAAAAGTCACTAAAACATTTATCAAAGACACCGTTCAAAATTTTGTTGCTAACGAAACCCTGATCCACAAGTTAGGCTTCACCGACCCGCAAAAAGCCATCGGCGCGCGCATTAACCTCAACGGCGTGAAGGCGACTATAATGGGGGTTGTACAGGATTTTCAAAGTGAATCGAAACATAAAAAAAGGCGCGCATGCGTATTAATGTACCGGGCCGATAATTTTTATACCGCGACTATAAAAATACAGCCAACTGGCATGAGCCAAACAATAGATAAGATCAACAAATCTTGGTCGGCGCTTTTCCCGGATAACTTGTTTCAATATGAATTCCTTGACGATCATATCGCGGCTATGTACACCCAGGAACAAAAGGAGTACACGGCATTTAAACTATTTTCATCCATCGCTATATTAATTGGTTGCCTGGGTTTGTATGGCCTCATTGCCTTTGCAGCTTCACAACGCACAAAAGAAGTTGGGATCCGTAAGGTGCTGGGTGCGCCGATATTAAGTATTGTGGGTTTGTTTTCCAAAGAGTTTGTGGTGCTGATTGTTATCGCATTTGCTATAGCAGCCCCCATTGGGTATTATGCCATGAACAACTGGCTGCAAAACTACGCCTACCATATTAAGATTGATGCCGGTATATTTATAATTTCCATACTGGCTTCATTTGTAATTGCCGGATTAACCATAGCTTATCAAACCGTAAAGGCGGCACTGGTAAACCCGATAACAAGTTTGAGGAGCGAGTAGTTGTTGAGGTAAAAGGCAAAAGGTGAAAGTTATTTAACCAGTGACAGGCACCAATGAACTAATGAACCATTGAACTAATGAACTAACAAATGATACGAAACTACTTCAAAACAGCATTCAGAAACCTTTGGCGTACAAAGGCGTTTTCTATGATCAACATTGCGGGGCTGGGCGTAGCGCTTGGCTGCTGTATGCTTATCCTGCTATATACCATGGATGAGGTAAGTTACGACCGCTTCAATGTTAACCACGATAATATATATCGCCTGGTATCCAATTCCATCAGCCCCACGGGTGTGGTAAATAAAGATGCCAGCACCGGTATGGTGCCCGGCCCGGCGTTTAAACGGGAAGTTCCCGAGATAGAAAGTTTTTTGCGAATTGAAAGCGGAAGCTACATAGTAAAGCGCGGTAACGAAGTATTTAACGAGGATATTTTATATGTCGACAGTAATTTCTTCTCGGTCTTTACCTTCCCGCTTTTAAATGGAAATCCCAAAACCGCGCTTACAAACGACCAATCAGTAGTACTTTCCGAAGACCTTGCAATCAAGTACTTCGGCACCGAAAATGCAGTTGGTAAGGTATTGCAGTTAAAGGTAGGTGATACCTTTAAACCGTTCCAGGTGACCGGCGTTACCGGCAGGTCGCCGCAAAACTCCTCCATCAAAATAACCATGCTGGTGCCGTTATCAGCCTCCGACGGTTATAAGGACGATCAATGGCTAAATTCGTACCTCAATACCTTTTTCACCGTAAAACCGGGCGCTAATATAAAAGCTGTTGAAGCTAAAATTGCAAGTGTTTATAACCATGATGCCGCCGGCCAGATCAAAGAAATGGCGGCCAAATACGATTTTAAAGACCGGGTAGAATATAAGCTGCAGCCCCTGCTCCAGATGCATACCAGCACCGATTACCCCGCCGATAACGGCCTCACCGATGCCAGCAACCCCGTTTATTCGTATATATTAACCGGGATCGCGCTTTTCATATTACTTATAGCCTGCATTAATTTTGTAAACCTCACGGTTGCCCGCTCACTGAAAAGGGCCAAAGAGATCGGTATCCGTAAAGTGGTGGGTGGCCAACGCAACCAACTCATTATGCAGTTTATGGGCGAATCGTTTATACTTAGTTTTATCGCCTTTGTGTTGGCTATCATATTGGTGCAGGTCGCCTTGCCGTTTTTTAATGTTATGGCCAACAAAGCCCTTGCATTTTCCTACTTGTTGAGCTTTAAACTGGTGGCAGGCTATATCGCCATATTCCTGCTAACTGGTATGCTGGCAGGTTTTTATCCTGCCGTGGTGCTTTCCGGTTTTAACCCGGTTCAGTCGCTGTACAACCGGCAGCAATATGCCGGTAAAAACTACCTGTCAAAAGGCCTGGTGATATTACAATTTACGCTTGCTACATTCTTTATTATTTCAACCATCACCATTTATTCTCAGTTCGATTACCTGATGCATTTTGATCTGGGATATAACGATAAAAACGTGGTGTCGGTTAATTCAGCAGGTGTCGACAAACAAAATATCCCGCTGTTTAAAAGGGAGTTATTAAAAAATCCGGCAATTAAGTATGTATCGGCCGACCAAGGCGGAATGTGGGGGACTATTGCCCACATCAACAACGGGCAGATAATAAATTTCGCCATAAAACATGTTGATGAGGATTATCTTTCACTTTTCCAGGTTCCGGTGGTAACGGGCAGAAATTTCTCAAAAGAAATGGTCAGTGATAGTGCCACTTCGGTATTGGTAAACGAAACGTTTGTAAAGCAGGCCGGCTGGAAAAAACCGATAGGGCAGGTGGTCGATTTCTTTTATAACAACCACAAAAAATACAATGTAATAGGTGTGGTAAAAGATTATCATTTCCAGTCGCTCACCGAAAAAATGATGCCGCTACTTTTTTCAATGAATCCCAAATATCCTTATGGCAATATTTATATAAAACTAAATAACAACAGCGCAGCAACTGCATTGGGTTATATTCAAGGCCAGTTTAAACAATTGTTTCCTTTTAAGCCTTACCAGTATACATTTAAGGATGCTGACAACGCCGCACAGTACGAAAAAGAGGCTAAATGGAAACAGATCGTAACTTTTAGCGCCATCCTCACCATTTTCATCTCGTGTATCGGGCTCTTCGGCCTGGCTACACTCTCTGCAGAAAAACGCAAAAAGGAAATCGGCATCCGCAAAGTATTGGGCGCTTCCGTGGAGGGGATCGCCCGGAAGCTTTCAACCGATTTTGTTAAATTGGTGTTAATTTCTGCGGTCATTGCCATACCGGCGGCCTGGTGGGCCATGAACAAATGGCTCGAGAATTATCCTTACCGCATCGCCGTCAACTCGTGGATATTTTTAGCAGCGTCAGTATTTGTGATAGTGATCGCTATATTAACCGTTAGTTTTCATTCCATTAAAGCGGCAATAGCCAACCCGGTGAATAGTTTGAGGAGTGAATAGAATGGTGAATAGTGAAGGGTGAGTAGTGAGGTGAAAAATCTCAAGAACTAATGAAGCTTCCATGAACTATGATCCATGAACCAACCAATGAACTAATGAACCACTGAACTAATCAACCATCATGATAAAGAACTATATTAAAACAGCATTTCGCACCCTGGCGAAAAACAAAGGCTTTACCATTATAAATGTGTTGGGCCTTACTTTAGGCCTGGCGACTTGCCTGCTTATTGTTTTCTACGTTTTTGATGAGCTGAGCTTCGATAAGTTCAACACCAAAGCCGACCGCATTTACAGGGTAAATAACGATATTAAGTTTGGCGGAAACGCAAATACGTACGCAGTATCGCAGGGGCCGCTTGCACCAGCACTGAAAGCCGACTTTCCCGAAGTGGAGCAAGTGGTACGATTCAGAAATCGTGGTGGCTTCCAGGTAAAAAAAGGTAACCAGGACATACAAGAGGACATGATGGTTTATGCCGAACCTTCTATATTCAGCGTTTTCACTTTACCTATCATCAGCGGCAGTGCCACTACAGCTTTAACCGAACCGCATTCGGTGGTGATTACCGAGCGCACCGCCCGTAAATATTTTAACGGCACCAATGTTGTAGGCCGGGTATTAACCTTTAACGATACCGCCCAATATAAAGTAACGGCAGTAATAAAGAATATCCCCAAACAATCTCATTTCAATTTCGACTTTTTTATATCGATGTCATCGTTGCATGGTGTTGGCGAGAACGACTGGTTCAGTAGTAATTATTATACTTATATATTGCTGCGGCCCGGTTTTGATCATAAAAAGTTTGAAGCGAAACTCTCTCCATTTTTTAAGCAACATGCCGGGCCCGCGCTGCAGAGCATACTGCATTTGGGTTTTGAAAAATTTGAGCAGGCAGGCAATTACATTCGTTTAAACCTGGTACCGCTTACCGAAATTCACCTTCACTCTAACCGTGTGGCCGAAATTGGGGCCAATGGCGATATAAAAACAGTTTACATTTTTTCGGCAATAGCCATATTTATATTATTGATTGCCTGTGTTAATTTCATGAACCTGTCCACCGCGCGTTCATCAAACCGGGCAAGAGAGGTAGGTGTTCGTAAGGTGCTTGGCTCTCCGCGTAAATACTTAATTGCCCAGTTTTTAACAGAATCAATCCTGGTAACGCTCGCCGGGGCAATATTGGCCGTAATAGCTGCCTGGTTGTTATTACCGGTGTTTAACCAAATGTCGGGAAAGGACCTGTCCGTTACGCCGCAAATTATCAGCTGGCTTGTACCGGTTTTGTTCACCATCATTATTGTTATCGGTTGCCTGGCAGGTTCATATCCCGCGCTTTTTCTTTCGGGGTTCAACCCTATCGATGTGCTTAAAGGGAAACTTGCAAATGGTTTTAAAGGAGGTTTCCTCCGCAGTTCGCTGGTGGTATTTCAGTTTACTATTTCCATTTTCCTCATCATTGGCACGCTGGTGATATACAATCAACTCAAATATATCCAAAACAAAGACCTTGGCTATAACCGGGATCATGTTTTAGCCATCCAAAATGTATGGAACCTCGGCAAAAACGCAAAAGTATTAAAGCAGGAAGTACAGGAACTTGCCGGCGTGGAAAGCGTGAGCCTGGCGGAGGCCTTACCCACCTGGGATTATAGTAATGGTAATACTTTTTTTAAGGACCGGTCACACGACCAGCGCGGAGCCATCAATACTCAAACCTGGGGTATCGATGAGAATTATATCCCGACCCTGGGCATAAAAATTGTTGCCGGCAGAAATTTCTCCGCCAAAATGCTTACCGACTCGGCGGGTTTGATCATCAATGAAGCTGCGGCAAAATACCTGGGTTATACAAACCCGGTAAACCAGGTAATTTATAAACCACAGGATAACGAACTGAAAGTGATGAAACCGTATCACATCGTAGGGGTGATGAAGGATTTCAATTTCCGGTCGCTGCGCGACAATGTAACCCCGCTTTTTTTTAGCTTGAATGGCAGCAGCGGAGCATTCATAGTAAGGGTTAAAACCGCCGACATTCCGTTACTGTTGACACAAATAAAAGATAAGTGGAGGGGACTGTCGCCGGCACAGCCATTTGGCTATTCTTTTATGGACGACGATTTTAATAAGCTATATAACACCGAACAACGCACTGGTACAATCGCTCTGTCGTTTACTTCGCTGGCAATTATAATAGCCTGTTTGGGCCTGTTTGGTTTAGCTGCTTACGCGGCCGAACAGCGCACCAAGGAAATCGGCATCCGCAAGGTATTGGGCGCTAATGTTTCAACCATTGTAAAAATGCTTTCGAAAGATTTTATCCTGCTGGTACTTATTGCTATTTTAATAGCGGCTCCATTTGCCTGGTGGGCCATGAATTTTTGGCTGCGGAGCTTTGCTTACCGGCAAAATATACAATGGTGGGTGCCTGTAATTGCCGGCATTACCGCTATTATTATTGCTTTTGTTACTATCAGTTTTCAATCCATAAAAGCGGCGCTATCAAACCCGGTGAACAGTTTGAAGAGCGAATAGAATGGTGAGGAGTGAATGGCGAATGGTGAAAGCAGAAAGGTGAAAGGCAACCAAGAGCGAAGCTTCCATGAACCATGAACTATGATCCATGAACCAACCAATGAACTATTGAACCAATGAACTAATAAACCAATATGATAAGGAATTACATCAAAATAGCCTGGCGCAACCTTGTTAGGAACAAGGTAAGCAGCATTATTAATATCAGCGGACTGGCAATTGGGCTGGCTTGTGTAATGCTGATAGGCCTTTATGTAAAGGATGAGTTTAGCTATGACCGTTTTTTTAAGGATGCTAACCGCATTTATCGGGTAAATACGCATGAAAAAATGGCCAATGACGAATTTATAGCCGGTCATACCCCTCCGCCGGTTGGTCTGGCCTTGCAAGGTAACTTCCCCGAAATTGAAAGCTACACCCGCATTTTTACGCCCGGCGATGAGATTATTCACTATGTAAAAAATGGCCGCCGCGAATCGATGACCGAAAAAAGCCTGCTTTCTGTCGATTCCAATTTCCTGCAGTTTTTTAATTATCCCCTTTTGGAAGGTGATGCAGCGCGGTGCTTAAATGGGCCTAATTTCATAGTGCTTACGCAAAGTGCAGCCCAAAAATATTTTGGCGATGTTTCACCCGTCGGCAAAAGCCTTACACTTGATGAATATGGTGCTCCCTTTACGGTTACAGCGGTGTTAAAGGATTTGCCAAAACAATCGTCGCTGCAGTTTGACATGCTGCAATCAAATCTCGGCATGCCGCCGGTAAAACGCTTTAGCTGGAGTTGGGTATGGCTGCAAATGGGCACCTACGTAAATCTTCGCGATGATGTCCCTAACGCTGCTGAGGATATACAAAAACTGGAATCGAGGTTCCCGGCTATGGTGAAGATACAAGCAGCTTCTGCCTTCAGGCGAATAGGCCAGCCCTTTGACGAGTTTGTTAAAAAAGGTGGTCGCTACGAGGTATTGTTGCAGCCCCTTGCCGATGTTCACCTTTTTTCAAAAAACATTGGCACCCGTTACTTTGTGCAGGGCGATGTTAAATATATCTACATTTTTTCAGCGGTGGCGTTGTTTATCATTTTGCTGGCCTGCGTAAACTTTATGAACCTCGCTACGGCACAATCGGCCAAAAGGGCAAAGGAGGTGGGCATACGGAAGGTGCTCGGTTCCGAACGTAAACAACTCATCGCTCAGTTTCTCGCCGAATCTTTTTTATACACCATTTTTGCTGCTGTCATTGCTATCGTCGTGGTGGTTATTGTTCTGCCCGCATTTAACCAGCTGGCAGCTAAATCACTGACTTTGACGACGCTGGTCGACTTCCGGCTTTGGGGACTCATCATCCTGCTGGTTATACTAACTGCACTTTTTGCAGGCAGCTATCCGGCGTTTTTCCTTACAGCTTTCAAACCCGTTGCCGTTTTAAAAGGCAAAGCCGATTTCAAAACCTCAAAAACCGGCTTTTCAACCCGGAATGTGCTGGTTGTTTTCCAGTTTGCCGTATCGGCAACGCTTATCATCTGCACTATTGTAGTTTACAAGCAACTGGTTTATAGCCAATCGAAAGATCTCGGTTTCAACAAGGAAAATGTACTGGTAGTGGGCGATGCCGAACGCCTTGGCAAAAACGAAGAACAGTTTAAGCAGGAGATACTAAGGTTGCCCGAAGTGGCCGGCGCTACGGTGAGCACCAACCTCCCAGCATCGGAAAAATATTTTGACGACGATTACATACCGCAAAATACCATAGATAATGTGACGGCGCCGGAAAAACCGATCTCCATTTCCTCTTACATTGTAGATGAATCATTTATTCCCACGCTGAAACTAAGCATCATCAACGGACGCAATTTCTCAAAAAGCTTTAACGATTCCGCATCGGTAATATTGAACGAAACTGCTGCCAAACAAGCTGGCTGGAAAAACCCTATCGGCAAGTTCCTGGTTTACCCCGGGGGTAATAATTCGAAATTCCGGGTAGTCGGCATCGTTAAGGATTTCAACACCGAATCGTTACACAGTACCGTTTCACCGTGGGCGCTATTCTACACCACTTCAAAATCTTATACTTCAAATACCTCATTTGTGGCTGTGAGACTTAAACCGGGCGATTACACACGCAGTTTAAGCCAAATACAGGCTATCTGGAAAACGTTTATGCCCGACAATCCATTTGAGTACAACTTCCTCGATCAGCAATACGATGAACTGTACAAAACTGATCAAACCATTGGGAAAGTATTCTCGGTGTTCACTTTTCTGTCGATAACTGTTGCATCGCTTGGTTTACTAGGCCTGGCTATGTACACTGCAGAACGCCGCACCAAAGAGATAGGCATCCGCAAAGTATTAGGCGCATCGGTACAAAATGTGGTCGCCCTGCTGTCGGCTGATCTTTTAAAACTGGTGGCTATTGCGTCGGTTATCGCATTCCCGGTCGCCTGGTACGCCATGAATAACTGGCTGCAGGATTTTGCCTACAAAACCGAGATCAACTGGTGGATATTTGCCCTTTCAACGGGGATTGTGATCATTATCGCGCTGGCAACAATTAGTTTCCAATCGGTAAAAGCCGCATTAAACAAGCCGGTGGATAGTTTAAGGAGTGAATAGGTTAGTCATTGGGTCATTAGTCATTTGTCATTGAACTCGGGATAATTATATCGCAGAACCAATGACCAATGACGCGCAGCAAATGACCAATGAACCAATGAACTAATATTTTTTTACGCCCCGGTGCAACGTCTTAGCAAAAAAATTGGTCTATGTAAGTTGAATTCAATCACGATATAAAACCTGGTCTTATGTTCAGAAACTACGTTAAAATAGCCTGGCGCAACCTAAGGAAGAACCGCCTTTACAGTGCCATAAATATTGGCGGGCTTGCCATTGGTATGGCAGTAAGTTTTATGCTGCTCATTTATGTGTATAACGAATTTGGCTTTGATAAATTTAACGCCAATGCCGACCGCCTGTATAAGGTAATGCGTAACCAGCCCAGCAATGGCGAAATAATAACCGGCGATGCCACTCCAATACCCCTCGCTCCGGCTATGACCAAGGATTTTCCCGAAATAGAGAAAACCGCCCGCACCATGTGGCCCTATGACCGCCTGGTAAACTATAAAGACAAGGGATTGAAAATAAATACACTGGCGGCCGACGCATCGATACTGGATATGTTCAGTTTCGATTTTGTATATGGCAGCAAACAAACGGCGCTTACCGATATTTCGTCGATAGTGCTTACCGAATCGGGAGCCAAGGCTATTTTTGGTGATGGAAACCCTGTTGGCAGGGTAATAAAGCTGGATAATAAATATCCACTAAAAGTGAGCGCGGTAATAAAAGATAACCCCACTAATTCCACATTCAATTTTAAAGCCCTAATATCATGGGAGCAAATAACCGCCGAACAATCCTGGTTAAAAACATCGGGATGGGGCAATTACTCCTTTTTAACCTATGTAATGTTGAAACCGGGTGTGGTGGTCGACAATCTTAACAAAAAAATAAAAAACACCATCGCCCGCTATAACCCGGAGAATAAAGAAAACACCCTGTTTTTATACTCCTTTACTAAATATCATCTTTACAGCACGTTTAAAAATGGCGTAAATGTAGGCGGCCGCATCAATTCGGTGGAGTTGTTTTTATTCCTTGCCATTGGGATATTACTTACCGCCTGTATCAATTTCATGAACCTGTCAACCGCCCGGTCCGAACGTCGCGCCCGTGAAGTTGGCGTGCGTAAAGCCATTGGCGCGGCGCGTTTTTCGCTGGTGCTGCAATTCATGAGCGAATCGCTGCTGATGGCATTTGTTTCGTTTTTCTTTTCCCTGCTGGTCATTTGGGTGTTGTTACCTGTTTTTAGCAATTTCATCCACATAAAATTACTGGTGCCGTATGCCAACGTTTATGCCTGGCTGGCCGCTATCGGTGTCACCGCCTTTACAGGGCTGGTTGCCGGCAGTTACCCTGCCTTGTTTCTTTCGTCATTTATCCCGGTTAAAGTGCTTAAAGGGCAGGTAGTTAAAGTAAATTCAACTGTAACGCCGCGTAAACTACTGGTAATATTGCAGTTCTCCTTTGCAACACTGCTTATTTTGTCGAGCATTTTTATATATAAACAGATAAACTACATCAAAAACAAGCCTATCGGCTATGACCGTTTTGGGCTTGTTGATATGGCCGACGAGGGTAGCATGGACAAGCGTTTTGAAGACTTCCGGCGAGACGCTATGAGTGCCGGCGCTATAACCGACGGGGCGCTTACTTCCATGAGCATTGTAAACAATGGCAGCAGTTCGTGGGGTATCAAGTGGCCGGGGCAATTACCCGGCGAAGACAAGATACCGATAGACCAGATGGCAGTTACTTATCACTTTATTAACACCTACGATGTTAAACTGGTAGAAGGGCGCGACTTTTCTACAGCTTATCCTTCCGACTCTTCGGCCATTATCCTTAACCAGGCAGCAGTAAAACTAATGCGCTTTAAACACCCGCTGGGCCAGGTGGTAAAATACCAGGGAAAAGACTGTAAAGTGGTAGGCGTTATTGAAAACTTTACCTGGGGATCGCCCTATGAACCGGTTAAGCCGGCTATAGTAGGGTTTATTAAGGACTGGACAGGAAATATCAGCTTAAGGTTAAATCCGGAAAAACCGGTAACTGCGAGCCTTGCCATCATACAAAGTATTTACAAAAAATATAACCCCGAATACCCCTTCGAGTACAAGTTTACCGATGAAAAATATAACGATAAATTTAACAACGAGCGGCTATTGGGCAATATGTCTATTTGCTTTACTTGTCTTGCTATCGTGATATCCTGCCTTGGTCTATTCGGCCTGGCATCGTTCTCGGCCGAGCAGCGCAAAAAGGAGATCGGCATCCGCAAGGTATTGGGCGCAACAATCGGCACCGTTTGGCTTAATTTATCACAGGAATTTGTGATACTGGTAGGTATTTCGTTTGTCGTCGGTTCCGCTGCTACATTATTTCTAATTAATGGCTGGATGTCGCAGTTTACCTACCATACATCCATAAGCCTGTGGGTATTTGTGGTTACTTTGCTGTTAAGCCTTGTTATTTGCCTGCTTACTGTAAGCTGGCAAGCCATAAAGGCCGCGCTAAGTAATCCGGTACATAGCTTAAGAAGCGAGTAAAGGTGAAAGCTGAAAGGTAAAAGCTGAAAATTAAAGGTTAAAGCTAAAATCCACCCAACATGCACTAACGAACTACTGAACCATTGAACCGTTGAACTATTGAACCAATGAACTAATGAACCAATGAACTATCATGATAAAAAACTATCTTAAAATCGCCTGGAGAAACTTATGGAGAAATAAGTTTTTTTCTACCATCAATATTTTTGGCCTGGGCCTTGGGATGGCCTGCAGCATACTCATTTTATTATGGGTGCAAAATGAACTGAGCATCGATTCCTTTCATGTCAACGGGTCACGTTTATTTATAGTAACCGAACGCCAGTACTATGATGGCAAGGTGGTTGGACAATACAACACTCCCGGCGTACTGTCTGATCAGCTGAAAAAAGACCTGCCCGAGGTTGAATATGCTACCGGTTTTGATAACGGCTATGGTAATACCTTCCAGGTTGGCGAAAAAATTTTAAAGCTTGATGGCGCCTTTGGCGGGGCCGATCTGTTCAAAATGTTCACCTATCCTTTATTAGCCGGGAACCCGAATACGGCGCTGAACACAATATCGGATATTGCCATCTCCCGTAAAATGGCCAACGATTTTTTTGGAAGCCCGCAAGCTGCCGTTGGCAAAACCATTAAATACCAAAATAAACAGAGTTTTAATGTTACCGCTGTTTTCGAAGATCTGCCCGAAAATGCCTCCTTCAAATTCGAGTATGTAATTAATTGGTTCCAGTATTTAAAAGAAAATGACTGGGCGAAACAATGGGGCAACAACGGGCCCGTATCGCTTATTATGCTTCGCAGCGATGCAAACCCCGCCCAGGTTGATAAAAAACTTACCCACTATATTGATACTTATGACAAGGACCAGAGCAAAGCTTTCAGGGAGCAGCTTGGCCTGCAAAAATTCGGCGATTTATATCTGCACTCCAATTTTAACAGCAAGGGTATTCCCGATGGCGGCCGTATTGAGTATGTGAATATTTTTATCATTGTCGCTATTTTTATTTTACTGATAGCGTGTATCAATTTCATGAATTTAACAACCGCCAGGTCAGTAAAAAGAGCCAAGGAAATCGGCGTTCGCAAGGTAGTAGGAGCGGTGCGCGGCGTATTGATCAGGCAATTTATCGGCGAAGCGGTACTATTAACGTTTATTGCCGTGGCCCTGGCCATTATATTAGTGGCTATACTTTTACCTCCTTTTAATTCAATTACCCAAAAGCAGATCGCTTATCCGTTCGGCAATCCAACATTTTGGTTTGGATTAACGATATTGACACTTATAACAGGTTTTATTTCAGGAAGCTACCCGGCTTTATTTCTATCGGCATTTAACCCTGTAAAAGTATTAAAGGGGGCGGTTAAGCTAAGCGCCGGGGCCAATTGGTTCCGCAAAGGGCTTGTGGTGTTCCAATTCATCCTGTCGGTAGTATTGATCATCGGGACAATAGTCGTTTCCAAGCAAATAAACTTTATCCAGACAAAAAACCTTGGTTATGACCGCGAAAACCTTATTTACGTGCCCCTGGATGGCGACCTCACGGCGAAGTACGAAGTATTTAAAGACGAAGCCTTAAAAGGCCCCGGCATTCAGGGCGTTACCCGCATAACGAATACGCCTACAAATTTCGGCAGCAGCACCAGCGGTGTTAAATGGGACGGGAAAGACCCGAATACCAACGTGATGTTTACCCAGGTAAGCGTTGGTTACGACTTTGTGCCCACCATGAAACTAAAAATAGCAGACGGCAGGGATTATTCGCGCGCTTTTGTAACCGATACAAATAATTATATCATTAACGAGTCTGCCCTGAAGAGAATAGGGTATGCCAACCCTATAGGCAAACCATTGACCATGTGGGGCAATAAAGGGAAAATAGTAGGCGTGCTGAAAGATTTCCACTTCCATTCGCTGCACGATCCCATTTTACCCTTGATAATCAGGCTGCGCGAAAAAGAGGTTTACGGTAATATCCTTGTTCGCACAAAACCGGGGCAAACCAAGCAGGCTTTGGAAACCATTGGGAAGCTTTGCAGGGAATTAAACCCCAGTTTTACATTTTCATATTCATTTGCCGATGAAGACTACAAAAAGCTTTATAAAAACGAACAAATAGTGAGCAGCCTGTGCAATGCCTTTGCATTTTTGGCTATTTTTATTTCTTGTCTTGGCTTGTTGGGCCTGGCAATGTTTACGGCGGAACAACGCATAAAAGAAATTGGCATCCGGAAGGTATTAGGGGCCAGCCTGGGTTCGTTATTTGCCCTGCTATCGAAAGAGTTTCTTATACTGGTGGTTGTTGCACTTGGTATTGCCTCACCATTGGCGTGGTTGTTTATGCATTGGTGGCTCCAGGGTTATAGCTACCGCACCAGTATTGATTGGTGGGTATTTGTACTTTCGGGCGTAGTAGCTATTTTTATAGCAATGCTCACCGTTAGTATCCAATCGGCCAAAGCAGCAATGCTTAACCCCGTAAAAAACCTGCGTTCGGAATAGTCATTGGTCATTGAATGTCGTTTACTTAATGATAATCGACAATTAATTGATCGCCGACTAGTTGCCTCACCCTGCCCTCTCCAAAGGAGAGGGTTCTAAAAAAGAGCGCAGTTAAAGTCCTCTCCTTTGGAGAGGATTTAGGTGAGGCGCGAAGACGAGTCCTTAAGTAAACGACATTGAGTAGTCATTAGTCATTGAACGCGGGCTATTTATGCAAATGACCAATGACGCGAAGCAAATGACCAATGACTTAATGAACCCATGCCCCAATGACCAATGACCAATGACCAAATAAAATGATAAAAAGCTATTTTAAAACCGCATGGCGTAACATTTTAAAGAATAAGTTTTATGCCTCCATCAACATTATTGGCCTTTCCCTCGGCTTAACTGTTGGCTTGCTCATTTTACTATGGGTAAATGATGAATTGAGTTTCGACCGGTTTAACACCAAAGCCAACGACCTTTACCAGGTGCAGGCGCAAATCGGTACCGGTTCAAGCAAACAGATCTGGAGTGGCGTACAGGGGCCGGTGGCTACCTATGCACTGAAGGAAGTGCCCGGTGTACGAAACGCTACCAGGCTGGTTTATGATTATGATTATTCCATTTTCCGGTATAAAGAAAAATCACTGGATGCCGGCGATAATGGCAACTGGTTTGTCGATCCTTCTTTTTTTAAGCTGTTCGACTTTAAATTGATAAAAGGGGATATAAATGCACCCTTTCCAAGCGACCGGTCGGTAATAATAACCGAAACGACTGCAAAACGCTTTTTTGGCGACGCCGATCCGATAGGAAAAACCTTACTGGCCGATAATAAAGACAATTATACTGTAACCGGCCTCATTACGGATGCACCGGAAAATTCGTCCATCAAGTTTGACATGCTTTTTTCGATGGCAGTAAAGAAAAAACAGTACAGCAAAACCGACTATTGGAAATCGATGGATGAGGATTGGGGCAATTATTATACCAGCACTTTTTTACTGCTCCCGCCGGGGGTATCCAAACAAGCGGTGGTAGATAAGTTAACACAAATTCATATAAAGCACCAACCGGGGCCGGATGCGGCAAAAGTAAAATACCAGGTGCAGCCGCTTACACGGTTACATCTTTATAACCCTGATGGCACCGCTTCAGGTTTACAAACCGTACGGATATTTTTAATTGTAGCGGTATTTATTTTACTCATCGCCTGCATTAATTATGTAAACCTTTCTACCGCCAGGGCCATGCTGCGATCAAAAGAAGTAAGTGTTCGCAAAATAATAGGCGCTGAACGGAAGCAGCTATTTGCCCAGTTTGTAATTGAAACCGTATTATTCTTTTCGATAGCACTGGTATTTGCTTTTATAGCAATTGAATTATTAATGCCGCTGTACAATAGTGTATCCGGCAAGCAAATGACATTTAACCTGTTCGATGGTGGGGTATGGAAAGTGATAGGGTTCACGGTATTAGGTACGCTTACCGCATCAAGTATCTATCCTGCATTGTTGCTGTCGTCGTTTAAACCCATTAGTGCATTAAAGGGCAAAATTTCATTGGGTGTTGGTAATGCAACTTTTCGCAGGGTGCTGGTGGTTACGCAATTTATTTTTTCGATAGGGCTTATTATTGGCACTTTGGTCATTAACAGTCAGCTAAAATACATCAGGGAAAAGGAACTCGGGTACGATAAATCGTATGTTTTTTCATTCGGCATGCGCAATATGCAAAAAAACTACGAAGCTGTGCGGGCCGAACTGCTCAACCAACCCGGTATTCACGGGGTAA
>Ga0206878_10189_pt1 | contig 24318 bp, 23 predicted proteins | sample Alteio_BWOrgCont_8_FD_152621 | JGI IMG/M metagenome (GOLD analysis project Ga0206878, IMG submission 152621) | Enriched cells from forest soil in Barre Woods Harvard Forest LTER site, Petersham, Massachusetts, United States -... | ecosystem: Environmental > Terrestrial > Soil > Temperate forest >... | reverse complement strand
GCCGTGCACGCCGCCCTCGATGGCGGGATCAACTACATCGACGTGTCGCCCCATAATAGGGCGACACGTCGATGTAGTTGATCCCGCCATCGAGGGCGGCGTGCACGGCGCGGACGCCCTCGTCCTCGTCCACCGGATGAAACACTCCGCCCAGGGATGACGCGCCGAAGCTGAGGGCGGAAACTCGTAGACCGGTGGAGCCGAGCAGGCGGTAGTTCATGGGAACGCGCCATTATAGGCAGATTCGTCCCCGGGATTGAATGCCGTTTTCTAGCCGGGTGCCTGGCGATCCCCGTCCCGCAGGCAGGCGGTTAAAGCAGCCGACGGGCCAGGCGGTCGGGGCCGGGGAGGGAGCGGCCGAGATAGTCGGGGATCAGCGTGAGGAAGACGTCGAAGGCCTCCCTGGTCTTGATCCCCCTCCAGGGCGTGGTGAGCGACAGGCGCCAGGCGGGCTTTTCCGCGATCCGGCCCTGGGAGTCCACCGCGTAGCCGCGAAGCACCAGAAAGATCTGGTCGCGGTTGGCATCGTCGACCAGCCAACTTTTCCGCGGATCGGCCTCAAAGCCGCCCAATCCGGCCGGGCCCGAGCGGATCGCCTGCTGGAGCGCGAAGGCGAAGTCCTCGCCCGCAACCAGGGCCGCGCGGGTGAGGAAGTTGATCTGGTCCAGGGGCGGTCCGGCGTAGGTGATGTCCGAGGAGATGCCCCAGTGGCAGTCGACCACGACCCCCGGCATTTCCTTCGCGCCTGCTTCTCGCCAGCCATCGCGGGCCAGGGCGGACGCAAGGGCTGGCTGCAGGACGGCGAACTTGGGAATTGCCGAGTCGCCCGGCACGTCGCCGATGAGATTGGGCCCGGCGCCATGCAGTCGCATGGGTCCGGCGAGGACGGGCCCGTGGGATTGGGCCGTGGCGACGATATAGATCGACGGATGGGCGCGGAACGCATTGGGAAGGGGAACAAACGGCGCGCTTTCCCATTTTCCGGTGACGAAGGCGAGGAGGCCGAAAGCGATGGAGAACAGGTGCATCGCTTCTTAACTGCCGACGCCGGCCGCAGCCGCACGGCGGATGCATTTATTCGAACTTTTCTGTCCGGTTCGGCGTCTGGGCGGCAGTTTAGTTGAATCCGGAGATTGCCCTTGCCTCGGTCCCCCGGGTCGTGTTGTCTGACCCTTCTCTCAAATCGGGCCGTAGCGTAGTCTGGTAGCGCGCTTGCATGGGGTGCAAGAGGTCGGGAGTTCGAATCTCCCCGGCCCGACCATTTTCCTAGATCAGAATAGGTTAGCCTATGAATCAGGTGCAGATTTTCGCCTGGTCATAACAATTGCCTGGGCCGGGTCATAACATGTCGATGACTGGGCATTGAAGTTTACGGACGTTGACGCTTAATGTTTCGTGCCCCGAACTTGCTGGGCGCCCCTCCAATTCCTGTCCGGCGCCTGATGCTATTTACGGCGAATCCAGTCTGACGTATTGAAGGCCAAAACTCGAAGGGTTCTCATATGCCCGCCACAGTTCAACATGCCGAAGATAGGGAGCGCCGAGTGCCGTTCGCACGTCTTTCTCCAAATCAGCCGGCGCACGGCATCCCAAGATTATTCGACGGATTATCTTTCCCACGTCGGCGTCGCCACCGTCCGGCGCATCAAGATTCCAGAGTTGAAGGAAGAACATGAGGCGCCCGTCAACGATGCGTTTGAGAATCGGAATCGGAGTTGCATCGTTGAACGGTGCGATCAATCGCCACTCCTTTTCGTTACCCCAGGCGTCTTCCGATTTGTGTTCTGCCCAACTGCGTAGGGCCTGAAGCAACGCAGCTACGCTAGAATCTTCGAAGTCGGTCAAGCCGACACAATGCCGCGAGGCAACGTAGTTGATCGGGAAAAGCCATTTCGCCTTTGCCGCTGCTCCGAGAGGATTGTGGCTAGCGGAAAACTCAATCGCCAGCCCTCTGTGGTTCTCTGCGTAAGCAGACCAATGACGGATAGCCATCGGTTTGCTGAGATCGTCCTCAGTGAATGCTGAGAGACAGATAACGCCGAAAAGGTTTGAAATGCTTGTCACCATCCCATCCCGCTCGCGCTGAAGAAGCGTGACGAGCAGGTCGGGGCGGTTGACGACGTTCGTTTCCACGACGCTTCTGTACTGGTGTTCATCTCCATTTGCCCATTTTTGAAAGTAGACCTGTCGGGCCAAACCACCTGGCGCGAGAAAATGCCGTCGAATTTCGGCGGCGGTAGGGGGCTGTGCGTCGATGTTCGGGTGAATTCCCGGATTAAAATCGAACGGGTCATTGAATTCGCACGGTGCGGTGATCTTTACGGTGCCGTCAACGATCGCTCGTAGTCCATGCAACCCACGAAAGAATCGATACAACGCCGATGGTGGATCATGGGCGGCAAATCCTTGAAGTGACACATCGGAATCAGACACGTTCGCGGCCGTCGGCTGCGTATTCATTTCGATTCCCAATCGGTCAATGGAAAGACGCTGCGACGTAGCGGCCGTACATCAGCACTGGTAAAAGGCCGGCAATACTGCCTCCCGCGAGGCCTACCATAAGCATCGCGCCGCCCGTGTCAGTGGATGGCCTTTTAGCTTGAACGAGAGTCGCCAGAAGCGCCGAACCGAGCGTAACGCAATAGCATGCCACCGTACCTAGTGCAATGAACGCGATACAGGTCCACAAGCCGGGCAACGCAGCATCGGGAATTTCAGTCTGGTTGATCGCGGTGAACAATGTGGCTGAGAGCATCCGGAGGACGAGTATTCCTTGGATCGCGACCGTTACACCCGGTGTGGCGGCGACGAGTTGCCCAACCACCGGAACGATGGCAAGGAAAACGACCGCTAACAGTGCCAGGCCTGCTGCGATCAATACACGCGTCCAAAGGAGCGACGCGATGCCGAGCGGCGTAAACCCGGCGCCCCTGCCGATGAGCGACGGTAGACAGAAAAGCACAAAAAGCGCGATTGCGCATCCTTGTGCAAGCGGACCTCCAAGCATGGTTGTCAGGCATCCAGTCGCGTTCCGGGAAGCTGAATCGCCTTTTCCCATCAGGAAACCGCCGAAAGCAGGAACGATTAACGATGTTGCGGCGACGCCAAAAATTCCGACCAGGATGTGCCAGTCGAGTAACGAGCCCAAGCCTTCAACGATGGAACGCCAAAACATGGTTTGCCGCTAGAATTGGCGACGGTCATGAGTATCTCAAACGTAACCAACGGTCAAGCAGCCGCTTCTATCTTGCTGACAAATGGTCGGGGCTCCGCCTCTCTATAGTGTGCTCTCCATCCACCTTCACGCCCGCTTTTCATATGTGGCCATTTAGCAGAAGACGGAAGGTCACGAGCGAACAATTCGCTTCAGCACTTCTAGAGACGATTCGACGGCAAGCTCCTGGCTTTCTGCTTGAGCTACAGCAGTTCGCCGAACGCAGTTGGCCCGACCTTGATCCGAAGGAGATGACCATCTTATCGACGGAAGCTATGATCGCCTACCTCTGGATGGCTTCACGCGTTTTTTCTCGTGAGAAAAAAATGCTGAACGCAATGCACGACGCACATTTTGCAGCTATTTTTCATTCAGGCACGACCCGGGAGGAAAAAGGAAAACTGGCGAATGCTGCCCAAGCTGCATTGGCTGAGCGGTACGCCACATATTACCAAGCGTGGCCGGACATGAATCCTGAACGTGGCAAACAATACATGGCGGCGGTTTCGCTCGAGATGGGGAACGCGTTTTTTCCGCGCCGTAAATCTGGCCTGCATTTCATGCTGCAAATGACAATCACTGTCGAAATCGGCAATTTTTTCCAAAACACACAGAAACTGAGAGACGCCCTTGAGATTGTAGATCGCGATTGAGCGATTTGTTGAGTGTCTACGCGGACCCCATCCGCGTTTTCGAGGAGCCGAGAGATGTTTATGTGCGTTGCCCGATGCTTTCCCGCTGAGCGAGGCGCTGGCGCTCATTGAAATCGTTCTGGCATGCGAGCGCGATCAATCTCCTGATCCTGCGCGAATGACCCGGAATGCGCATGCCGTACATGATGCGCTCCTCTGGCACGTCCGTGGCAAGCTCCCGATTGCCGTCGCGGTTGATGTTAATGTGAAGCGCCTCCTTGTTCGGGGTGAAGACCACGATTCGTTTTCGGCCACGCGAAATGCTCACATACCATTGCTGCGCGTTCGTCGCGGCTGAATTGCCCGCGTCGGACAGGATCACCGTGTCCGCAGTCTTTCCTTGAGAAGCGTAGGAGGTGACCGCGTAGCCCCGGACAAATAGGCGCTCGGAAGGCGGAAGAGTCTTGGTGTCCCCGCGTTCACTGGTGACCGTCAGTGCTCCCGTAGGTTCAATTCGCGCCACCGTGACCAATTCGCCATTGTGGAGTCGGGCGCCCTCGATGCTGCGCCCGTTGGCCTTGAGTTGCAGCCGGTCACCAGGGGCGATCTCCATTTCCGTTGAAGAGGCGACCGCGATCCGGTCGCCATAGCGGTAGCTCACGGTGGATCGGCGGCCATTCTTGACGAGGATCAGGCCGCGCTCGGTCGCTCCAGCGATTTCGCAACGCTCGCCTTTCCTGAAACGCCCATAGCCCTTGAGGAAGAATGCGGCCTGACCCGGCTCGAAAAACCGCGCATCCTTCCTTTGGGCGATGCTTCGATCAATCGGCCGGTAGGCTGTCACCATTGTTCCGGCGCCCAACCGGCCCGCCTCACGCAACGCCGAGCGTATGGCATCGTTGACGGCATGAACCTCGGCCCACGTTTGGGCGACAACGAGGGTCTGCTCACCGCGGTCGATGGCCGCGAGATATTCCTGGGCCAGGGCCGCGTGGCGCTCGGCATCGGGCAACTCGCGGATCGCGCCGATCTTTTCCAGGTGCAAGAACGACATACCTATCTGGCCATCGGCCGCTTCTTTTACAGCGATGCGGTAAAACCGGATGTACTCCCTTTCCTCGTCCGACCGGCCCAAGGCCGGGTTCTGCCTTCGAATTGAGCGCAACGTCGCCACACGCGGGTAGGCATGCTTTTCGATGGCCCGCAAGGCGTCCGAAGCGGCTACCGCTCCGTGCTGTCGCGTGTCGCCGGAGAGAATGAGCCGGCCGCCCTGGTCCTCGACGAGCCCGATCAGCGTCCTCAGATCACGGCCCCCGACCTGGCCAGCCTCGTCAAGAATGACAACGGCCTCGGCCGGAATCTGCTTCACCGCGAGCGCATGGGCCAGGGTCTCAGCGGGGAGCCCTTCGCTTTGCAAATCTGCGACCTGCTGGCGTTGCGGGGCGAGGATCACGACTGGGCGACGGCCATCGGCGACAATGGCCCGCTCAATTTCTTTGATCGTGTGCGTCTTCCCAGTGCCGGCTCCACCCCGCAAGATGGTAATCAAGTCCCGGCTCGAAAGAATCCGCTTGGCCACCCGCGCCTGCTCATCCGAAAGGTCCGACGACGGCACATAGTCGCGGACGAGATGGAAGAAGCAATTGCGCCGATCCTGGGCGATGCGGACGATTTCCCGTTCACAGCGGTACAACTCCCGGGAGATCAACTTCCGGCCGTCCTCGCCCCTGATGTAGCCGTGCTCCTCGATTGCTTGGGCGAGCTCGGCAAGGTCGAAGTCTTGGCCCCGGCCGCGAGCCAGGGCGGCGGACATGAGTTCATAGTCGTTCACCACGGACCGACGTTCAAAGAGATGTTCGTCGGCCCAGGCGACGACGGCGCGAACGTCGGCTTTCTCCAGCCCGCCCGACAGCCCGCACAAGGTCGCCAGAGCATGCCGCTCGGTGGGGAAAAGCTGCTTTTCCCAATGGGACCGCAGCTTGCCCGCGGTCGAACTCTTCATTTTTCGGCGGCGGCGCTCATGCGCGATCCGTGTCCGCAACGCTCCCGCGTCGCCTTTGAAGCCTTCGGCGATTTGACGTTGGGCTTCCGTTTCGATCTGTTCGCGCCGCTTGGAAAAACGCGAAATAATGCCTGCCGGTACGCCCTTGATTTCGAAATTGCGGGGGTTGTTTTCGATCTCGTAGCCGAGCGAGCGAAGGCCCTTTGCCAGTTCGTGGAAGTAGAGATTCTCGGCGAATTTCTGCGCCCGATACATGCCCGCTGTCTGGAGGGCCTTCCAGCGCCCCTCCACCGGATCAAAGGTGGCGTTAAAGACGACGCAATGGGTGTGCAAGTGCGGATCCAGTTCGCGGCTGGTATCGTGCTTGAAACAGGCCGCCACGATATTCCCGGTGACCCGCTCACCGTCTTGCTTGGCTTTCCTGACCCGAGTTTCCGCCAGCTTTTCCAATTCAACCAGAGCGCAGCGGACCGCCCGATTGTGCAATTCCACGATTCTCGGGTCCTGGTACAGCGCCACGATGGAGACGCTTTTTGGCGGGCTAATCGTAAAATCGTGAAATATCCGACGATTCGATGCCGTGTGACCATTCTCTTGCCGGGCGGTGTTATGCCTTTGGGTCAGCCATTTTCCGGTCTGTGGATTCCTGCCCTCGCATAAGGCAAGGAACTCCTTCTCCCCAACTGTGCCGGATAGACCCAAATCAAAGGCCCCTTGGCCGACCCATTCCCCCGCGATTTTCTGACCCTCGGAATAGTAATCGCCCACACTCAGATGCTCTCGGAAATACTCCCGTGCATTCCGCAGATTCAATTGAGCTTTCGGTCGCAACATAACGTCCCTTTGTAAATAGGCCTGTTGCCCAGTCGCGATCCTTGGCGCCTGCCGAAAACGCGGTATGCAGCAGTTGGCGCGTTGCGCCTAAAATCGACCCGATCACGTTCCCCAAGCCGAAACGCATCCGCGTTTCTTGTTCTGGGAGACACATTACCCCTTACCTAAACGGTAATGAATCGGAGTCGCGGATACGGCACCAGTGGACACAGGGATCAGGTGCGACGCATCGGCGCGAGTGACGCCGCCGCCCCGGTGTTTATTGCGGCTGCACTGCCGGCGCGACGGTCGCCTACCGCGAAAGCGTGAGTCGGCCTACCGTGAATTCAGCAGGGGCGTGCCGTTGCCAAAGCGAAGGGCCGAGGCGTGGATGAACAGCAGTAACAAAAGGACCAACCATGAACTCAGTCGAAATCACTACCACCACCGGGGCGGCATTCCATCGGATCGAATTCTTCCGACTACCGGCCCCCGGCAAGCGCGATCCATATTTCGGCCTCTCGCGGGGCTGGTACTACAAAGCCGCCGCCCTGGGCGAAATCAAGATGATCAGCATTCGCCAGCGCAACGCGCTACGCGGTGTCCGCTTGGTCGTCTACGACTCGGTCCTCGGTTATATCGGACGATCCAGCGTCACGGAGGGGAGTGCCATGTGAGCCCGGCGGCCTTGGCCAAATCGCCTTGGCGCGTGTCAAAACCGACAAACTCCGTCGCCCCGAGCCCACGGGCAATGGCGATGTGCAGGACATCGAGGGTACGGGTTCCGAGCGTAGCCGTATGCTTGGTGACCAATTCTTCCGCTTGGACGAATGCTGCCGGCCAGGGGCCAGACACGGCTTTGAGCCGCCCCTGCTTCAGGTCGGCCTCGACGGTCTGCCAAGCGGCGTCAGCTTGCTCTTGGGTCACGGCCTTCGTGAAAACCAACCGTGTGATCGCATTCCGCAGTTCCGTGCGGCCAAACTCCGTCAACGGCAGTTCGGTCGGATGCGCGACGAGCCACGCTTGGGCGCGAGCGCTAAACGAATCCTGAACGTAGAGTGAAACCAGAAAACTGGTGTCGGCGTACGTAGTCACCCGGGTCGCTCAGTAGCGCTCTTCGTTCCGAGCCGCGAGGACGGCGTTTTCGGGCAAAACCTTCGAGCCGTAGATACCACGCAGCCGCTCCAAAATGTTCGGCCAAGTTACCACCTTCTCGGCGGCCGGCGAACTGGCTTCGCTCAGAGTTTCGACCGTGACCATTACTTCGCTCTCGGCCGGAAGCGGCAGAGGCCAGCGGAGTTTCAGGGTTCCGCCGTTGTAGGTCGCTGGAACGGTGGTGGTCATGTTTGACACTCTAGGCGGTAAGGGCTCGAAATCAAGGCGGGATCAACGCGGCTAAACGGCGGTTTGGGGCTTGGAAAGAGAGGGGATTGTCTCGATGGCCCGCCGCTTTGTGGCGTCGGCAAGATGGGTGTACCGGTCGTTCATCGCCAGGGTGGTATGGCCGGTTAGCTTGGCGCGGAGTTCGATGGAGACGCCGGCATCGGCCATCATCGAATTGAACGTATGGCGGAGCGAATGAAAGCCGAGCCGGTTGAATACCCGGCCTTTGCCGACTTTGCCCCGCCCGGCGCGGCGGTCGATTCCCGCCCGTTCGAGGATTCGGCCGAAGTTACGCGAGAGCGACGCCCTGTGCCCAGCCTCGGCACCGCCCAAGGTGGGGCAGAGGTAGCTCTCAGCCTTGTCCGACGACGGCAGGCTCAATAGATAACTCTCCAGGTCGGGATGCATCGGAATCACCAGCTCTTCCTTTTTCCGGCTTTTTTCCGGCACGAAGCGAATCTGCTTCCGCCCGAAATCGACATTCGACCAGCGGAGATTGGTGCAGTCGCCAAGACGCATGCCGGCATAGAGACCGAGGTTGACGGCGGTTTTCCAGTCGCGCCGATTGTTGCGATCCGACGCCGCGAGCGCCTTGTCAGCGGCATCGATTTTTGCGGACAGGTGGCTCAAGAGCGCCGAAAGTTCGCTCTCCGAGAACGGGTCGCGGGTTTCGCCCATAGCCTCGGGAATCTCGACGTTGCCCATCGGGGTCCGAAGAATCAGTCCCTTTCGTTCGGCGTCCTTCAGAAATTTGCCGATAGGTTTGAGGTCGTTTTGGACGGTCTTGGCGGAGCGGCCTTCGGTCAGTCGGCTATCGGTGAAGCGCTGGATTTCATCGGCGTGAAGCGATTCCAGGGGAGCTTTGGCCCGGACCGGGCCGAGAAAGCGGAGGAATTGCTCCGTTACCGCCTTGTACCTATCATGGGTTGTCTTCCCACGGAGCTTTTGCACCCGATTCAGGCACGACTGAAACCATTCCTGAATGGTGGTGAAGTGGAGCGCCTGGCCGCTGACCTTTTGATAGAGATCGGCCAGAATGGTTCTGGCAGCGGTTTCGGTCAGGGAGCCGAACTTCGCCTTGCCGAGGCTGGCTTCGATAGCCACCGCGAACGCCTCGGCCTTCCGCCGCTCAGTCTCCTTGGTGGACCGGAAGCACTGCCGGCCATCGGGAGTCCGAAATGAGACGTACCAGAAAGGCGATTTCCCGCGCGGATCTCGATGCAGCGAGGCCATTCCGAGATCATAACCGAGTCATAACATTCGTCAATAATCTGAGCGTGCATTTTTGTTCTCTTTAGAGCAAGATTGGCACCCTCAGAGGGCCGTGAAGCAATCGGGAGTTCGAATCTCCCCGGCCCGACCAATTTCGCCATCGAAGGGCACCGCCTTTTTTGTACGATTCCCTCAGCGGCGGATGATACAAGATGGAGACCGTGATGGACGACGCCGAACTGTTGCGCAGCTACGCCGAGCGCCGAGACCAAAGGGCGTTTGCGGAGTTTGTGCGCCGTCACTTGGATTTTGTCTACGGAGTCGCATTGCGACGGGTTGGCGGCGACCGCCAGATGGCCGAGGACGTGAGCCAGGACGTGTTTTCTTCCCTGGCAAAAAAAGCTTCTACTCTGTGCCGGAGACCAATTGTGACCGGTTGGCTGCACACGGCCGCGCGGTACAGCGCGGCTTCTCGCGTCCGCACGGAACGGAGGCGGCGGGAGCGGGAAGAGGCGGCCCATTCTATGGCGGAAATAAATTATGGTTCGCCGGTCTCTGCGGATTGGGAGGGCCTGCGGCCCGCGATTGACGAAGCGATTGGCCAGCTCAACGAGCGGGATCGCATGGCAATCCTGCTATAAGTACCCGGAACTCGCCGCGTATTTTCAATGGACGTGGAGACGCCAAGTGCTGAATCACTACGGGGAAGCCATCGTCGCCCTGAAACTTCCGCAGGAAAAGGCCAATAAACTGGAGCGGTTACTCGCTGAATCGACCAGCAGCGTGATCGATGCGCTCGATTTGGCACGCCGTTCCGGGGTGCTTTACGGATCGCCTGAAATGAAGACGGTTGAAGAACAGGCGGAGGCGTCAGTCGACGGAGAAATTCGCGCGCTTTTAAGCCCGGAAGATTACGAAAGCATTGCTGAAGCCAGTCGGTACGAGAGCGCTCTGAGAGGTGTGGACCAAGTGGAAGAAGCCCTTTTTTCGGCAACTTGTCCGATGACGCAGCAGCAGACAACGCAACTGGCGCAGGTCGAGGCCGACTATATGCGGGATACGCTGGATGCTGGCACTGATCGGGCTGCGAAGTTGGAGGCGCTCCTTACGGCGCCGCCCGATCCCGATACCGGCCTTAAGCCCGTGCAGCAGCAGGAACTCGATCGGGCTGCCGGATTCTTGTCGCAAGCGCAGTTGGCGGCATTGAAGCAATATTGGTTGGACTCCAATGAAATGGCGAAACTTCAAACCGAAGCAGTCGCCCGGGTGGAGGTTTGAGTTCATGAATTCCGCTGGCGGCGACCTTTCCATTGTTCTCAGCCCCGAAATAGGGGGGGGAGAATGAGCACCACTTTCCCCTACCCAATTTTGGCAGCCGCTGACGGGATCGCAGGGCGGGTCCCGGTCACGGGCGGCAATTCTCCGCAGCCTTTCCGGGGCTGCTACGAACCCCTGGCCGCCGTCGTCTTCCAGCCGACTTGCCGTCCCGGCGCGATAACCGTTGCCGGCCGAAAGCCGACCGCCTTGTCTCCTTTGCCCATTCGGGCTCGATCTAAAAACGGCCAACCGCCGGCTAAATTCTGGGCCGGAATAATCCACGGTTGTCCACAGATGTGTTGGCCCTTCTCAGTCATGGCTGGCCACCCTCCGCTTTGGGCAAGACGTCCTGCGCCCACCACGGGATTGGGGAATCGAGATAGACTACCTTTCCACGCACCGTGGCGGCGACGGCCCGCAACGGTCGTTCAAAGGACGAATTGTCCACCACGATGGCAAAGTCCACAAAAGTCAGCGCAGCCTTCACGTTTTGTCGCATCCGTTCGTAGCGGCCGGCGATCTTGTCGGGAGGTACGCTGTGGCCACCGTCGCGCACGCGGCTTTCCACGCGCAGCGCAGTCAGTTCGGCCGAGTCCACACACAGGAAGATGATGACGACCATGTAGCCCGCCGCCTGCGCGTCTCTCAGCGCCTGTACCTTCGCACCCACCGGGTCTGAAAAGACGGTCTCCGTGATGAAGCTCTCGCGCTTCGCCACCATCTCCCGGCGCCGTCTTTCCGCAAGTTCAGCTGCAAGCCGCTCGGTCGCTTCGCCTGCGGGTGCACCCGCGTCGATCAGCGCGCGGGCCAGCAAATCGGCGTTGATGAATGGCAAGTTGATTTTGCGGAGGTGCCTTTCGTGGAAGGTGCTCTTACCCGCGCCGTTCGGCCCGACCAACGCGAGAAGAAGCGGTCCCGGCGCTCGCGCCAGGTCCGTCAACCGGGCAAAAACGTCGCTCGGCGGCGGGTTGGCCATGCGCTCAGCCGACCGCTCGAGGCTTGTCGACTGAGGGCGAACGGACAATTTCCCGCGACCCATCCGGGTTCAGCCGCTCGATTCGGCCAGGCGCGCCTGGCACGGTACCGTAGAGCGGCACGCCGCGGGCGCTGACATCGCGCAACCACGCGTTGTCGGGCGGCTGTCCGAGAAATTCTGCGAGCACGGCTGTGACCTGCTGACGTTGGTTGGATTCGGCTACCTGGCCGATTTTCATTGTGCCCCCCACACGGTCAAGCAGGCGGGCGAGGGTGTCTCCGGGCATCTGCGATTCAATTGCCCGGCCCAGGGACGCCCAATGTTCAATCTGGCTTGTCAGCGATCGATGAAACACCTTGGCCGATTTGCGAGCGTCCTCGACCAAGGCGCCGGAAAGTTTAACAGGCATCGATTGGATCATAAAAGTAGTAAAATACTACCTGCTGGAGCTGTCAAGCGCTTGCTGGTGCCAGGGGCAGGCGCCGACGAGGCCAACTAGGGCCATAGTAGCAGGTTCGGAAGCAGTTACTCCGCTGCGACCCATCCGGCAATTGCCCGGTTCGAAAACACATACCCTCGGATGCGCAGGCTGAGCGGTTGCCGGGGGTCAAATGGAACGTCGGGGGCCGATTCCAATTCCAGGTGCCCCTCAAGCACGGGCAAGTTTTCGCCGTCCTTCAGATAAACGCGAACCCTCTTCCCTACGGGAAGGCTCCATGCCTTCGCTATGTCAGAGACGAGCGGATCGTCAGACTGGGGCAAGCCGAGTTGGGGCGCATCACCGGCGGCAAACAGAAATTCCTGCTGGTGGTCCGCAGTCATCGAAAATCAAACCGGTTGGGCGCCGCCGCCGTGTCCATGACCACGCTGTACCCCATTTGCCGGTAGGCACTGCTCCCGCGGCGGAACATCGCAATGGTGAGCGGATTGCCCTCGTCGAGGTAATCGTATAACTCGGCCTGAATGCGGGATAAATGGCTTGTTTTACCGTGAGGATCAAATTCTTCCGACTGCCGGCCCCCGCCAAGCGCGACTCGTATTTCGGCCTCTCGCGGGGCTAGCCCGGGTTTCCACGGAAAACCATTCGCCTAATTGAGGCGTCCTCTCCGGAGGGCACGGCGCTGGGGCGGAGTTGCCGGAGGCTTAGCAATGTGGTGCTCTGGTGAGCGATCAAGCGATGTAGGTCATCACGTCATTGTGGCCGTATTTCCACCGTATGCCCTATATGACGATAATATCCTCTTGACAATTTCTCCGATGTTATCACGTTCATAATTCCTTATCGGAGCACCTAAAGACATAAGTCTGATTCGCCAGTTCTTCCTCGAACCTCGCCAGGCCCGCCAGCGCCAATACGAGGCCCTGCGCTCCTACTTCATCGATGGCCGCCCGGCGCGCGAAGCCGCCCGCGCCTTCGGCTACACCGTCGGGGCCTTTCACGTCATGGCGCACCACTTTCGCCGCGAGCCCGATCCGGTCTTCTTCGTTTCCCCGCGGCACGGCCCCCAGACCCGCCCGAAGAAGACGGCCGCGCTCGATCTGATTGTCCAGTTGCGCAAGCAGAACCACTCGGTCTACGAGATCAGCCAGATTCTGAAGGAGCAGCAGCGCCCGCTCAGCCCCACGGCGGTGCGCGAGGTGCTCCGGGAAGAGGGCTTTGCCGCGCTGCCCCGGCGCCGGGATGACGAGCGGCCGCTGGCGCCGCGGCCCACCGTCGAGCCCGTCGCGGACGTGCGGAGCTTTTCGCTGGAAAACCGCAAGTTCTTCACCCGCTGCGGGGGACTGTTCCTGTTTCTGCCCGATCTGGCCGCCCTGCGGGTCGACACCCTGGCCGAGGCCGCTCGCCTGCCTGGCTCCCAGATGATTCCTCCGGCTCAGGCCTTGCGCTCCGCCCTGGCGCTCAAGCTCCATGCGATCGAGCGCAAGAGCCACATCATGGCGTTGGTGGCCGACGAAGGCCTGGCGCTTTTTGCCGGCTTGAACGCCATTCCCAAGCGCAGCTACCTCTCGGAGTATTCGTGCCGGATTACGCCCCGGCAAACCCAGCGGCTGCTGGCCGCCTGGCACGACCGCGCGCTCGAGCCCAAGCTGTGGGACGGCGCCTCCTTCAACCTGGATTTTCATTCGGCGCCCTATTACGGCAAAAGTCCGCTCGTCGAGGAGCACTACGTGTCGATGCGCAGCCGCCGGCAGCCGAGCATGCTCGTCTTCCTCGCCCAGGACGAAAAGAGCCAGAGCTTCTGCTATTCCAACGCCGATCTGCGCAAGGGGGAGGAGGCCGACGAGATCTTCCGCTTTATCGCCTTCTGGAAAAAAGCCCACGGCCAGCTCCCGCCCCACCTGGTCTTCGACTCGCAGCTGACGACCTATGCCAATCTCGCCAAGCTCGGCTCGATGAAGATCTCCTTCATCACCCTGCGGCGTCGCTCGCCCGCGCTGTTGAAGGAGATCTACGCTCTGCCCCGCTCAGCTTGGCGGCAAGTGGAGTTGGACGTGCCCACCCGGCTCTACCGTACGCCCCGCGTTTTCGAGCAATGCGTCCGTCTCGCCGGCCGCCCCTTCCGCCAAGTCTTCATCCTGGATCTGGGCCACGAGGAACCCACCATCATCCTGACCAATCAGCTCCACGCCACCGTCGAGAGCCTGATCATCCGCTACGCCCACCGCATGCTCATCGAAAACACCCTCAGCGACGCCGTGCGTTTCTTCCACATGAACGCCCTCAGTTCCGCCGTCGGCATGAAAGTCGATTTCGACATGGCCCTGCTCGTCATCGCCAGCGGACTCTATCGCTTGCTCGCACGGCGCATGCGCGGCTACGCCGACGCCCAGGCCCGCCAGATCTTCCGCGATCTGCTCGACCTGCCTGCCCAAGTCGAGATCACCCCAGAAGAGGTCCGCGTCGAGTTCCATCGCCGTGCCCACCTCCCCATCGTCCTCGACTCCGAACTGTGTCAGCGTACAGTGGAAATCCCCTGGTGGGAGGGCCGCCGCCTTCGCCTGACCACCTACACCGGCCGATGAGCCCCAATCTTAGCGCAACTCCCTCCCGTGGAATTCCGGGCTAGTGAGGCAAGCCGGGGACCGCGGCCCTATTCCGGATTTGGGTCATTTCAACGGACGCAGGGTGGTCCCATCCTTCCACCGGTATGGCACTGCGACTTCATAATTGCGGTCGAGCAAGCCAAGACGGTTTGCCAACAGCAAGCTGTGCAAATGAATGACCGCGAGTTCTCCGAGCTCTTTTCGCGGTGTCAAAAACCCGCTGACCGAGTCTTTGTTCGGCGCGTTGGGCTGCAATCCGAGACAGACTACCCCTAGGTTTCCGGGAACGTCATAGCCTAGATGCCTGATTTCAGCCAAATATTTCGGATCTGAGACACAAAGGACTACGTCCGGTCGTGCGGTCGTCAGCCAATGTTTCAATTCGCGTCGGTGGGCAACGGTGCCGGGCTCCGATGAATATACTAAAGAAGCAACTGGGTGAAGCCGGGAACTAAACGCATTCAAACTGGCTACATGTATACTCCAGTCTCCATAGCTGCCCAACTCGCTTTCCAGGGGGATGATCAGGCCCGGACGACGATAGCGCCGGCGGACAAGCTCCCCGGCAAGCAAATGCATGCCTTGATGGGTGTTGGAATTGACGCTGGGAACGCGAAGTTCCGTCGGCGGCGATAGAATGCGAACCACCGCAAAATGCTTCCAATCAAAAGCGATCGATTCCGCGTTCGGCAGGCCGGGTAACAGAATCAAACCCCGAATGCCGCGATTCCACATTATAGCCGAATTGCGCTGCTGGTCGCGGTGGCTGATGCCGGCCGGGCAGTAGGCAATTTCGTAGCCGTGCCGGTTGCCTTCGCGGGTGATGGAATCTATCAGCTCCATGCGTTGCGGGGACCTGCTCTGCCGCTCGAGCGATTCATCCAGTGCAACCAGTGAGATCGTTTGGGTATGCCGATTTGGAAACCGCTCCCAACGATATGCGGCAAGCGAAGCCAGGCCCGGGTCGGGCGAATACCTTAACTGCAACGCGGCTCTTTTCACCTTTCGGCGAGTTTCGGCCGCAATGAGCGGCGAATCGCGCAACGAACGCGACACGGTGGCGACCGAGAACCCGGAGAGTTTCGCAATATCGCGGAACGTGACGCGGCGGTGAGGGCGAGACTCGCGGGCATCGGCATGCCCGGTTCGATCTTGATGGCTGACAATCAAGGCTGGAAGATAACCATGCTGTAGATATTTGTCCGCGGCACGATGACCTCTGAGCGCCCATCGATCAAAGAAATGCCGAGCTTGGCAGCTCCGGGCTGCAACAAGGCGGTGCGAAAGGCCCCTTGTACGGCAACCTTCGTCCCGTAAATGGGGATTACTTCCGAAACAAAGGACGTGTATGCCTCGGGATTGGGGGCGGCCGCGCGGCCAAACGAAGAGATATCATTGACCAAGTGAACAATCTGAGCGCCGTCCTTTTGATAAAGGACCGTTTCCATCGACATGGGGGCAGTGGTTTCGAGCGGATTTAACCGTGACGCCGTCCATTCGATGGCTCGCCCAATAAGTCGCCTCGTCAACATGTGGTTGTAGACGAAATAGGCGCGGCCGATGTCGATGGGAAAGAACGCGACCCGGCCTCTTCCTCTTTGTTGTGCAACCAGGGTCTCAAGCGCGGGCGCGCCAGAGCCAAATGGGCTCCTGGCCGGGTCGCGGTTATTGAGCGGCACCGCAACCGCAGCTTGGGAAAGATTGGTCAGCGGCACGGCGCCAACGAGCCGGCCGGGCGGCCCGGAAAAGAGAATGCCGTCGTTGCCCCGTTCGCTGTAGCCTTGCCGCCATTCGCCTGCGGTTTGTATCTCTGGATGATCGAGGATGGGATGCCGAACAGCGGCGATCGGCATGCTCCAACTCGCACTCAATACCGGGGCCTTCTGGGTTCCGCCGAACAACGCCTCCAGCAACGGATGGGCGCGGAGCGCTCCCGATTCATCGTAGCATCCCGTTTCGTATGACGCCACAACGCCGCCGCCGGCATTTTCGTACCGTTCGATGCCGGCAGCCTGGGCGGAGCTCAGGCACGCGGAATCGGGCAGCACCACCGTTGCGTAACGGATTAATTTTCCCGGGATTTCAAGGTCGTCGTCGGTGATGATTTCCACCGGCAGGTGCAATTCGAGCGCCACCTGAAAGAAACCAAAAACGTTTTCAATATAACCGTAATATCGACTCTTATCGCCGCGGCCTGCGTACCATTTGAGCGCTCGTTCACTGAAATGAAGGGCCATCCAACGCAGAGGTTCAGCATCCTCGATCCAGGGCTCACAGGTTTTGGTTTCCTGCCAGATTTGCTTCATTTCAGGCCAGTTGCCTCCAACCACGACGGCGGGTGCGACGCCGTTCGCAAGCATCGACATGGATGCGCATTCGGCTCCGATCGCACCAAGATTCATCGGGTAATACCACATTTGTCCGTAGCCCCCGGACGTTCGGGAGCGCAGGTAGAGATTCTGAAACGTGTGGGACAGCGGCCACGCCCAGGGACGGTCCCACTTGTGCGTCAGGTCCCATCCCATTTCCTCAAGCAGTCCGTCCGAACATTGGCCGGCGCGGGCGGTGAGAAAATTGGCATCCGTCATTGAGAAGATCCATCCGCAGACCTGATTGGTAATGACGGCGAATTCCGGATTCACCGCGTGGAGGGACTCCGTGAGATCGAGCGCCACCTCCTCGCGGTTCCACGCCTGGAATTCGATCCAGCGTTGCCAGACTGGGTCGCCAGGATTCTCCGTTCGCGGCGGTTCAACCCCGAAACGGCGCTTGAACGCGCTGACCGTATAAGGAGAAAAATCCCCTCCCGTCGGTCCCGTGAAGAGCATGTCGACCATCACACCGTCAACGGCCGAGGACCTCGCCACCGCGACCCAGCGAGCAATGAAGGCCGCCCGATAAGGTGAATTCCACGAGCCAAAGCCCGCGGCAAACGGCTTGCCCTGGGCATCCCGCTGGCGCCACTCGGGGTGTTCGACGAGCAGTGGATCGAGGGTTCGATAAGTTCCGTCATAAACCACCATCTTCAGACCCTGGTCGTGAGCGGCCTGGGCGAATTCTTTCACCCAGGCATAATCCAGTTTGTAGTCCGCTGGAAATCTGAAGGCGGGGTTTGCCTCGAGGTCGCGGTAAGTGAACGCCGTAATTTTCCCTTTCAATGTTCCGGCGGGCATCTCACCCGCGCCGAAGATGCAATTGGCTCCCGCCTCCCGGGCCAGCTGGCACCATTTCAAGGCCGTCATATTTCCGTCCCACTCGAAATGGGCATAAGCCGGACGCAACGCGTTCTTCAACCAGCGCGGATGTTGGGCGATTGTCCGGGAGTGGGTCAGCTGCGGCAGTTCCAAACCGACGGGGGTTTCACTCCGGGCTCCGTGCGGATTGGTTGTCCAGAAAAAGCCGAGGATGGAAAAAATCGATATTGGACCAAGGAAGTGCCTCATGGGGGTGAATCCTAGCTTTCCCATTCGGGAGTGGATCGCCATTCGGCGATTTTGCAACCTGTTGCAATCCGGGTGGGACGAAGCCTTGCCCCAGGGGTTTTGGCGTACGCCGAGGGCAGCCGCCTTGCAACAGGTTGCATGACCAAATGGTCGCTTGCAGCCGGGAAATGCGCCCCTGTTCCCAAACCGGATGTGATCATTTCGATGGCAGCCACCATGAGCCTTCCAGCGGGCTGATTGAGGTCCTGGGAAAAAAACCGACATGGCGACGCCTAACATCTTGATGGTAGTCGCAGATCAGCTTAACGCCGATTTGCTGGGCTGCGCAGGCCACAATCAAGTGCTTACGCCGCACCTGGACCAATTCGCCCGCCAGGCGATGCGATTTACGCAGGCGTACTGCCAGAATCCAATCTGCACCCCGAGCCGGGTGAGCCTGCTGAGCGGACAATACTGTCTCAACCACGGTTACTATGGATTATCCGGCCCGGCGAAGCCGGGCCTGCCGAACATCTTCCGCCATGTTCGTTCCAACGGGTATCGAACGGCGGCTTTTGGGAAGCTTCACCTTCCGAACTCACCTCGGAATTGGATCGCCGACGACTTGGACGAGTTCGGCGACGCTTACGAAACATCCGATGGGGAGGTGGCTCGATCAGACTATCTCACGTCGCTGGAAAATCTTGGCCTCAGGGATCGCGAAGATAGCTGGCATAACAACAGCAGCCTTTACGGGCCGACTTCGATACCATTGGACGCTCGTCCTTCGTTGCTTCCATACGAGCACACCATGGAGAGATGGTGCGTCGACCAGGCGGCGGCGTTCATCCGACGCGATCGCCGCCGCCCGTTTTGCATTCAAATATCGTTTCAGCGGCCGCATCATCCCCTCCTGCCCCAAGAGCGCTTCTGGAACCTCTATCCGGCTGATCTTTCGCTGCCGGCCACTTTCGCGGTCGATCCAGCCGGGCGGCCGCCTCATTTTCAGGCGGCATGGCACGCGCTGCGCAAATACCCCTGGGAGTTCGCCTCCAAGGGCGAATCGTTTGAGGAAGGGGCACGCAGGGCCTGGCGCGGGACGCTCGCCTGCATTTCGCAAATCGATGACGTTTTTGGCCGTCTCGTTCAAATGCTCGCGTCCGAAGGGTTGGATGAGAACACGATCGTGATCTTTTGCGGTGACCACGGAGGTTATCATGGCATCCATGGAATTCAGGAAAAGGCTCCAGGCATCTGTTCTGAAGCGGTTTGCAGGGTTCCGTTGCTGGTGCGCGCGCCCGGCGTTACCCGGGAGGGAAGGGTCTGCCGTGCGCTGGCCGAAAATGTCGACCTGGTGCCCACGCTCCTGGCTCTCTGTGGACTTCCAGCGATGGAAAGCGTCGACGGCCATTCCCTCGCGGGTCTGCTTGCCGGTCAAAGCCAGGGCCCACGCATTGCGGCGGTGACGGAAAACCCCTGGAGCAAATCGCTGCGCTGGGGGCGGTGGCGTTTCGTCCACTACCAGCGCGCAATGTTTGGCGGCGACGACGAGGGCGACCTATTTGATTTGGAGGAAGACCCCGCGGAGCGCGTCAACTTGTATCGGACGGATGCGCTCAGCCCGATTGTCAACGAAAGCCGGAGGCTATTGCTGGAATGGATGATTTCGCACCGGAGAATCACCACGAGCCATCCCGCTTTGTCCCTCAGCGGATCTCCTCTGCATGGGAAGAGCCGATATCCGATCATGGGTGACGGATCCGCGCCCAATTATGCGCAGCCATCGCACCGCACCGACAATGATCTGCGTTATCTCTGAGGCCGCAAAGCCGGGCCCCGCCAGCTGAACTCTGCCATGATCACGTCCTTTGAACTGCACAAACTGCGAATGCCGGTTGGGCGTGCAATTGGTGACAATAGTTGCTCCTATGAGCGGTTCGATGTCGCGGCACTCGCCCTGCGGACGAGCGACGGTTTGACGGGCTGGGGTTATGGGACTGCCATGAGCGACGGTTACTTCGAGCGCACGGGCTGGTGGATCAGGATCATGCCGGCTGAGGCCGCGATGCGCGCGGAGTTCGAATCCGCGACGATGCCCGCACTGCGCTCGCTCAATTGCGATGAGGACTGGTTGTCCAAGGGAATCGAATTGGATGCGGGCTTCGGCGCGGTTACCATGGCCTTGCGCCAAGCCCTGTGGGATCTGGCCGCAAAACAGGCGAAGCTGCCCCTTTGGCGTTGGCTGGCCAAAAAGTACAGCGGCATCTCCCCCCCGGACGGTGCGGCGCCCCAGGTGCCCGCCTATGGATCATTGTTGGATTTCGGCGTTCCGGAAGAGGCCGTGGCCGCGCTGCTTCATCGGTATTTGGAAATGGGGATGGGAGCAATCAAAGTGAAGATCGGCGCCGGCGACGCCCGGCGCGACCTGCGGCGGCTGCGGTTGATTTCCGACGCGGTGGGACCGACCGTGCAATTGTTCGCGGATGCAAATGAGGTTTGGGATTCGCAGACCTGCATCTCCCGTTTGCGCTATTTTCACCATTATGGGATCCGGCTGCGCTACATCGAGGATCCCCTGCCCAGGGACGATCTGGCGGGGTTTCTGGCCCTGCGCGGCCACATTCCCTGCGAGGTCGGCGGCCATGATTATTTCGAGCGTTACGAACAATGGGAGGATTTCATTTTGAAGGGTGCGCTCGACGTGGTGCGTTCCGGGCAAAACACCGCCATTCAATGCCGGGTGGCGCGATTGTGCGCGGAAAAGCGGCTGCCGATTTTTTATGGAAATTCGATCGGCGAGCTCAATGTCCACGCTGCCGCCGCCCTTCCCGGCACCGAACGCATTGAATATTCGCACGTGGGCTGGACCGCCTTGTTTGCGACTCCGGTTCAGGTGGTAAATGGATTCATGATACCGCCCGCCGGAGATGGCTTCGGTCTCGACCCCAAGCCGGAGGCTTTGCGTGAATTTCACCACCCAGTCCCCTCCGAGCGGATTTCGCGTCCCTGCCCCTGGGTTTCGTAGCAATTTTGCCATGAAAACGATTCTTATCACCGGCGGATCCAATGGAATCGGCTACGCGGTCGCGGACAAGGCCCTGCGGGAGGGTTGTCGAGTGATCCTTCTGGCGCGGGAGCCGCGTGGCTTGGCCGCGGCCCGGGAAACGTTGATCGGCTCTGGCGCACCGGCAGAACGCATCAGCACGGCGGCGGTTGATATCGGGGACACCGGCGCCCTCCGCCGGTGCGTCGCCGAATTGCCCTGGGTGGGGGACGGACTGGACGGGCTCGTTAACAATGCTGCCGTCGAAACGCTTCACCTGGTCGAGGACTTCCCCGAGAAGGCAATCGAGCGCATTTTCCGCGTCAATTGCCTCGCCCCGATCGTGTTGATTCAACTCTGTCTGCCCGCCCTGAAACGATGCGGCGGTTCGATAGTCAATGTCAGTTCGGTCGCCGACCAGCGTCGGGGCGCCCGTTATTCGGTCTACGCCGCATCCAAGGGGTTCCTGAATGTCTTTTCGAAACAGGCAGCCGTTGAGCTGGGCTACCAGGGGGTTAGAATAAATCTCGTCAGTCCCGGGGGCGTCGATACTCCCCTGATGGCGGAAGTCACAGCGCAATATTTTAAACCCGGAGACACCGCAAGGGTCCACGCCTCGATTCCAATGGAGCAGCGCTGGGCGCGGGCCGAGGAGATCGCCGACACGATTTGGTTCGCCTTGTCCGGCCCGCGCTATCTGCACGGCGCCGACCTGAGGATCGATGGCGCGATGTGAGCACCGGGAAATCGTGCGCCCATCAAATAGGCGCAAGAAAATATCAGATGTGGATCGAGAAATAGGAGCAATCGGCGGCCCGCTTGGCTATAGTGGTCCATCTCGGCGACCCGAGTTCTTCGCCCAAACCCAGCCTGAGAACGCCCCCATGGATTCCAAGATCACGCGAGGGACGATTGCCGCCTACGGTGCGGGGGGGCTTCTTGACCACTGGGGCACGCAAGGAATCAAGGCCACCGCAAACCAGATCATAAACATCGTTCTCGGAGTGAATCCGGCGGTCGTTGGAGCGGTGATGGCCATCTCGGGAATCTGGGACGCATTCGCGGATCCCTTGATGGGGGTGCTTTCGGACCGCGCAACTTCCTCCATTGGCCGGCGCCGTCCCTTCATGCTCGCCGGCGCCGCTCTCGCCGCGCTCGCCTTTATTCCGCTGTGGATCATCCCGCAGGGAATGCCCCCCTGGAAGCAGGGTGCGTGGCTGGCATCTTCGGCGTTGATCTTCTACACGGCGTTCACTGTTTACAGCGTTCCGTATCGTGCGCTCGCCTACGATCTCGCAATCGTTCCGAATGACAAGACTCGGTTGATTGGGGCCCGCACGTTTTTCGCCACGGCCGGTGTCTTTGTCGTCAACTGGACCTTTCCCATCAGCCAGTCCGGGGCGCTTGGATCGGGAATACGAAGCGTGCGCATCATCGCCCTCACCTTCTCCTCGCTCTGCTTTCTTACGGCTTTGATCCCGGGAATTGTGCTTCGCGAGCCGGCCAAGCCGCTGGCGCCGGCTTCACCCCACCGAACCCCCACCGTCATTGCCGGGCTCAAGGCAGTTTTCCGGAACGAACGCTGCGTACGCGTATTGTCGGCTTCGCTGATCGGCAGCTTCTGCAGCGTGGTCGGGACAACCTTTCATAGTTATGTGACGATCTATTATTGCTATGGCGGGAATGCGCGGGCGTCGGCGCCGATGTTTGCCGCGTATGGATTGATTTCGGGCCTCCTGGTCCTGGTGGCCACACCGCTGGTGGTGCGTTTCGCGGCGCGGACCACCAAACGGAAGGCGCTCTGCTATTGTTACCTGATCGGGATGATCGCCGCGATGCTGAAATGGTTCCTCTACAGCCGGAGCCATCCCTGGCTGCAACTCGCTCTCATTCTTCTGCTGATGCCGTCCTACCTGGGCATCGGCATCCTCCAGGAATCCATCGTCGGGGATCTTAGTTCTGAGGCGGAACGGCTGAGCAGTTTGCCGGCGGCCGGGCTATATAGCTCGGTTTATATCTGGGCCACGAAAACGGGCAATGCGGTCGCGGCCGCGATTGGCGGTCTTATCCTGGTTGGAATCGGCTTTGATGTCGCACTCGGATCGGCGCAACGTCCCGGCGCGATTGTTGCGATGCGGCTGTTGCTCGGCCTTTTGCCGTTCCTTGGCTTCGGCGTCGCGTGGTGGATCATCCACCGGTACAAGGATCCGGTGGCGCCGGACGGGTCTGCCCCGCAACCCAATGAGCTCAGGGAGGGCGGTGCGGCGGCCCTGAGTGGGATCTAGCTCGCGTTTTCATCCAATGGAAAAAATAACTACCGCCATCGTTGGCTACGGAAGCGCGGTCGGCTCGATGCACCTCGAGGCCCTATGCGCGCATCCGTCGTTTGAGCTGATCGCCGCATGCGATGCAAACGGCGCGTCGCGCGACAAGCTCCCGGATGGGCTTCCGGTCTACCGGACGGCAAAGGAGCTCTTTGCATCCCATCGGCCGGCCTTCATCGCATTGATCCTCCCTAACCACCTCTATCCCGAACATGTGGCCTTGGCGGTCGCCCACGGGGCGAGCGTTTTGACCGAGAAACCATTCGGCAAGGACCTTCCTTCCGCCTGCGAAATGGAGGAAACCTTGCGGGCTGGCGGCTGCCGAGGATGGGTGTCGGGACAACGGAAATACCATTCCCACCTGCGCGCGGCATGGGATCGCACGCGAGGAAGGCCGATTGAATTTGCGACGGGAAGGATCACCTATTTTTGGCCCGTGGCCCGCACGAACCCGGGATGGCGGGCATCCCGGGCCCTGAGCGGCGGCATTGCCGTGATCGATTCAGGATGGCATGTCCTCGACAGCATTCTTTGGTTCATGGGTGCGCCTTGCGCCGTTTCGTGCCGGACGGTTCCACTGGGCGGGGGCAGCGAAGTGGATGGTCAAGCAACGATCCAGTTGCACTATTCTTCCGGTGCGACCGCCAGCCTCATTTCCAGCATCGTCAACCCAGTGAGGACGTACGGCTTCGAATTCAGCCTCGGCATTGAAACGGTGGTCGTCACCGACCGGGAGACCACGTTCTTCCGGAACGGCGACTCGTTCGAGACGATTCCGTGCAACGGCGCCATCAGTCCATTCGCATCCCTCTACACCGAGTTGGCTCGAGCGTTCCGGGGAGACGCGACCGCCTGGATCACCGATCTTGGCAAGGGCCTTTGCATCATGCGCACGGTGGATGCGGCCTACAAATCAGCCGCCCAAGGCGGCGCCT